>Ga0335397_10003101_pt1 | contig 22478 bp, 24 predicted proteins | sample MAT04_FD_205740 | JGI IMG/M metagenome (GOLD analysis project Ga0335397, IMG submission 205740) | Freshwater microbial communities from Lake Fryxell liftoff mats and glacier meltwater in Antarctica - MAT-04 (spades assembly) (version 2) ... | reverse complement strand
ATCTGGTGCTTAACTTGGGAGTGATTCCCCTGGCAACGTGGTCAGATGCATTGGATGCGCTTGCCGGAGGATCTTTACTTGCTTTGAAACAAAAAATCGATGAGATGAGTCGGGATCTGGAGCAAGGAAAGGTAGAAGGTTTTCTTGGCACTATGTTTCTTTACGACAAGCCAACATTTACATCCCTCGAAGATTTCTACAAGATTGTATTTGAGGGCGTGTGATGGCGAACGGCTGGCAAACAATAAAACTTGGCGAAGTTCTCACTGAGCGCCGCGAAACGCCTTCCCTAGAAAGTATCGAAACTGGTGAAGTAAGTATTGTGAGCAAAATTGGTTTCAACGAAAGAAATATTGAACTTCGCAACGAAGCGAAAACAAAAACGGGTATGATTCTCATTCGCCCTGGCGACCTGGTCATTTCTGGAATTAATGCTGTCAAAGGTGCTATTTCATTTTACAGCGAAACCGCAAGCAAGCCTATAGCCGCTACCATTCATTATGGCGCTTATATTCTGAACAAAGAACGCGTTGATATCCAGTATCTCTGGTGGTTTTTACGAAGTGCTATTTTCAGAGATATTGTTCAACATCATATTACCGGTGGTATCAAAACTGAACTTAAAGCAAAACGGTTTTTGGCTGTACCTGTCCCCCTGCCGCCGTTGACGGAGCAGCGCCGCATCGTGGGGCGCATCGAAGCATTGGCGGCGCGCGTTGCCGAAGCCCAGTCGCTGCGCAGGGAGGCGGGTGAGGAAGCAGATAAGCTATTCGGCGCAGCAACTTATAAACTTTTTTCCAAACTTGCTGAAACTTACATACCAATCCCTGTCGGAAAGACCTTTAAATATCGCAATAATTTAATTCATCCAACTGATGGTAAAACCGGAATTATTAGGTTTATTGGGCTACAACATATAGAATCTAATACTGGTAAGCGAATTGGCGAAGATCAACTATTTGGAGAAACATTAACAGGGAGAAAGTTTATATTTTCTCCTGGCGATATAGTTTATGGCTATTTGCGCCCATATTTGAATAAAGTTTGGATTGCTGACTGTGAAGGCGTCTGTTCTGTTGACCAATATGTTATCCTGCCAAAAGGTAAAATTATTGACACCAAATTTCTAGCATATTTTATGAGAAGTCCAGCCTTTTTGGACAAAGCAATTGAACTTACCCATAATCTACTTTTGCCCCGTTTGCGTACTGGGCTTTTGAATAGCATCTATATTCCTGTTCCCCCATTAGAAGAACAGCGGCGGCTGGTGGCGTACCTGGACGGCTTGCAGGAGCAGGTCTCCGCCTTGCGCGCGGCGCAGGCAAAGACCGGGCAGGAACTGTCGGCGCTGATGCCCAGTATTCTGGATAAAGCCTTCAAAGGAGAGTTGTGATATGGCCCGCACAAAAAGCAAGAAACCTCGCAATGGCTCACCTCTTTTGCAAAACTTGATGCAAGAAGTGGCAGCAGATAAGAGCGTTACCGGGACGGTGATCAACCCCAAAGGCGAGATCAGCATTTCAGACGCCATCTCGAAAATCATTACGCCCTACCGGGATACTGCGCCCAACTATGACGCTTTTAATAAACTGGTCACAATGGCTTGCACCGCCTGGAACGCGGCCATCCTGCCTGCCGATCAACGCGATAAAATGCTGGCAGATCTGAGCGCGCTAATGCCCGATAAGCAAAGTCGTGAAGATTTTACGGAAATTATTGCTGAATTGATGAGGCGCAAAAACAGGTTCTACCCTGGCGTAAATAGAATGATTGTCAAATTCAAAGTAACCGATCAAGGCGATGATTATCATATCGCCGTAGCGTCCACGTCGGGCAAGAAGTAGGGGCGCAATCCGCTAAATCCGCGCAAATCTGCACTCCGCCCTAATCTGCGCAATCAACGTAATCCGCGAAAATCTGCGCTCCAAATCTGCGGTCAGGTATAATCCTCCCCCGTGACCACTTCCGCCTCCACCGCCAACCGCCAGATCGCCCGCGCCGCCGGGACGGTGATGTTTGCCTTTGTGCTCAGCAACCTGGCCGGGCTGCTGCGCCAGGTGCTGGTGGCGAGTACCTTTGGCACCAATCAGGAAGTCGGCGCGTTTTACCTGGTCGCCAACCTGCCCGATCTGCTCTTTAACCTGCTGGCGGGCGGTGCGCTGGCCTCCGCCTTTATCCCCACCTTTACCGGTTTCCTCGCAAAAAATGAACGCGAGGCCGCCTGGCGCCTGGCTTCAGCCGTGATGAACCTGGTCATCCTGAGCCTCAGCCTGGTCAGCCTGCTGGCGGCCTTCTTTGCGCCCGCACTGGTCATCAACGTCCTCTACCTCTTTAAGCCGGATCTCGACCCGGCTTTGCAAACCCTCAGTATTGAACTGCTGCGCATCATCCTGATCGCGCCAACCATTTTTGGCCTGAGCGGGATCCTGATGGGCATCCTGAACACGCACCAAAAATTTTGGATGCCCGCTCTGGCGCCCGTCTTTAACTGGGCCGGCTGGATCATCAGCCTGTTTGTGCTGGTGCCCACTTACGGCATCCATGGCCTGGCCTGGGGCTATGTGCTGGGCGCATTGATGCACCTGGGCGTCCAGATCCCCGGCCTGCTGCGCCTCGAAGGCTGGCGCTACACCCCCACGCTCGGGCTGGACAACCCCGCTGTGCGTATGGTCGGCAAACTGATGGCGCCCCGTCTGCTGGGCGTGGCAGCCGTGCAGATCAACTTCCTGATCAACGGCATGCTGGCCGCCGCCCAGGGTGGTGATAGTGTTGCCGCCATCAGCATGGCGCGCATGGTCATGACCATGCCGTTATTCGTGATCGCCCAGGCCATTGCCACCGCCGCCCTGCCCACTTTTTCGGCGCAGGTGGCGCGCGGCGAGCAAAACCAGATGCGCAGTTCACTGGCCGCCACCCTGCGCGGCGTGCTGCTGCTCTCCATTCCGGCCAGCCTCGGCCTGATTTTGTTACGGCAGCCGGTGATCGCCATGTTATTCCAGCGCGGGCTGTTTGATGCCAGGTCCACCGAGATGGTCGCCTGGGCCCTGCTCTGGTACACCGCCGGGTTGGTCGGGCATGCCGTGGTCGAAATCCTTTCGCGCGCCTTTTATGCCCTGCACGATACAAAGACACCCGTCAGCGTGGGCATTGCCGCGATGGGCCTGAATGCCGTTTTTAGCTTTGCCTTTGCCGCCCTGTTCTCGGCTGTGGGCTGGATCCCGTTCGGCGGGCTGGCGCTTGCCAACTCATTAGCCACCGCCATTGAAGCCGTGGTGCTCTTCACGCTTATTCGCCGCAGATTGGACGGCATCAACGGCCTGGAGATCGCGCGCGGTGTGCTTCAGTTTGGGCTGGCGGCCCTGGCGATGGGGTTGGGTATCGCCGTCTGGATGCAGTTTGCGAGTGCTTTGAATGTCTGGCTGGTGGGCCTGGGAGGTGTGGCGCTCGGCGGCCTGATTTACGGAATAAGCATGATCCTGCTCAAAGTCCCCGAAGTGCAGCAACTGCTGGAAATGATCAAACGCCGCGTGTCACGAAGCTGACACGCGGCGTTTTGTTTAAGGCACATACGGGGGCAAATCCATTACCTGCCAACCGCCGCCCACCGGTAGCACAGTGAACATAAAGCGGCTGGTACTGGGGCCGCTGGTTTCACCGCAGCACGGACCCTGGGCAAACAGGCTGCCGTCCGGGTTGTTGAACTCCACCAGAAACTGGTACCCGCCGCGCGCATCCGGGCTGTAATAGCGCACGGAACGCGGCAGCATGCACACCAGCCCATTGTTTTTGCAACCGAGTTCCAACCAGGCGGGCAGGTCATTTTTGATATCCGGGTTCCAGGTCTGCAGCAGGTCGGTCGAACCGCCGTACAGCCTGGCTGCCATCGCAAAATCCCCGCTGTTCAGCGCTCTAAAATAATCGCTCAGCGCCAACTCGGCCTCCGCTAGTTGCGGCCCGGCCTGCTGTTTTAAGCTGGCCTGGGCGCTCAGTCCCGAGGCAAATTCTAAAATGGCATGCAGGCTGGCCTCGTCAGCTATTTTTTGTCCCTGACCGGGCATGTTCAGCGTGACTTTCATCGCATCCGCAACCGCCGCGTCCGCGTATTCATAATCAATCTGCTTTAGGTCATCGTACCAGCCATACACTTGCTGCATTTCCGAAGCGGTCAGGCTTAACGTGGCATTCAGCCCCTTGCAGTTTGAAACCACTGCCTGGCCGTCCAGGTACACAACCACATCGTCACAGAAACCAGCGATCCCACCCTCGCGCTGATACCCAAATGCCAAACCCCAGGCGGCTCCGGTGCGGCCCGCTTGGGCGATCTCAAACTGCAGCTTTGCCCATTCGGCCAGCATACGTTGGTCAGCCGGGCTGGCGATGGATTTGCCAAAGCCATCAGAGATCAGCTTGCTGTCAAAACCAATAAATTTCAATTTGCCAGCGGGTGTCCCGGCCTCAAAGGGCGCGAAGGATTTGACCCGGCTCTTTAGCGGTTCCGCGCCCGCACTCCCCTCCAACTCGGCTGCGGCCAGCAGTGTTTCGCCGCACTTGCCGTAAAAAACGGCAGCGGTTGAAACCGATAATTGTTCGCAATTCGCGCCGGTCCATTCCAGCAGCGGCATGGACTTTTCGCCCCCCCTGACCGGGCCCGGCTTGCCCACTTGCAGCAGGTGTTTACCATCCGCATCTGTGTGGTAAATATATTGCGCCTCGCCCACCATGAAAACAATCTCATAGCCAGGCGTGATCACCTGGGCGCACATCTGGCCTGCCGTGGCAGCGCCCAGGCAGGCATCCGGCCAGTCTGTTGGATTGATCTCCTTCACCACGATCTGCGCCGCCGGAAGGTTGAGCCGCGCGGCAAGCTCTGCCTGCGCCAGAAAAACCGCCGCCGGATAGCCCCCGCCGCTGATGGGCGTAGGCAGTGCTGGCAGTGCTTCGGTCGGCAGTGGGCTAGTTGCAGGCTCTGGGATGGTTGGCCAGCTGGCGGGTGCGCGCGTGGGCTCAATGCCAGGCGCCGGTATCAACGGCCCACAGGCTGCCAACAGGATGATCAACAAAGCAAATAACTTTTTCATGGGCTGCTTCCTCTTTATATCAAACAGACGCTAAAAGTAGGTTTTTGTTCCAGACCATAAAAAAACAGCCTCCCCGTCTGGGGAGGCTGAATATTTCGCTTGCGTTTACTTCTTGCCGAACATGCCGCCCAGCATGCCTGCCGCAGCGCCCATATCGCCGCCGCCCAGTACTGCGTCAATTTGAGCAGCAACCGGCGCTGGCAGTTTCTTCTTAATGAAGTCGATGACGGTATCCACCGCCATTTTGGCCTGTTCTTTGGGCAGGCCGGTCTTCTTCACAACGAGCGTATAGAGTTCTTCCATGGTAATTTACTCCTTTTGGGTTGGGAAAATCCCATCCCGGTGGATGGGGTCGAAATTCACAGGCCGGGGGCTTGCGCCTCAGCCAATAAACTTCCAGTATAAAATTCCAACAGTAAGGCCCAGGAATACGCCGCCGGTGACTTCCATCGGCGTATGTCCCAATACTTCGCGCAGCGCTTTGTCAGAAATTGGATGACCATTGAGCAATTCGTTCATCAAAATGTTGATTTTTTCAGCGTGACGACCTGCCTCGCGCCGTACCCCGGCCGCATCATAGACCACGATCAAGGTCATGGCAATTGCCAGGGCAAAAAGCGCAGAATCGAAACCCTGGTGCAGGCCAATTCCTACCGTAGCTCCGACCATCAGGGATGAATGTGAGCTGGGCATGCCGCCCGCACTCACCAGGTAGCCCCAATTCCATTTGCCTTTCCGCAAATATTCCACGGGCGGCTTCAGGATTTGGGCCATCAACCAGGCTAACATGGCTGTTAACAGGGAATGATTCTCCAGTATTCCAGAAAAAGGCATGTCAGGCCTGGCCTTCGAAATCTGTCAGTTCGTCGCCACTCAGCTGGCGGACTTTCAGCTCCGCTTTTTCGAGCAGAGCCGCGCAATGCGCGGAAAGCACCTGCCCGCGTTCATACAGGTTAAGCGACTCATCCAGCGAACGGCCTTCGCTTTCCAACGCAGCTACAATGGCTTCCAATTCGGTAAACGCCGCTTCGTAGGTTAATTCTTGCACACTCTTACTCTTAGGTGTTGGGGACATTACGCCTCCTGTGAAAATGATTTCTGAACCTTTACATTCAGCATGCCTTTGGCCAGGCGGGCGTGTAGTTCGGCGCCAACCGGGGCCTGGCTGGCATCCTGGATCACTTTTCCATCTTCCATGTTCGTTATCACGGCATACCCGCGTCGCAAAACAGCCAGTGGGCTGAGTGACTCTAACCTGCGACTGACCCCTGCCAGGTGCACGGATTGCAGCGTAATGCGCTGCGCTTGCGCGCGAGTCACGCGCCGTACAAGCTCATCCAATCGTTGGTTTTCATTCTGCAATCGGCGTGCTGGCGAATAAAAACGCAGCCCGCTGTTCATTAATTCCAGTTCGGCGCGGCGCACATCAATCTGGCGCGTAAGCGCATCTTGCAGGCGCTGCCGGTCTAATTGCAGCGCGCCGTCCAGGTCCAGCACGGTAATTGGCGTAGCCAGTTCAGCCGCAGCAGTCGGGGTGGGCGCGCGTAGATCGGAAGCAAAGTCCACCAGCGTGAAATCGGTTTCATGCCCCACTCCCGTGATGACCGGCGCTTCTGATGCCGCCACCGCGCGCACCACTCGTTCATCGTTAAACGCCCACAGGTCCTCAATGGAACCGCCGCCGCGTGCCAGCAGGATCACATCCGGCCTGACCAGCGTATTCAGCTTTTGCAAAGCCTGCACAATTCCGACAGGCGCTTCGTTGCCCTGAACCTGGGTCGCCGCCAGCACCACTTCCACCAGTGGCAGTCGCCGCCGCAATACATTCAGCATATCGCGCAGGGCTGCCCCTGTGGGTGAGGTGATGATGCCAATCACCCGTGGAAAGTTGGGCAGAGGTCTTTTGCGCAGTGGGTCAAACAGTCCCTGCGCTTCCAGCAAAGCCTTCAGGCGCATAAACTCGGCATACAGCGCACCCTCGCCCGCCGTGCGCAGGATATCGATGATCAACTGGTACTGCCCGCTGATTTCGTAAACCCCGATTTTACCGTGCACTTCCACCGATAGGCCGTCTTGCAGCGGCATGCCGCGTACGCGCAGCGCGTCACCTTTCCACATCACGCAGCGCAGCGCTGCTCCGGCGTCTTTCAACGTGAAATACAAATGCCCGGAGCCTGCGCGGGTAAAATTGGATATCTCTCCCTGCACCCACGCATCCGAAAGCGCCTGGTCGCCTTCCAAAAGGCGGCGTACGCGCCGGGTGAAATCGGTGACGGAGAAACGCGGGGTGTCAAATAATGCGATCTGGCTCATTGAGTTTTTGGGATATTTTTTAGAATAATTTTGGAAGTACAATAGAGTAGCATACCTTCATTGAATAGTTGTGTCAACATCTTGAAGTGTTTGAATATATTTTTTCTCAAGAACCCCCCCACCGCGGAGAACACCGGTTTTCTCCAAATTTTTCTCTGCGAGCCCTGCGCGCTCCGTGGGGCCCAGGGTTTGACCTGTGTATTTTGAGATCACCAACCAGTATTCCACGAAAATTGAATTTCTTAAGGATATGGGTAACCATGAAACGACTCTGGGCATCCTGGCGTATGAAGTACATCACCAAGGCCACCACGGAAGACGGCTGTGTTTTTTGCAATGCGCTTGCCAAAAGTGACAGCAATGACAACCTCGTCGTTATGCGCGGCGAACGCGCCTTTGTCATTTTGAACAAGTTCCCCTATACCAGCGGGCATGTCATGGTCGCACCCCTCGCCCACTGCGCCAACCTGGAAGAGCTTGACCCGCCCACCCGCGCCGAGATTATGGAACTCTCCACACACTGCATGTCCACCCTGCGCAAAATCTACAATCCGCAAGCTTTTAACCTGGGCGCCAATATCGGTGAGGCCGCCGGGGCGGGCGTGCCCGGGCACGTTCATTTTCATATTGTCCCGCGTTGGAACGGCGACACCAACTTCATGTCCACTGTGGGCGAAGTCCGCATCCTGCCCGAAGAACTGTCGGATACTTACCGGCGTGTTGCGCATGCCTGGGGAAAATAACCTCTAATATTGCCATGCAAGCACACACACCTCCTTTGATTAAGCATTTGTTTTACGGGCACATGACTGGGTTTCTTCTGCCTGGCCTTGTCAGCCTTTTGCTTCTATCCTCCTGCGCCGGGCCTGTAATTCCTGCCCCCGCCAGCCCGACCCACTCCCCTGCTCCTTTAAGCACCGGTTCGCCAACTTCGCCACCCACTCCGTTGGTGACCTTAACCTCCACCCCTGTCCCTTCTCCGCAGCCCCGGCTGGTTTTTTCGCCCTCCGGCCCGGATCTTGAGCAATTTGCTGCCGGGGTCAGCCCGCTGACCGGCCTGCCTGTTGAAGACCCGTCCCTGCTGCAACTTCCGGCCGTGCTAGTCTCGATCAGCAACATGCCGCCCACCGCCCGCCCGCAGGCCGGGCTGAGTTTTGCGCCCTGGATCTATGAGATGTTCATCGGAGAAGGCACCACGCGCTTTATGAGCGTGTTCTACGGCACCCTGCCGCGCCGTATCTCCAATGCCAGCGGCGGCTGCCCGCTCAACACAACCATCTTCCAGCCCACCGGGGCCTGGTTTGGCAACCGTGTCTGGCTGGATGAAAACAGGGATGGCGTTCAGAATTCCTGGGAAGCCGGTTTGGGCGGAATTTGTGTTGACCTTCTGGAAGCCGCTTCCGGGAAAAAAATCGCCAGCACCAGCACGGATGCCAACGGGTTTTACGCCTTTGATGCCAGTACCCTTAAACCCGGCCCTGACTACATCCTCCAGTTTGGCCTTACCGCTGCCTTTCAGTTCAGCCCGCCCAATGTCGGGTATGACGATCAGGATAGCGATGCCGACCCGCAAACCGGGCGCACCCGGCCTTTCAGCCTGACCAGTACGGATACTTCCTGCGATGCCGGTCTGGTGCTGGTCAACCCGCCCCCACCCACCTATGCCGTTTCTGAAATTGCTCCCGAGCGCACCTACGTTGGGCCCATCCGTTCCGGCCGCCTCACCTATAACGACTTTGTGCGCATGTACCCCGCTGGCTGTTTGATCTATGCCAGCGCCGGCAGCGGCATCCGTGAGCAGTTGCAGGGCTGCGAGATTATCTTTGGCGAACAGCCTGGTCAAAGCCCCAATACCGCCCTGCTGGATATCCACCGCCTTAAAGAATTGGCCCAAAAGAGTAAGATCGCCCGGCAGCCGGTCAACTACTCCGGGCATTTGTTCGACCCGCTCCCTCCTGCCGGTGGATTGCCCGCCAGCTCGTTGTGGACCTATTTCCACGCCTTTTCACAGGCCTTCTGGCAGTATGACCCAATTTCGGGGTCTTACCTGCGTCAGACTGACGATGGCGACGGCCTGGGAATTTTCCACGCGGATACCGACCGCCTGACGGGCCGCCAGCTGTCTTTTGAAAACGTGATCGTCATTATGGCGAATTATGATGTTTTCCGTCATGGGCAGTACGATATTGCGCTGTGCTGCGGCCTGGAAGGCTACGCCTTCCTTTTCCGCGATGGGCAAATGTACAAAATCCGCTGGTCGACCAACAACCGCGCCTGGGAGCAAGCCAGTGGCTTATTACGTCCACTGCACTTTACCGGCGCAGACAAACAGCCTTTCCCGCTCAAACCCGGCCGCACCTGGGTCAGCATGCTGACTACCAACTCTGTCATCAAAGACATGCAGGATGGCAGCTGGCAGGCTTTATTTGCCATGCCGGATGACCTGGCGACCCCCGAACCTGTCCCGTAATTTTCAGGAGATGCGCCGTGCATGCCTATGTCCAGTCGCTGAAAAACCTGTTTGAACAAAACGCCCACCCTGAACAGGCCGGGCCGATGGCCGCCTATATGCGCAACCAGTTCCGCTACCTCGGCATCAAAACCCCGGAAAGCGCGCTCCTTCAAAAAAAAAATTCTACGCCGCGCACGGTTTGCCTGCGTTGCAAGAACTTGACCCGCTTGTGCACGGTCTGTGGGATCTGCCCGAACGGGAATATCAGTATGTGGCGCTGGGCTTGCTGAGTAAATTAGAGAAAAAGCTGCCCGCCGGTTTCATCCTCACCCTCGAAGATCTACTCGTCACCAAATCCTGGTGGGATACCGTTGATACGCTGGCAGCCGGTGTGGTGGGTGCGCATTTCCAGCGTTACCCGCAAGTGTGTGCGGAAAAATTGGCTGAATGGCAAAAGTCTGAAAATTTCTGGCTGCGGCGCACCTGCATTTTGTTCCAGCTTGGCTACAAAAAGAACACCGACTTCCCCCTGCTGTGTGACATCATCCGCGAAAACCTGGCCTCGAAGGAGTTTTTTATCAACAAAGCCATCGGTTGGGCGCTTCGGCAGTATTCGCGCGTGGATGCTCAGGCAGTCCGCGATTTTGTGGCGCAAACCCCGCTCCAACCGCTCAGCGCCCGCGAAGCCCTCAAATGGCTGGAGCGTCGAGCCTAGAGCCCAATCGGCCTGTTGCGCATATTGTCTGCAATTTGCCCAAAGCGTTCTTTAAGCATCTCGATCGTTTCGCCTGGGATGGATGTTTCATCAAGCGCTTTTCCCATGCACCACAACCACTCGTTGCGTTCCTGGTCGCCGATCAGAAAAGGCAGGTGGCGCAGCCGCAATCTCGGCTGCCCGATCTTTTCCATGTATAAAGGCGGCCCGCCCGACCAGCCCGAAAGGAACATGAACAGCTTTTCTCGGGCATTGTCCAGGCTGGTAAGGTGCAAAGAGCGAATTTTGGCGGTTTCCGGCGCGCTGTCCATAATGTCATAAAAGCGCTTGACCAGCGCCCTCAGCCCGGCTTCGCCGCCCATCAGTTCGTAAAGAGAAGGATTGTCTGTCATGGCAAAAATTCTAATCCATAACGGCGGCAGATGCAAATAAATCTCATCCCAAACGCCCTGTCCATTACACATCCATGTCTTATCACCGCTGCCTCCGTGTGGTAAAATTTCCAAGATAGAACTTGCATTCTATTTATTCTCGGCACCTTGAAAACCACATAATTTACCTTCGTAGAGCCGCCTTCGCCCTCAGAACAGACTGATACACAAAAATAAATTAAAAAAATTGTGCGTTTTTGTGCGTTTTTGTGCGTTTTTGTGCATAATTGTGCCTTGTTATGCCCCCTCTCCACGTACTACCCGCACCCAAAATCAGCGCAATCAGTGAAACCCGTTAAATTCCCCGTAGCCGTTAACGGATCACCCAATACCCAACGTCATTGGCTTTATAATATGTCCACCAGACAAAAATTTAAACCAGGAGCCACGATGAGCAAAGAGACTGAACCCGTCATCCTGAGCGCAGCGCGCACACCCATTGGCAAATTCCAGGGCGCGTTGAGCGGTATCCCCGCCCCTCGTTTGGGGGCCATCGCCATCCGCGCCGCGGTTGAACGCGCCGGGTTGCAAAATAAGGAAGAGATCGACGAAGTGCTGATGGGCAACGTGGTTCAGGCCGGGGTCGGTCAGGCGCCTGCCCGCCAGGCATCCATCTTTGCCGGGCTGCCCGCCAGCGTCAGCGCCACCACCTTCAACAAGGTCTGCGGCTCCGGGCTCAAAGCTGCCATGTTCGCCGCGCAAGCCATCCGCGCCGGGGACGGGCAGCTTTTTGTTGCCGGTGGCATGGAATCCATGTCGCGTGCGCCCTATCTTGTGCCCGGTCGCACCGGTGAAATGCGTTACGGCCATGTAGAAATGAAAGACTCCCTGCTGCATGACGGCCTGTGGGACCCCTTTGAAAACTGGGGCATGGGCAACGCCGCCGATTTTATTGCTCAGGAATTTGAAGTCACCCGCGCCGCCATGGATCAGTTCTCGCTTGAGAGCCACCAGAAGGCTGCGGCTGCCATCGACTCTGGGGCCTTCAAAGCCGAGATCACCCCGGTCGAAATCCCTGGCCGCAAAGGCGAAGTGACCCTCATGGAAGTCGACGAAGGTCCGCGCCGCGATGCCAGCCTCGAAGGACTTGCCCGGCTCAAACCCGCCTTCCGCGCGGATGGCAAAGTCACTGCCGGGAACGCCTCCACCCTCAACGATGGCGCTGCTGCGCTTGTCATCGCCAGCCGTGCCTATGCCGAAGCCCATGGACATACGCCCCTGGCCCGCATTGTCGCTTATGGACAGGCTGCCGTTGAACCCAAATATCTGTTTGGCGCACCCGCGCTCGCGATTCCAAAAGTGCTGGCGAAGGCGGGTTGGAAGGTCACGGATGTGGACCTGTACGAATTAAACGAAGCCTTCGCAGCCCAGGTGCTTGCCAACGGCTATGCGCTTGCCACACACGGCTGGGACTGGAGCAAAGTCAATCTCAACGGTGGCGGCATCTCGCTCGGGCATCCCATCGGTGCCAGCGGCGCGCGCATCCTTGCCACCCTGCTCTATGCGCTCAAAGCGCGCGGCCTCAAACGCGGCGTTGCCAGCCTGTGCCTGGGCGGCGGTGAAGCCGTGGCCATGGCAATTGAACTGGAATAGGAGCAGCAATGACATCCGAAGAGATTAAACAAAAAATCGAACGCTACGGCGCAGGCTATGCCATGCTCAAAGAAACGCTGGCAGACATCCCGCGCAAATCCTGGAAGTTCAAACCATCCCCCGCTGAGTGGAGCATTCACGAAATCATCCTGCACCTCGGCGATAGCGAAACCAACGCCGCCTTGCGTGCGCGCCTGCTGGCGGTTGAACCGGGGCGCCTGGTCATGGCTTATGACCAGGATAAATGGGCGCTCGGCCTCAATTACCACGACCAGGATGTGGATGATGCCCTCAAGCTGGTCAAATTTACCCGGCGCACCACCTTTAACTGGCTTAAAAACTTAACCGTAGATGTATTTGAGCACAGCATAGTGCATCCGGAATTTGACAAGCCCTACACATTCCGTATGTGGCTCTCAATCTATCCTGAACATATCCCCGGTCACATCCAGCAGATCAAGAACAATTATCAGCTGTGGAAGCAAAGCAGGGCATAAGGAAAGGTTAATCGCCCGGGCGTTTGCCACCTTCTACATGTTTGAGCCCGTTAACGTTGATCAACTTGCATCACAGGAGACACTTACCCCATGACCATCAAGCATATCTTTGTGATTGGCGCAGGAACAATGGGCAATGGCATTGCCCAGACTGCTGCGGTTTCCGGTTACACCGTCACCTGTATGGATAGCTTCCCCGCCGCCCTCGAGAAAGCCAAAGCTGCCATTGCAAAATCCACCGCTAAGTTGCTGGAAAAAGGCCTGCTCAGCCTTGAGCAAAAAGCCGCTGCGGATGCCATCCGTTACGTGGCAGACATGTCCGCCATTGCCGAGGCCGACCTGCTGATTGAAGCGGCAACCGAAAACCCCGAGCTTAAGCTGAAGATTTTCCGCGATGTGGACGCTGCCGCCCGCCCTGGGGTGATCCTGGCCTCCAATACCTCATCCATCTCAATCACCCGTATCGCCGGGGTCACCAAACGACCCGAGCTTGTGATCGGTATGCACTTTATGAACCCGGTCCCGCTCATGAAGTTGGTGGAGGTCATCCGTGGGCTGGCCACCAGCGATGAAACCACCGCCAGCGTGCTGGAAGTCTGCCGCGTGATGGGCAAGGAACCCTGGGCAGCCAATGATTCGCCCGGCTTTATCTCCAACCGCATCCTGTGCCCCATGATCAACGAAGCCATCTTTGCGCTTGCAGAGGGCATCGGTACCCCCGAAGCAATTGACAACGTCATGAAGCTCGGCATGAACCACCCCATGGGTCCCCTGACGTTGGCCGACCTGATCGGCCTGGATGTGGTTTTGTTCGTCATGGAAGTCCTCCAGCGCGATCTGGGGGAAGATAAATACCGCCCGGCCCCGCTGCTGCGTAAGATGGTTGATGCGGGCTGGCTTGGACGGAAAACCGGACGAGGTTTTTACAAGTATCAGTAATGGCCGCCAATTGGCAAGTAACCCCTCCAGCATCAGAAAGGCCATCCTCTTATGTCTCAAGTCTTCGATTACGTCATTATCGGTTCCGGGTTCGGCGGCAGCGTTTCCGCGCTGAGGCTGGCTGAAAAAGGCTTTTCTGTGCTGGTCCTGGAAAAGGGCAAACGCTTCCGGGACCAGGATTTTGCCAAACGCAACTGGCAGTTCTGGAAGTATCTCTGGCTGCCAGCCCTTCGCGCGCATGGGATTCTGCATATCAGCATACTGAAAGGCGTGATGGTGCTGCACGGCGCCGGGGTGGGTGGCGGCAGCCTGGGCTATGCCAATGTGTTGGAGGTCCCCACCCAACAAACCTTTGCCACCCCTGCCTGGAATGTGCCGCTTAAATGGGGGGCTGCCCTGGCGCCTCACTATGCCACTGCCCGAAAAATGCTTGGCGTGGCGCGCAACCCCGGCTTATGGAAAGCTGATGACGTCTTAATGCAAATGGCACGGGAACGCGGCACTCAGGATACTTTCCGTGCCACAGATGTCGGCGCTTACTTTGGCGAACCGGGAAAAACCGTCCCAGACCCATTTTTTGACGGCCAAGGTCCTGATCGCGCTGGTTGCAAACAGTGCGGTGGCTGTATGGTCGGTTGCCGCTACAATGCCAAAAACACCCTGCCCAAAAACTACCTGTATTTCGCCGAGAAAAAAGGTGCACAGGTCAGGTCCGAGGTCGAAGTACTTGATGTGCGCCCCGCCAACTCTTCAGAAGGCGCGCGCTACGAAATAAGCTATCGTTCTTCCACCCGCCCATTCGGTCAGCAAGATTCTGTGCGCGCCAGAAATGTCATCTTTTCTGCCGGAGTCATGGGCAGCATTAAACTGTTGCTCAACCTTCGGGATGTCAAACACTCTCTGTCCAAACTATCCCCGCGCCTGGGGCATGTGGTGCGCACCAACAGCGAAGCCCTGCTAGGGTCGATTGCCCGCAAGTTCGATATCAATTATTCAGAAGGCGTCTCAATTTCGTCGATTTTCAACGCTGATGAAATTACCCGCGTTGAACCGGTGCGCTACCCGGATGGCTCATCCCTCATGCGTTTTATCTCCGCCCCGCTCATCGACCTGGATGCCGGCATCTTTCGGCGCTTGGTCGACTCTACCCTCTGGGTGCTGAGGCATCCCATTGACTATGCCCGCACCATGATCCTGCCTGGTTGGGCCCACAATGCCACCATCCTGCTGGTCATGCAGCATGCCGATAACCGCATGCGCTTTCGCACCGGGCGCAGTATCTGGACTCTCTGGCGCACCGGCCTTGTGACGGAAAAAGAACCCGGTTACGAAATCAATGCCCAGGTCAAAGGCTCACACGCGCTGGCGCGTGATTTTGCCGCGCGCACCAACGGGGTACCGATGGGTTCCCTCGGTGAAAACTTGCTCAACTTGCCTACCACTGCCCACATTCTGGGTGGTGCGCCCATTGGCCCGGATGCCAGCGCAGGTGTGGTAAATGATCGCTTCGAAGTCCATAATTACCCTGGCCTGTTCATCATCGACGGCTCCATCATGCCCGCCAACCCTGGTGTCAACCCCAGCCTGACCATCACCGCGCTGGCAGAGTACGCCATGTCAAAAATCCAGCCCAAAATGCTGCCATAACCACCCATAGGAGCGAAATGGATAAATCAACAGATACCATCCTGATCAGTGCCACCCAGCGCGAAGAAATCCAGGCCACCCATGCCGATTTATACATCAGTGTCAAAGGCTCTTCTCTGGTAAGTGGTGATGCTGCGCTTAAAAAGGCCAAAGAAGTCAGCCAGCTGGTGGATGAGCTTATCCAGGCGGGTTTGCCCGCCGAGGCTGTCCACTTGCAGTCGGTTTACGCCGAAACATCCAGCGGCGCCATGCTGCGCTCCTCCAGCGCCACCTACTGGTTAAGGCTGCGCTGTGAAAAGCTGGAACTGTTCGCAGAGCTGCTGGGGGTTGTTAACAGCCAGAAAAACAGCACCTTTGAGCGTGTGGATTGGAAATACCCCGAAGAAACCGTTCACGAAGCCGCCCTGGAAAAAGCGCTTCAAAAAGCCAATGACAAAGCCCAAAAAGTAGCTGCCTCGTTGGGCGTCAAACTGCTGGGCATAGCCTCCTTCAAAGAGAGCATGAATGACCAGGAAGCAATCGTGCCGCAAAGCAAGTTTGCCGCACAGGCAGCCGCTCCGCGCGCCATGGGTATTATTTCACAACCAGACCTGGGGATCGATATTCAGCACAGTAAAACAGTGGAAGTGCGTGTTGATATTGGCTTCCATATTTCCCGTTTTAATAATAAAGAAGAAGAAACTCCCACCGAAGAATAAACTTCTGGTCTCTCTCTTTACCCAGGAAAATGTTTTGTTGATTACTGAACGGGGAACGCAACTCCATTTGCATTTCCAGACATAGCGAAGTATGATTGGTGAGTGTAATGCATGAGGGACAAATGACCGCACTCCACTTTTCAACACTATTTCTCAGTTTTCTCAATCAAGCCCTGCTGGCCCTTTTTATTACAGTTTACCTGGGCCAGCGATTTTTGGGTTCCAAACAGCAAAAACCTTCCAAAAAAGGTCTTTTGCTGTTCATTTTCTCTTTGTCGTTGACCGTCTTTTCGTTTGCCTTGTTTCTCAATGAGTCCTTTCTCTCCCCTGCAGGTTTTCCGGCTGTTTATCTCCAAACCATTTCTCTGGTGATCCTGCTTATTAACCTGATTCAATTTGGTTACTATTTCCTGGTTCGGGGCGCATCCAATAATAACGAGAATCATATTGTCGGATTGCAGAACAACCTGATCAACACCCTTGAAACGCGTATCAATGAGCGAACAGTGGAATTGCTCGCCGCCAATCAAAAATTATCCCGCCTCTCCATTGCCATTGAGCAAAGTCCCAGCAGTTTTATAATTACCGATCTGGATGCCAAAATCGAATATGTCAATCCGGCCTTTACGCGCATCACCGGCTATGGTTTTGAAGAGGTTCAAGGCCAGAATCCCCGCATTCTAAAATCAAACCTGATCCCTCAAGAAACGTATCAAAAAATGTGGTCAACTTTGTTGGCCGGAAAAACCTGGCGTGGAGAATTGGCCAATCGCAAGAAAAATGGCGAGATCCACTGGGAGTACACCACCATTGCCCCCATCTTCGATGCTCAGGGGAATATCACCAATTATGTGGCCGATAAAGAAGATATTACCAGCCGCAAACAGACGGAACAGCTTTTACAGGAAAGCGAAAAAGAATATCGCGATTTGTTTGAGATGGAATCCGATGCCATTTTCATCATTCGCAATACCGATAACGCTATTTTGGAGGCAAACAGTGCCGCCACAGCATTGTATGGTTTTAGCCATGATGAATTAATCCGCAAGAAAAACACCAATTTATCTGCAGAACCAGAAAAAACCCAAAAAGATACCAAATCTCCGGCTCCATCCGACCAGATCGTTTACATCCCTCTGCGCTGGCATCGTAAAAAAAATGGTGATGTCTTCCCAGTCGAGATCACCGCCCGCTTTATTTCCTGGAAGGGTCAGGATGTCCATATCGCTGCCATGCGAGACGTTACTGAACGCTATAATATCGAAAAAAAATAGAGCAACTGGCCATCACCGACTCATTAACCGGGCTCTTTAATCGCCGCCATTTTTTCTTGAGTCAGAAAAAATATTTATTCGTTCACGCTATCAGTCCTGCGATTTAACTGTTTTGATGATTGATATCGATCACTTCAAAGCTGTGAATGACACATTTGGTCATTTTGCCGGGGATATTGTTTTACAGGAAGTCATCCGCAGGCTTCAGGAAAATTTGCCCCCCACTGATCTTTTTGCGCGCTATGGGGGCGAGGAATTCGTTTTGATGTTGCCGCGTACTCCCTGTTCAGAAATTCCATCGATCGCAACCCGACTGGTCGAGTCAGTCACTGAACAGCCTGTTTCGGTAACCGGGGTGGGTATTTCTGTCACAATCAGCGTGGGAACGGCCCACTTCACAGAAAAAGTTGCCACACTTTACGAGTTGGTATCGCATGCCGACCAGGCCATGTACCTGGCCAAAGAAGCAGGCCGCAATCGCTGGGTTTCCTGGGAAATTGACCAGATCCAGGATCTATAGCTGTCACCTTTCCACTCTTTCTTGAGACGATAGGAAATAATCTTGAAATACACCTGGCTGCTTTTTGATGCGGATGATACGCTTTTCGATTTTGCCAAGGCTGAGGCGAATGCGCTGAAATGGACATTGGAACAATCCAGGCTCGATTTTAAGCCGGAATATACCCGCATTTACGCAAAGGTAAACCAGCAAGTCTGGCAGGAGTTCGAGCGCGGCCTGGTGACATCCCTGGAATTGCGCACCAAGCGTTTCCGCTTGTTTTTTGCTGAGTCTGGCTTGCCCGGTGATGAACAGCTCACCAGCCGGCTTTATCTAAAAAACCTGGCGCTCGGCACGGATTTACTGGATGGGGCTGATGAACTGATCCACAACCTGCAAAAAAATTACCATCTGGCGCTCGTCACCAACGGGCTGAAAGATGTTCAGCGCCCCAGGCTGGTGCATTCCAGCCTGCATGGTTGCTTTGAGCAAGTCTTTATCTCTGAGGAAATAGGCGTTTCCAAGCCCTCCCGCGCCTATTTCGAAACCATTTTTACCCGTATCAACCAGCCTCCGCGAGACAAGGTCCTCATCATTGGTGACAGCCTGACTTCAGATATCCAGGGCGGACTGGATTTTGGCATCCATACCTGTTGGTACAACCCCGGCAGCAGGCTGACCGGCCTGCCAGTCACTTACCAGATCGCGCACCTCAACGAACTGCCCGCGCTGCTTTGATAACAAAAGCCCGGCAAGATTTTCTCCCGCCGGGCTTTTGCTGCCAGCTTTACGCTTTGCGTCTGGCTACATACTCTGAAACGGCCGCCTTCATGAACTCACCCAGTTCCGGATGCATCTCGTCAAAATTCGCTTTAAAGCGCGGGTCAGCGCTGTAACCACTGGCCAGCGCTAGCAGCTGGTCAACGCTGGGCGTCCAAAAATAGTCCATGTTTGTGCGCCAGCGCTGTCCAATCGCCTGAGTTTCAACCGAGGCCGCGCCCTTGGGCATGGCGGCAATCATGTCAATGTAAATCTGCTTGCTTTCGTTCAGGATGCGTTGCTTTTCTTCAGCAGAGTAACCCTTCCACTTTTTGTTGGAGGTTCGTACCGTTTCAGGATCATATATTTTCTCGGCTTCCGCCGCATACTGCTCCTGTTCGTCTTCGCTAAAACCGGAAAAAATCTGTTTCTTGCTCATTTCTTTTTCTCCTTTCAAATGCGAAATCGTGTTATTCACCGTCCCGATCAGGCGCTGCAAACGCTCGATGCGCTTGCCCAATTCCACCTTGTGACTTTCCAGTGCCGGGAGTACCTCAAAATCACGGCGTCCCATGATTTCCTGAATATCACTCAGCGGTAGTTCCAATTCCCTGTAGAAGAGAATTTGCTGTAACTGCAAAAGAGACTGCTCCCCATAATAGCGATAGCCATTTTCGCCGATGTGGGACGGTTTAAGCAGCCCGATGGCATCATAATGATGCAGTGTGCGCGGGGTGACCCCTGCCAGCCTGGAAAGTTGTTTGACGGTGAACATGCCCCAACTATAAACCATTACGTAACGTTAATGTCAAGGGTTTTTTTGGAATACTGATACAATAGCGGCATGAATCTTCCACCCGTAAAAAAGCTTATCCTGTATCAAGATGAGCATCTGATGGTTATCAATAAACCAGCCAGCCTACCGGTTTTACCCGATGGCTGGGAACCGGATGCCCCCTACCTGGTCAAACTGCTCCAGGAAAAATTCCCAGAACTGCTGGTTGTCCACCGCCTGGACAAAGTCACCAGCGGCGTGATGGTCTTTGCACGCACACCCGATGCGCACCGCGCTTTGAACATGCAGTTTGAACAGCACACCACCCAAAAAATCTATCACTCCATCTGTGTCGGCGTGCCCAAATGGAGTGAACATACCGCCAAACATAAACTGCGTATCAACGTGGGCCACAGCCACCGCACCAAGGTCGACAACAGCCACGGCAGCCCAACCGAAACCCGCTTTGTGGTGATGCAACGCTTTTCAGGCTACGCGCTGCTCGAATCTGTCCCCGCCACAGGCAGAACGCACCAGATCAGAGTCCACGCCTACGCGCTTGGTTTCCCTTTGCTCGGAGACACCCTGTACAGCGCCCCATATACCGACTTAATCGACCGCCCAGCTCTGCACGCCCAATCTCTCACCTTTTCCCATCCGCACACCGGCGAACCCGTCACCTTTACCGCCGCCTACCCGGAAGACTTCAAAACGGCATTGGAAAAAATAAGAGCCGGTCGCTGACCGGCTCTTATTTTTTAAGCAATCTTGCGCGCTTCCATGTAGAAGCGCTTTTCCCGCGCTTCTCCCATCGAGAATGTCTTGCGCGGCAGCGCCCCGTCCAGAATGACCGTCTTGAACAGGTCGGACTTGTGCATGCCGGGCAGGTAAAAACCCACATTGCCGGGCTGGCTTCCGAGCTGGGCGGTCACATCCGCGCCGTGCACGTAATCGATCTTTTCCGCGCCGCCCGCCTTAAGGAAACCATCCAAAAAGGCTTGCAGCGTGCCCACCGGCAGGTTGGAGGCAGGGTTGGCGAGTTCCATCACGCCAAAAGGCGCGCTCGCACCCATCACCCCAATCGCCTGTTTTGGGCCGGTGGCTGCATCCACGCGTTTCACCATTTCATCCAGGCTGGCAGCCGGGCTAAAGGAGAAATCCTTGCCAAAGTAGGTTTGCATGGCTGGCAAAATATCCTGCTTCAGACCAAACAAGACCCGGTGGATGGGCTCAAATTCCAGCGCCTCATCATGCACGTTTTCAATCTCCACCAGCGCGTAACGGGCCGGGTGCTGCATGCTAACGCTCGGCTTGAGTTTTTCCCAGATTGCCTTTGCGGTCGCCAGCGAGTGATTGCCGTCGCCCATCGCGAACAGCAAAACGGGTTGGCCTTCCACTCCATAACGGGTCTCAAAGCTCTCAGGGCGCGCCAATTCTCGTAAAGCGGCAATCACCCCGGCTTCCAGCTGCTCATTCACCTGGTATCCGGCCAAATGGCCGCTGTCCAGCATCAGGTCAAAGTCGTACAGCTTTTCCATACTCATTTTGGCGGCTTGCAAAGGCTCTATCACCGTACGCTGCGCATCGTCAATCAATACCAGGATGTGCGGAAATTCCAGCGCGGCGCCCTCGCGGATTTTCATGCGCGGGGGTAAGCGTTCGACGATTGTGCCTTCGGTGGCGCGGATCAGGCTGGATGAACCCCGGTTGTAATCATAGTGCTCCAGGTCGAGCGCCAGCACCAAGCCCTTGCGCGTGCGCCCATTAACGCTGCGCTCTACATACACCATACTCTCGTGCGCTTCCAACACTCCGCTATGCAGCACGCTGAGCATGCCAGACTGGATACTCTGAATACGTTCGCTTTCGCCAGCGCCTTCAAGGTATACCTCGGGGAAGGTCAGGTTCAGCGTGGATGGGTTGCCGCCAACGATCTGCTCCACCTTCTGCCAGTATTCTGGCTGTGAGGTAAACTGGTCGCAAGCGATCACTGCCCATTTCGTCAGCTCAACATCTGCCTTTGGCAGGTAAACCTGCGGAACCTGCACACCGATATCGTCAAAAATTTTCATAAATGCTCCATTAAATCGACAGGGGCGGCCCGTTTGGACCGCCCTTGATGGTTTTATTTGCTGTTCTTTGCGAACTCAATCAATTTATCGGCTACTTCAACGGCGATACGTCCTTGAGCCTCTTTGGTCGATGCGCCGATGTGCGGCGAACCGATCACATTCGGGAGCTGGATAAGCCTCCAATCGGTTGGCGGTTCCTCTGCGAAAACATCCAGAGCTACGCCCGCAACTTTTCCGCTGGTCAATGCTTCATACAATGCTGCTTCGTCAATAATGCCCCCGCGTCCGCAGTTGATGATGCGCACGCCGTTTTTCATCATGTCAAATTGGGTTTTTCCGATCAACCCGGCAGACAGGGCCGTTTTTGGAATATGCAGGCTGATGTAATCGGCGAGTGGGTATAACTCATCCAGGTTATCAACGCTTTTTACGCCCGGCACATTCTTCTGGCGAATATCATAACCGATGACGGTCATGCCCAGAGCCAGGGCACGTTTGGAAACTTCTTTGCCAATATTGCCCAGGCCGATCACGCCCAGGGTCTTGCCGCCGATTTCATCGCCGTCGAACGATTTTTTATCCCATTTTTCAGACTTCAATGAAGTGGTTGCCTGGTAAATGGAGCGTGCCAGGGCAAACATGTAGCCAATCGTCAGCTCAGCCACGGAGGCGGAACTTGCCAGTGCGGTATTCATGACCATGATGCCTTTGGAGCAGGCATAATCAACGTCAATCG
>Ga0335397_10003100_pt1 | contig 22480 bp, 18 predicted proteins | sample MAT04_FD_205740 | JGI IMG/M metagenome (GOLD analysis project Ga0335397, IMG submission 205740) | Freshwater microbial communities from Lake Fryxell liftoff mats and glacier meltwater in Antarctica - MAT-04 (spades assembly) (version 2) ... | reverse complement strand
AGCGGGCGTTGGCGGCGACCGGCTGGAGCGGCGAGCGCAGCCGCCAGCGTAGGCCGGTCCCGACACCGCCTGCGTCGATTTCTTGAAAGTCAGTGTCGAACCACGTCACTGCGAACGGGGTCCAGGGGCAGCGCCCCTGGTGCCGGCTCGAAACGTGGAGGCCTTCTTGAAACTGACACAGCTCACCTTGCGCTGGGACCCTTCGGTCTCGGCATTCGATGCGCAACCACTTGAAGCGTTCTGTGCGAACCACGACGTGCTCGAGGTGTTCGAGCACCTGATGGTCCACGAAGGTCGTCCGGCCTGGGCGCTGCTCATCAAGCATCGCGCCGCCAGGGCCGACCCGCTGGCGGTCGAGCGCATCGCGGACCTGCCCAAGGACGCGCGCAACGAGCTGCCTGCGGAGGAGCGCGAGCTCTACGAGGCGTTGCGGCGCTGGCGCAATGACCGGGCCCAACGGGACGGCAAGCCGCCGTATGTCATCTTCACCAACAACCAGATGATCGCCGTCGCCAAGAAGCGGCCGCGCACCAAGGAACAGCTGAGCGAAGTGCCCGGCGTCGGCGAGTCGAAGCTCGCCAACTTCGGTGACGAGGTGCTCGCGGTGGTCGGGGCGGTGCCGTTCGGCGCGACGGGTGAAGAGGCGAGTGGCGCTGAGCCGAACGCAGGAGGGCCCAATGGCGGTTGAATCAGCGCCCCTCTTTGTGCTGTGGGAGAAGATCGCAGGCGATCTCCTGGAGCGCACGGCGCGCTTTCCTAAAGCCTGGCGTTTCAGCTTCGCGGTGCGCATCGACAACCTGGCGCTCGACGTGTTGGAGCGGCTCGCCGAGGCGCAAGTCTCGCCGCCCGGTCGCAAGGTCATGCTGCTGCGCGACGCCGATGCGAGCCTGCTGCGGTTGAAGGTGCTGACGCGGCTCGCTCACGCGCAACGCCTCATGGACCATGGAGGTTACGAGCACGTCGCGCGGAGCTTGGACGAGGTCGGGCGTATGCTCGGGGGCTGGCTGAAACAGCAGCGCGGAATAGCGGCGTGAGCGGCGCCGGCATCGAGCAGGTTGCGAGCTTCCCGGCGCTGGTGGCCGCCGCCAAGCGGGCCGCGCGCGGCAAGAAGCTCACGGCGGAATCGTCGCGTTTCATGGTCGATCTCGAAGGCGAGGTGCTGCAACTGGAGCGTGAGCTCACGAGTGACACGTGGCGGCCCGGTCCGTACCGGACCTTTCGGATCCTCGATCCAAAACCACGCACGATCAGCGCGGCACCGTTCCGCGATCGGGTCGTGCATCACGCGCTGTGCGCGGTGCTCGAGCCGGTGATCGAAAGCGTGCTCGGTCCGCACACCTACGCCTGCAGGTCCGGCATGGGGACCGACGCGGCGCTTCGGGCTGCGAAACTGGCGGTCGCGACGTGCTCCGAGTTCTTGAAGCTCGATATCCGGCACTACTTCGAGACCATCGACCACAATCGCGTGCGCGTGCAGCTCGCAGCATTGGACCTGGACGCGCGAGTCTTGCGGCTCTGCGAGCATGTGCTCGCGGCCAATGTCTCGGGCTCGGAGCCGGCGCGCGGATTGCCGATCGGCAACCTGACGAGTCAGCACTTCGCGAACTTGCATCTCGCCGGACTCGACGACGCGGTCGGCGCCGACTTTCCGGACCTCATCTACATCCGCTACATGGATGACCTCGTGTTCTTCGGCACTGCACGGTCGCGGCTGCGGGCCGTGGAGGCGATGGCGAGCGCACACATCGAGGGATTGGGGTTGGTCGTGAAGACCGAGGTCACGCGCCGCGGGCCGACGACGGCAGGCGTGCCGTTCCTCGGGTTTCGCCTGTGGCCAGCGCATGTGCGGCTGGACCGCGCGCGGCGTCAGCGACTCATCGCGAAGCTGAAGTCGGCGTGCGCGGAAAGCGAGCACGACGAGGCACGGGCCGCGGCGCGCCTGCAGAGCCTCATCACGTGGGCTGGGAGCGGTGGCGGTCTTGGCCTTGTGCGGGCGTTCCATGCGCGGGACCCGCCGTAGGTCGCGACAGACAATCGGCGCGCGCCAGCGAGCTCTGAGCTTGCCGGCGAGCCTCATCGAGACGGCGCGAATGCTTGCCACCCATGAGCGGACGCGACCTCGTCAGGCGAGCCTCCGGTGCGCGATCTCGACGGCGTACTACGCGCTCTTTCACCTTCTGACCGAGGACGCCACGCGCCTGTTTGTCGTCGGGTCCGAGCAGGAGCTCCACTACACGATTCGGCGCTCATTCGAGCACGCGCACATGAAGGCGGTCGCCAAGGCGTTCGGAAGCGGCGCCCCGGGCCTCGTGTGGGCAGACGCCTTGCGCGGCACGAAAGTGAGCACGGAGCTCGAGACGGTCGCCCAGAGCTTCGTCGAGCTGCAGGGGTCTCGACACCAGGCCGACTACGATGTTGGCAAGTCGTCCACACGGACGCGGACCCTGGCGCTCGTGGACCAGGCTTCGGCGGCGTTCGTAGCGTGGCAGACGGTGCGCAAGCAGCGCGACGCGCCTGTGTTCCTCACGGCGCTCACGTTCAAGGGGCGCCACGAAGCGTGACTGAGCTCTGGCGGCGTGAGGCACGGGTGTGATTCAAGTCGAGGGGGCACTTGCCGAAAGCGCCGTCGCGAGGCTCCGGACCGAGAATCAGCGGCAGGCACGCGGCGAAGGCGACGGCAACCCCAAGCCCAGCGGTTGACCTTCCCGCGCCGTGGTCAGGCTCTCGCGCGCCCGCTGGCCCAGCATTTGGCCTGCCACGTCAGCCCGTGCGGGGGCTGGCCGGAGACACGTAGCTTGTCGCAGTGCACGAGCTCGAGGTGGCAGCGCTCGCACAGCGAAATCAGGTTGGTTCGTTCTTCGCCGCCGCCTTGGCTACGAAAACGAACGTGGTGCGGAGTCACATTTCTGCTGCGACAAACCGGGGAAGCACAGCGCCAGCGCTCGCGCAGGTAAACATCGGCATAGGCCGTATTCGCGGCGGTCGAGTCCCGCCAGGTGCCGAGCACCGCCCGCACGAGGAACGGCACGAACGGTGCTCCTCCGGACATCTGTCCGTGCAGCCGCTGGAGGCCGCGCCAGAACTGCCCGGTGGACTCGGTCAATGACAGGTGAAGGGTCGTCAGTCCCGCCTCCGGGGCGTCGCCGGAGGCCGGCTCCGACATCTGACTCGCAGGCGTCTCTGTGAGGCTCGTGATCGCGGCGATGACCGCGCGCTCGATGTCGTCGACGGCGTCGCGGGTGTCGTCATCGGGCGGGGTGAACGTGGACGGGCTGCGCCCTTCGAGGCGCGCCAGCAGCTCGGTGGCATCGATGTCTTCGCGGAGCTGCTTGACGGTGCGTTGGGTCGCGCGCTCGATCCATGCCTGCACGTTCGCGGGGCCGCAGATGCGCGCAATGAGCGAGGCGGACTCATAGCAGATGCGACCCGCAGACAGCGCCGTACGGACCTCGGGCACGTTCCCAAAGCGGCGGGTGAGCGCGACACGGGTGGCGACGCTGCTTGGCGCAAGCCCGATGCGCTCGCGGCAGTAGTGGTCGAACGACGCATAGCCGAACATGCGCCACGCCTCGTGGTCGACGATGGCACAGGCGAGCTCGCCGAGCTCGATGTCGCGCATGGCCAGAGTCGCCGCGAGTCTACGAAGCTGGCGGTCGATCTCCGCAGGGGCCGTCGGGTCGTCAGGGCCGGGCCAGGTCACGACCAGCGTCGCCGGCGGGACCACATCGTCATTGGGCCGCATCGCCTCGACCGCCGCTTCGGCACGCTCGCGCAGGGCCGCGAGCTCGAGACGAAAGGCCCGAGCCTCAGCCCCGTCAACATCGAGCGCGCCGCCGAGCGTCGCCGGCAAGTCGATGTCCGGGTGACTCGCCAAGAGCGCACCGAGCCCTTCGGCGAGCATCGCTTCGATCGTCTCGTCACCGCGCATTGCACCAACCGCCTCGACCATGAGGCGGGCCTGCTCGAAGGCCCAAGCGTCGACCTTGTCGACGGTCATGGCGATCGACACGCGTGGCGGAGTCGTGTCGTCGCGGACCTCCAGCTTCCGCTCCTTGAGCTCAGCCCGCAGCTGCCGGACGTTCAGTCCAGGCGCAGACGTGACACGCCCAAGCCACTCGGCCTCATCGTCCGGCGTTGCGAGGCGCGCGACCAGCTCGACGACCGACAGCGACAGGCGGCCCGACGTAAGTGCGTCGCGCAGGTGCGGCAAGTCCCGAAGGCGACGCGCCAGCGCCCGGACGTCTGCGCCCCAACGACCCGTGCGTCCGAGCGCTTCGCGCACGTAGCTCTCGAAGGTTGGAAACCCGAAATCCTGGATATCGCCGGTCGAGAGCCGCAAGAGGCCCTCGCCCAACGCGAGACGCAACGTCCCGAGGCCGCGACCCAGGGTCGCGATGCGATTGTCGTGGTGGTCCAGGTCGGTCGCGGTGAGCCTGATGGGACGGGTGAACTGCATGAAGTGCTTATAGCACGCGGGTTCTGGCCGGCTCGGCGATGCGGCCTGAAGGCATTTGGTGGGGATTTTTGATTCGAAAAGAGGAGGCCGTTGATCAAACGCGCTGGGTGCACGGAGGCGGCTGACTGCGTTGATTCTGGCGTCGCCCGACGGTTGCGGGGCGAGTTGGCGCTAAAAGCTGTCAAGGGCGCTTTGGGGGCGAGGGCGATTTTTTCGGACAGATGTCCGTGGGTAGTGGGGCACAGGATGCGCGCATCGCAGAGCAGGACGCGCGCATCGCAGAGCAGGACGTGCGTATCGCGGACCAGGATGCGCGCATCGCAGATGCCTGCCGTGATCTACTGCCATCGCAACCGCCTCCCTCGCCGTATCGGCTGATAGGACCGTACCGGCTTCCAGGGCCGTCGCCCTCGATATCGATCACACCCACGCCATCGGGGTGTGATTCAACGTCGTCGTGTTCCGAGCACCCAAACAACCCAGTTGAAGATGTGAGCCCACCGTGATCCGCTGCCGTTGAAAAAACGAAGTGGCGGGGGCATCCAGGCGCTTGGTCGACGAGTTCCTCGGAGTATTGGAGGAGGGACTCTTCGACGCGATCTTCGCGCGGCTGCGCGAGCGTGCCGCCGAAGAGGGCGGGCGGTGTTCGGTGTGCGGCCTCGGGTGCGAGCGTGGGCGCAAGACCGTGCGTGTGAGGACGACTCGATGCACGCTCGAGGTCGAGGTCTGGCGTTATCGATGCCGGTGGTGTCGAACGAATCGGAGCCCGGTTCGCGAGTGGGTCACGAGGTCGATCGCACGTTCATGGACGCGGTCGGTGTGCGCCTCGGGACCGACCAGGTGTTCGTGCAGGTCGACAGCGGCGCGGTGCCCGTTGGCGAGCTCGTGCGCCCCAAGCGCAACCCGATGGACAAGACCCAGGAGCTCACCCCCGTCCGCCTGCCAAGGGGCGCCGCCCTCCTCACCATCCGCCACTCCGGTCGGGACGACTTCTGGGACTGGCAGGACCGGCGCGACAAGAAGCGCTTCCAACGTCGCCGCCTCCGCGAGGGGCTCAACCGTTTCAGAGGACCACGTAAACAAGGCCTCGTGACCGAGGGCACCGAGAAACTCGACCTCGACGGCCTGTCACCCTTGTTTCAGGGCGGCGACATGGCATGAGCCTCGACTCGCGTCTGGTCCCGAGCCTCACTCGAGGGGCCCGCGGACCTGCGCCCGGACAAGATCGGCAACGGCGGCCACCCCCTCAACTTCGATCACACCCCGTGAGGCGCCCGTGCTTGACTCCCCGGTTCACGGCGTGACAGAAGGCGCCCGTCTTCGAGCCGTCATCTATAGGAAGCACCCATGCGCACACTCACCTCCCGGTGGCTCCTCTCCGCGTCTCTCGCTGGTGCGCTCGCCGCCCCGCTGGGCGGCTGCGATGCCGGCGCGCTCGATGCCGGCGCAGATCCGATCGACGCCGCTTTCGCCGAAGACGGCAAGGCCGATGGCGCTATCCCGGAAGGCTCGCCGCAGGCGCTGGGTGTGCTGCGCGTCGCGAACGAAGCGACCAAAGACGTGCTCTCGAAGGCGACCGCGGTCGGCCTCGGCACGCGCACGACCGACGAGCTGCTCAAGGTCCGCAACGGCAAGGACAAGAAGGCCGCCACCGCCGACGACGTGAAGTTCGCGACGTTGAAGCAGCTCGATGCGGTGCCGTATGTTGGCCCGGCGTCTCTGACGAAGCTGCTCGCGTACGCGACGAAGCTCGGCTACGTGACGGCCGCGCCGGCCAATACGCTGCTCGCGGCCCAGGCGAAACGCACGCCGTGGTCGGGCTACTGGTGGTCGATGCAGAACGGCGAGCTGGTGCTCGGCTGGTCGTCCGCGACGGGCCGCAAGCAGTGGACCCCGGCGGAGGTGCTCGCGTTCGACGCGTGCCTCGAGTCGACGACCCCGACTTGCAAGGCGCTGCTGGACGGGCAGACTGGCGTAGGGGGCGACAAAGGTAAGCGCCTGTCGCCGCTCATGAAGTTCGACCTGTGGGTGCGCCGCTGGCTCGAGTCGAAGAACGGCGTCGGTGGCTCGGCCTCGACGATGTATACCCACGCCGCGAAGTGGGAGCTCGACCACCACTACATCGGCGACAACCCGGACCACCCGCACGCGGGCTCGGCAGGCTATGCCGGCAAGTGCATCGGCTGGGCGCTGGCGAACAACGACTGGGACGAGCCGACGACCACCAAGGCCCTCCTCGACGTCGGCTTCGAACCCGCCGATATCAAAGGCATCCTAGCGTCCATCTACAATGGCGGGCAGTTCTTCGTGCCCGACGACCTGTGGGTCGGCAACGCCTATCATGACAACGAGGGCTCGGACTCGAGCGAGTACTACGAGGACGTCTACCCGCACGACTTCGTGAAGGCGCTGGCCGCGACCATCGGCAAGGGCAACATGCTCGAGGGCGACCTCGACCCGGGTGACGGCGTCTGGAACTACCCGATCTACAAGTACGAATTGCGCCCGGGCACGCCGAAGAACGGCAAGGTCGCGGTCAGCGCGACGCTCTGGTACGCCAACGACGAGGTCGGCATCGACGAGGTCTTCTCGACCAACGCCGCGCGCCCCGACCTCCTGTCGCGCGTGCTCACGTTCGAGCTGGACCTGCCCGCGAGCGTTGGCATGGACCTCACGAAGGCCACCGGTGGCCGCTGGACCGGCGAGTCGGTCGACACCCATCCCGACGCGTTGATCCTCGGGCTCGAGCCGACCTGGCGCGTCGACATCCAAGACTACAAGACCACCCAGATGAACCAGGAAGTGAACTTCCCGCTCATCAAGCGCCTCAAGATCGGCGCGACCTGGACGCCGATCGTCGACCAGCTGCTCGCCGACTACTACGCAAAGTAGGCCGCATCGCGTCCCGTCTGGCCGATGCAGACCAAGTCGGGCATCATGCGCCGCATGAGCTCAGTCGACATCCCGGCCTACCTCGCGTTCCTCCCCGAGCCCTTGCTGGCGGCGCTTATGCGCGACGCCGAGGCGGTCGCGACCGTGCCCGGGCTCGCCGTCACGCGCGGCCTCCAGGCCGAGTTCCCCGAGCTCGAGTCGACCCAAGTGTTGGGCCTCGTGGTCGAGGTCTATCGCGCGCTGCGCGCCGAGCTCGCCGCGGTCCTGGCGCAGCGCACCGTCGACCGCGCGTTCATCGACGCCGAGACGCTCGCGTGCGCCTCCAACAACGTTGGCCGCTCGATCCGCGACGCGGCCTGGGAGACGGTCATCGGTCGCCGCAACGGCAACGGCGACGTGGTCGTCGGGCCCGCTCTTTCGACCCCATCAACGCCCGTTCAAGTCGAAGTTCCCGACTTCATGCGGGGCGAGCAGGTCACGCTCTTCGGACCGCCCGACTCGGCGCGCATGGCGATCAACGCGATGAACGCGCTCCACAGGAAGCGCCCTGACGAGGCCGCCATCATCGGCGAGCTCGTGACGTCCTCGGGCCAGGTCCCGCGCTGGGGCGCCGATTCCGAGGACTCGAAGACGCCGACCGTGCGCGACCTGCTGTCGGCCAGCCGCAACCTGCACGCCTGCTTCGAGCACACGCTCGCGTTCACCGACCCGAAGTCGGGCCGGACGTACAGCCTCGCGGACGACGGCCTCGCGTTGCCCGTCAAGCGCGTCGCTGGCCTCGCACTCCCGGACGGCAATCACCTCCTGGAAGGCAGCCCGCTGCCGCTGCACCTGATCGAGCTGGTCCAGCACCTGTGGCTCAACCGCCATCGCGCAGAGGCGCTGGTCGTCTACTTTCCCAAGCTCGAGAACGAGGTCGAGGCGCGCTACCTCGCGAACCTGTTCGCGACCATCGAGGCCGCTGTCCTGGCCCGTGACCCGAGCTACGTCACGGGCTCGATCCGTGTCTTGGTCGTGTTCGAGAACCCGCGCGCGATCTTCCGGATCCGCGAGATGGCGACGGCACTCGCGCCCTACTTCCTCGGCGGCAGCCTCGGCTGGCACGACTTCCTCGCGTCGACCGCGCGCCTCTTCCGCCACGACCCGGGCTATCGCATCCCCGTCAAGGCCGACCCCAACATCGTCATCCACCACATCCGCGAGTCGCATCACATCCTCGTGCGCGACCTGCAGGGCTTCGGCGCATTGAAGATCGGCGGCATGTACGGCGTGCTCCCGGCCGAGGGTGACCCCGACTCGCTGACCGTGTCGATGGTCGGCTTCGTGAAAGACGTGGTCACCCAGATGAAGCGCGGCCTCGACGGCTTCTGGGTCGCGCACCCCGACTTCGTGCGCGTCGGCATCGCGCTGGTCGAGGCCTGGCGCCGCCACGAGCAGGACCCCGACGAGGACGACAGCCTCGAGCGCCTCATCCGCGCGCTGGTGCCCGACGAAGGCGAATGCGAGCCACTGCTTACATTCGTGCGCGGCCCCGACGTGCACGGGCTCGAGGACGGCGACCCGCGTTATCAGCGCGCGGTGCTCGCGGCCGAGCTCGGCGGCTCGGACGTTATCGCCAACGATGACCCGACCGAGGTCCGCTACAACCTTTTCCAGGCACTGCAATATCTGGCCGACTGGCTGTCGGGAAACGGCTGCGTCGCGCTCCCCGCCAGCATGCGCAAGGCCAACGGCGACAAGGTCTTCGTGCGCATCATGGACGACCTCGCGACCACCGAGCGCTCACGTTGGGAGGTCTGGGCCGAGGTCCACCACGGGCGCATCTCGCGCGCGATGTTCGAGTCGTTGCTCGCCGAAGAGGTGGCCTTCCTCGAAGGCGACCAAGAGCTCCCCGACAAGCGCCCGCAGGTGCGCTGGCAGGGCGAGGCGGCGCGCTGGTATCCGATCGCGGTGAAGCTCCTGCGCCAGCTCATGACATCTGCGACGCCGCCCGAGTTCGCGACCGAGCTGCTGCTGCCGTTTACGTTCGACGTGATCCGCAGCGCGCCCGACCCCTGGGCAGCCGCCTGTGAGCTGTGCCCCGGCCACTTCGCGTGACGCTGAGCTCTCTCGCAGCGGCCATCTTTTCCCTAGGCGCCTTCATGGGTTGCGGCAGTGAGCCGCGCGACGCGACCGACACCGCCGAGCTCGCAGACAGCGCGGACATCACCGAAACCGACAGCGATCCCGACGCGCCCGTGACGATCGTCGTCACGCTCGATGGGCAGCCGGTCGCCAACGCGCGCGTCACCCAGGGCGGCACCACCAGGACGCTCACGACCGACGCCGAGGGCCGCGTCACGACCGTGGTCGACCATTCCGTCGCCGGCGAGATCGTCTTCATGGCGTCCGTCCCGAGCGCACGCATCAAGGGCGGCGACTGGTTTCCCGGCGCCACGACGATCCGTATTGCGCTGACCTCCTACGCGCCCGAGGACAACACCGCCTACCAGTTCCAGGACCCGGGCGAGCCCACGCGCAGCGAGAACACCGGTCAGTGTGGTCACTGCCACGTCACGATGAACCACGACTGGTACGCCTCACCCCACCGCACGTCCGCGTCCAACCCGACGTTGCACGACCTGTACGGCGGCAGCGCCGCGGCCTTCGCCGAAGCCGCGACCTGCCGCGCCGCCAACGGCCGTTGGGTCGCGGACGAGGGCGGCGGCAAGGACCCCAGCAAGCTCGGCGGCCGCTGCATCAAGGGCGACAGTGTGCTCGCAGCGCTCAACCCAGGAGCCTGCAGCGACGGCGAGTGCAGCGGCACACCGACCGCCTTCGGCGCCTGTGCCGACTGCCATGCACCAGGCATCGAAGCCGCACCAGGCATCGACGCCGCGCCAATGGGTGGACGCGATCTGCGCGACGCCGCAGGGCATTCGAAGGACTACGGGGTGCACTGCGACGTCTGCCACAAGGTCGAGTCGGTAGACCTCGCGGCCGCACCCGGAGTCGCGGGTCGCCTCGTCATTCAGCGCCCATCCGAACGCTCATCGTCGATTGGCCTCGGCACCTGGCAGCCGCTCACGTTCGGTCCTCATCACGACGTGTCGAACCCGCGCATGGGCCTTGTGCAGCGCGACCACTTCACCTCCGCGACGCTGTGCGCCGGCTGCCACCAGTACGACCAGCCGCTCGCCACTCCCAATCCAGCGCGCTGGCCCGACGGTCGCCTGCCGATCCACAGCACCTACGCCGAGTGGCTCGCGAGCCCGAAGAACCCCGACACCACCTGCCAGGGTTGCCACATGCCACCCGACACCGACTCGCTCAACGGGGCCGATCTCCAGATGTTCGGAGGCGCCGCGGCAAGCGGTGTCGCCGCCGGCTGGCGCCGCGCACTGGGCACGGTCAAGCATCACTCGTTCGTCGGCCCGCGCCAGCGCGACAGCGAGCTGCTCGAGTCGGCCGCGTCGCTCGCCATCAGCACCACCAATAGCGATGGCAATCTCGTCGCCAAGGTCACGGTCAGCAACGTCTTTCCCGGCCACGCGATCCCGACCGGCGAGCCGCTGCGCTCAATCGTGCTGATGGTCGCTGCCACCTGCGGCGACAAGGCGTTGGTCGCGACCGGTGGCGTCGCGATCCCCGACTTCGGCGGCGCGCTCGACCGCAAGGTCGCGTCCGACGACTGGACCACCTGGCCGGGCGCACACGCTGGCGAGCTCATTCGGGTCATCGAACGCTTGCCCGAGCACTACGACTATCAGGGCTCCGGTCCTTTCGCCGACGGCCGCTTCAGCCCCGCCGACAAGGGCATGCCGGTCGAGCACGTCGTCTCGCAGCATCGCATCCTCGCGGTCGCCCCCGCCGGCACACTCACCCTCGATCACGCGCTGCCCAACCCAACCGCGAACATGATCGCCTACCGCGGCAGCGGCGATGAGCTCCCCGCCGACGGCGATCCCGCGACCGCTCGCGCCGGAGCCCCCGGCTTCGCGTTCGCCAAGGTGCTGGTCGGTGCCAACGGCGCGCGCATGGTCCCGCACTTCCTCGCGATCGACATCGCCAGCGACAACCGCCTGCTGCCCGGCGCGAGCTGGACGAGCGAGCACCACTTCGCCGCGACCTGCCCCAACCCCGTCGTGCGGGCGACCCTGGTGCACCGAGCCTACCCGCTTGCCCTTGCGAGCGAGCGCGGCTGGCGCCTGGTCGAATCGGTCATGCGCCGTCTGCCTCAGTAGTTCGCGCGAAGACTAGTCTGCGTACTTCACGCTGCAGCCGTACTGCTTGGTCTCGGACACGCGCACGGCCTGCTTCGCGGCGAGGTCTGCGAGGGCTTCCTTTACATGGTTGCGATAGCCCTCGGGAGGCGCTTCGCCGCGCGGTGCATTGTCGATCGCACCCGCGTACGCGAGCACGCCGGCCGCGTCGATGACGAACATGCCCGGCGTGTTGTGCGCACCGAAGGCCTTGCCGACAGCGCCATTTTCATCGAGCAGCACCGGGTGCGAGAGGCCGTACTCGGTGAGCGCGGCCTTGTTGCGCTCCATGCCTGCGCCCTGCTTGCCAGCGGCACCCGAGTTGATGGCGAGCCACACGACGCCGTCCTTCGCGACGTCTGCCGCCATCGTCTCGAGCGGGCCTTCCTTGTGCGTGCGCACGACGAACGGGCAGTCCGGGTTGAACCACTCCAGCACGACCGTCTTGCCGCGATACGCCGCGAGCGCCACCTCGGCCCCGTTGAGGTCTTTCAGCGTGAAGTCGGGCGCGGGCTTGCCCACTTCGGCCGCTTTGGGCGCGCCCTTGTCCGCAGCCGCACCGTCGCTGGGCGCCACGGCTTTGACAGGAGCGCCGATCGGCTCCGCATTGGATTTACCGCAGCCCGTGATCCCCAGTGACACGACAATTCCCATCACGCCTGCGAGGCCGAAGTACACCGAGCGAATCGAGTTCATGAGCATGTCTCCTGTGTTGGGCGCCACGACCGCCATCCTCGCGGTTGTCAGCGACATCGTGAGGTCCATCGAGGCCGCTGGCGGAACGCGGTCGAGGCCCCGAAAGTTCGAAAGCGGGCGAATGGATTACCGTCCCCGAAACTTTCGGGGAAGCCATTGACTTAGCGTCGCTTCTTCCGCAATTAGGACGGCGAGGCCGCCCATTCGGAGTCATCTCGACCCGACGGGCAACAGGTCCTCCCTCGGGCACGGCAGTGCCCAACCTGTGTGAGCCGCCTCACTGCGTGTGAGGTGTTCGTTCACCGCGAGCCGCCACGCGGCGCGCATGTCTTGTGTAAGGAGTGCCATGAACGATTCCAGTGCCTCGCCCCTCCCGTCGGACGCGACGGCTTCCCCGGCCCCCGAAGACCCTTCCGAACCTTCCTCACCTTCCTCCCAACCTTCAGAGCCCCCCTCCCATCTCCAGATCGACCACCACGATGGTCTGGGCCAACGATGTTTGAAGAGCCTGGCCGTATTCGAGCCCGGTGACGTTCTCTCGGAGTTCGCCCCCCGTCGCCACGCAAAATCAGCCTCACGGATGACAGTGCAGATCTCCGAGCATCACCACGTCGAGCTCGGCCCGGTCTATCTCGAGCTCATCAACCACAGCTGCGACCCGAACGTCTTCTTCGACTCGCAGCGCTGGCAGCTCGTCGCGCTCAAGCCCATCGCCCCCGGCGACGAACTCTGCTTCTTCTACCCGTCCACCGAGTGGAACATGGCCTCCCCGTTCGAGTGCGCGTGCGGCAGCGAACGCTGTCTCGGCCGTATCACGGGCGCTTCGCGCATACCTCGCGCGGTGCTCTCCGGTCATCGACTCTCAACACACGTCCATCGCATGCTCGCCGTGGCCGACTCCGTCGAGCTGGCCGACGGACAGCGCGATGTCGGCCTATTCGCGTCACTGTTCGCGCGCATCTGATTCGCTCGCGAGACGTGCGGGGCCGGCCTCGGCAACCTATGAGGTTGGCCTCGTCGGGGCTCCTTGGCCGCGCACGCCTCGCTTCACGAATTCGTGAGCGAAGGCCACCGAAGGGCCTGCTCGCGAATTCGCCTGAATGGATGGCATCGGGAGGTGAACACGCCCCTGATGCCGTCTATCCCGCGTGGTCGTCCTTGCCGCCGTCCTTGCGGATGCGCCGGTAGATCGTCGCGCGCGACATGCCGAGCGCCTTCGCCGCTTCGGCCACATTGCCATCGGCCAGCTTGAGAGCCCGCTCGATGAGCGCGTTCTCGACCGACTCGGCGCTAGGCAGATCGACCAACGTCCCGAAGAGCACCTCGAGCACCTGCGTCAGTCCGACCCGCGGCCGGTTCTGTGCGGCCTGGATCTGGCTCAGGAGGCCGAGCACTTCGTCCATCTCGGCCAGGCCCTTCTCCTGGCTGGGGGGCGCTTCGCCACCTCCGCCGCCGATCGCAACGCCGCCCGCGCCACTCGCGGTCACGACTACCCCGACACCGACTGCCGGGCCCGAGCGCACGCGCACGTCGCGGTCATCGGTGCGCACCGACTCGAGCAGGCTAATCGGCAGATCACGCGGCTCGATCACGTCGCTCGCGCAAAGCAGCACCGCACGATTGATCACGTTCTCGAGCTCGCGCACGTTGCCGGGGAACGGATACTTGTCGAGCGCGGCGAGCGTCGCGGGCGCGATGGTCTTGGGTGGTTTTCCTTCTTCTTTCAGAGACTTCTCGAGGAAGTGCTGGGCCAGAAGCGCCGTGTCTCCCTCGCGATCGCGCAGCGGCGGCAGGTGCACCGGGAACACCGCGAGCCGATAGTAGAGGTCCTCTCGGAAGCGCTTCTCGCGCACCATCTCCATCAGGTCGCGATGGGTCGCTGACACGATGCGCACATCGATCGACCGTGGGCCGGTACCGCCGATGCGCTCGACCTGGCGTTCCTGCAGGACGCGTAGGAGCTTCACCTGCAGGTGCAGCGGCATCTCGCCGATCTCGTCGAGGAAGAGGGTGCCGCCATCGGCCATCTCGAACTTGCCCTTCTTCAGCGCGACCGCGCCGGTGAAGGCGCCGCGCTCATGTCCGAAGAGCTCGCTCTCGAGCAGGGTCTCGGGGATGCCACCGCAGTTGACGGCCACGAACGGGCCCTTGCGGCGCATGCCTTCGTAGTGCAGGGCGCGCGCGACCAGCTCCTTGCCGGTGCCACTCTCACCTTGCAGGAGCACCGTGACCTTCGAGTCGACGACGTGCTCGAGCATCTCGAAGAGCTTCCGCATGCGCGGCGAACGGGTCAGGATCCCCGCGAATTTATAGCGCTCTTTGAGGATGTCCCGATAGTGCTCGAGCTGCTCGAGCTGCTTTTTCGCTTCGAGCGCGTTCTGCACCGCGCCGATGATTCGGGACTTGCCCTCGGACTTCGAGACGAACAGATGCACGCCGCGGTTGATCGCCTCGAGCTCGTCGGCGCTCGTTCCGTGGGCCGTCATCATGATGATGCGCAGGCTCGGACGGGCGGTGAGGAATGGCTCGACCAGGTCGAGTCCATCGGCGTCGGGCAGCCTCAGATCGAGCAGCACCACGCCATCGAAGCCATCGTTGATGACCGCCTTGCGACCTGCCGCGGCATCGAACGCGACGGTCACGTGGAAGTTGAGTTTCTTGAGGTCCCGTGAAAGGACCTCGACCCACGACGGCTCGTCGTCGATGATGAGCACCTGGTTGTCGGTGGTCATTGCGCCGATCCAGTGTGCGAAAGATGAAAAGCGGAGCCCGGTGCTCGTCGTTGCGCGGCGGTACCCCAACCCCCGGGTCCGCGGGAGAACGCGTGAGCACAGCGGGCACGACGGCAGACGCAGGATCGAACGGCACGGCGGGCGACCCAGCGGCCCACGCGTCGACGACCGAAACACCGGCCTGGGCCGCATTCGTCGAGGCCACTCGCGTGATGTGCGAGCTGGCGGGTATCGGTCTGTGCATCGTGCATCTGGATGAGATGCCGCCTCGTGCGTGGGTGGTGGTCGCGACATCGGTCGCGTCGGCGGAGCATGCGCGCGATGACGGCACCCTGTCGAGCCCGACGGCAGACATCATACGAGCGACGCTCGCCGACACAACCGACTCTGCGCTCGCCTGGCGAGCGGTCCGCTGGAGCGACCGACGCGCGCTCTTCATCGCCAACATTCGCGCGGCCGCGACGGTCACCCTCTGGGCCCAGCGGGAAGTCGACCGCTTTCGCGACTTCGCCCGTGCCGATGCCGCGCTCGACGCACTCGGTGAAGGTGTCGTCGTGGTCGATGGCGACCAACGCATCGCGTACTGCACGCGCCGCGCGGCCGAGCTGCTCGGGGTCGCTGACGCTACCAGCGCCGAAGGGCGACCCGTGCGAGAGCTGCTGCCGCACGCCGTCTCACACCTCGAGCCGAACGAAGTCGCCCGCGGCACCAATGGACCCGATCAAAAGATCACCTGGATCGCCCACCATCTCGCCCCAGCGATCGGTCGCACGGCCCGGCGCGCCGGACTCGTGATGCGGCTACGCTCGGACGCGCGCTTTCTCGAGACGCGGCGCGGTCAGATGCAGCTCTTGTCGGCCCTGCGACACGACGTACGCTCGCCGCTGACGGCCCTGCGTGGCCTCGTCTCGGTCATCCAGGAGGAACCCGACATGCCGCGTGACGAGCGGCAGTCGCTGCTCGAGCTGTTGCGCCAGGAGGCCGAGCGCACGGTGACCTGGGTCGAGGACTACCTCATCATCTTGCGGCTGCGCTTCGAGCCGCGCCCCTTGAGCCCGGTGGCGATGACGCCCGACCGACCGCTGCGCGCGCTCGAAGCGCAGATCGCGCCGCATGCGAAAGACCGCGGGGTCACGTTCTCGGTCGATATCTTGACCGCGCCGACGCTCGGCGACGGTCCGCCTCCCATGCTCGACTGCGACCCCGGTCTCATCGACGCGTTCTGCAAGAACCTGGTCGGCCACTTCATGCGCCTCGCCGACCGCGGCGCGACCGTGAACATCCGGATTGAGGCCGACGGTACGCTCGTCGTCGAGGGCTTCGGCCCGGGCCTCTTCGCGCACCACCCCGCCAACCCGTTCACAACGCTCGCGCGCTCGACCGCCTCCGGCAAGCGCACGCCGGGTGTCGGGCTCGGGTTGTTCCTCGCCAAGAAGATCGCCGACGTGCACGGCTGGCCAATCGCCATCACGAGCCATGAGGGTCGGGTCCGCGCGGTCGTGCGCTGGACCGGCGATCGTGGCGCGAGCAACCCGAACGCGTACGCGCTGGAGTCGGTGTGATCCCCGGGCTCTTGCTGTCGCAGCTCGTGCTCGCGCTGATCGCCGCGACGCCGACGATCGACTCGGTGGTGCCAGCGCCGCTGCCGCGAGGCGCGACCGCCGAAGTGCTCGGCGCGGAGCTCTCGGGTGCGACGCTGACCATTGCCGATCTGCCGCAGCAGGTGCTCTTCACCGAGCCCGCGCGCTTGCGCTTCATGGTCGCCGCGACGACCCCGCTCGGAGCCCAGACGCTGGTCGTCACGACCGCGGGTAGCGCGGTCCAGACGACGGTCGTGGTCGTGCCGCCAGCACCCGTCATCAGCGCGCTCAACCCCGTGTCGTTGGTGCTCGGAGGGCGCGCCGCAATCCAGGGAACCGGCCTCGGTCCGGTCACCTCTGTGACGCTGGACGGCGTCACCTGCACGGTCAGCGAGAAGACCGATGTGGTGATCGCGTTCGAGGTCCCGCTCGATCCCGAGCTGCTTGGACAGGCCGCCTTGCGCCTCGACTCGCCGTCGGGTCCGACTCAGCGCACGGTCTCGGTGACGGCACCATTGCCCGTGGTCGATGCGCTGGTCCCAAACCCGGTCGTGGCCGGCAGCCTCCTCACCATTCGCGGCGCGATCGTCCCGCTCGCGGTGAGTGTGCGCATTGGGGGTAGTGAGGCTCCGGTCTTGTCCGCGGTCGCGACCGGTGGTGGTAACGCCGAGGTGCTCGTGTTCGTGCCGCGCACTGTCGCCGCGGGCTCGCGCGATGTGCTCGTGCGTGCGGCCGGGCTCGCATCGACGCCAGCCGGCCCGCTGCTGGTGCAGGCTCCAGCGCCTGATGGTCCCAATGTGACGGGTGTCTTTCCCGCCAGGCTCGCGACTGGCGGCGACGTGTGGGTCGTCGGCGAGAACCTGAAGGACATCCGCTCGGCGACCAACGGCTTGAGCGTGCTCGAATGCAATCGGCGCGCATGTCGCCTCGGCAGCGTCGACCTCGCCGCCGCCCCAGCGATCCCTTTCACTGCTGCGGTCGTCGATGCCCAGGGGGCCGCGGCCTTTGAGCTCGAGGCGAGCGCCGACACGGCGATCGTTCCTGTCATCACGGGCGTCGCACCAAACCCGGCGACGCGCGGCCAAACGCTCGTCATCACTGGCACTTCGCTCGGCCAGGTGCGCTCGGCCGTGGTCGGTGGTGTCGCTCAGTCGCTCGAGTTCGTCGACTTCGATCGCATCGAGGTGACCGTCGCCGCGAGCACACCGCTCGGGGCCGAGCGGCTCTTCGTCGCGGGCAACGCCGGTTCGCTCGCGACCGTCGTCACCGTGCTCGACCCCTTGGCATTGCCTGAGCCCGAGCTTGGTCCCGAGACCGTCGAGCCAACGCCCGAGGTCGACCCTGAGAGCACGCCCGAGGTAAGCGAGCCCGAAGATGTCGCCAAACAGCCAGACGGTGGCTGCGCCGGCAGTCGCGACCCGCTCGCGGGATTGATACTGCTGCTCCCGCTGCTGGCCGCTCGCATGCGTCCCCATCGGGGCTGAGTTCGGAACCCGGAACCGCGGTGTGCTTTCCTTGAGATTCATTTTCAAGTCCGCGACACCTGTAGGGCCCGAACTACGGAGTGTGCCCATGTTGCTGTCACGGTCATCGCTGTTGTTGTCGCTTCCCTTCGTCGTTCTCGTCGCCTGTGACGATGCCGCGAGCAATGGCACGCCGGACGCGCCCGACACCAGCGCGCCCGACACGACGACAGTGGAGGAGACCGGCACGCCCGAAGAGACCTCGACGCCGGAAGAGACCGCCACCCCCGAGGAGGTCACGCCCGACGTCGTCGAGCCCAAGGGCCTGCCGATCCTCGGCAATGGCAGCCACAGCCCGGCCTCGCTGATGATGGACCTGCTGCTCGACGACAGCTACTCGCTCTCGTCGCCGCGCGACCTCGCGTTCAACCCCGACGTGGCCGCGGGCACCTCGCAGCTGTTCGTCGCCGACGCCGACATGAACATGTATGTGGTCACCAACCCCGGCACGCCCAACGCCCGCGTCCGCGCCAAGAGCGGCCTTGGCTCCGACCACTTCATGCCCGCCCCCGTGAGTCTCGCGTTCTCGAACATCGGGACGTTCGCGACCGCGCACGAGACCGACTGGATTACCCAGGACTCGACGCCCGCCGACTTCATGGGCCCGACCCTATGGCCGACCGACAGCGGCGACTTCGACGGCGGCTGGGCCTCGCACCTCGACATGCTGCACAACTCGCCGAACGCGGTCGGAATCGCCTGGGATAATGCCAACGCGTACTGGGTTTTCGACGGTTATCACCAGTCGATAACGTTCTATGACTTCCAGAAAGACCACGGCCCGGGCGGCGAGGATCACTCGGACGGCATTATCGTCCGCTGGGTCGAGGGTCAAGTCGGCTACGTCCCGGGCGTGACCTCGGACATGCAGCTCGACCACGCAACGGGCCTCCTCTACATCGCTGACAGCGGCAACGGCCGCATCGCGGTGCTCGACACGAAGTCGGGCAGCAAGGGCGCCACGATTCGCCCGGACTACGATGGCGCCCAGCAATATGCCTGGAAGGACGCCACCTTCCGGACGCTCGTCGACATGAAGGCGCTCGGCGGCACGGTACCCAGCGGCCTCGCGCTGCACGACGGCAAGGTGTTCGTCACCGACAACGCGACCTCGCGGGTCTATGCCTTCGAGCTCGACAACGGCACGCCCCAGACCGCGCCAGTCGACTGGATGGACCTCACGTCGATCATCCCCGCGGGCAACCTCGGGGCGCTGACCTTCGACCAGGAGGGGCGAATGGTCGTGCTGGACGTGCACGGCGCGCGGGTCGTTCGCCTCGCGGCGCCCGCTGCCCTCTGAAGCCTGAGGCATCCCCATGACGAACCCGACGAGCTCCACTGCGCCAACTCTGCGAGCGCCCCAAGGCCACCTCTTCGCGCTCGAGCTGCGCGTCCTGGCGGAGCTGCCGCGCTTCGTGCTCGCGACCCGCAAGCTCGACCACCTGCCGCGGGGCGATGGCCACGCGGTGATGATCGTTCCGGGATGGGGCCTCGATGACCGCGCGACTTTGCCGTTGCGGCGCGCGCTGTCACGCATCGGGTATGTCGCGACCGGCTGGGATCAAGGCCGCAACATGGGTCTGCGGACGGGTCAGGCCAAGCGCCTGGATAGGCGCATCGCCGATCTCGAAGCAGCGCACGGCGGACCCGTGAGCCTCGTCGGCTGGAGCCTCGGGGGCGTCGTCGTGCGCGAGCTCGCGCGGCGCGAACCCGGGCGCGTGCGGCGCGTGTTCACCCTCGGCAGCCCCATCAGCGGCAGCCCCGAAGCGAACAACGTTACGACGCTGCTCAAGCTGTTGCGCCGCTCACCCGCGGCGGTCGACCGCACGGCATTCGATGCCCGGCGCCTGTCGCCGCCGGTTGCCTGCGTCGCAATCCACTCGAAGACCGATGGTGTCGTCGCGTGGCAGTGCTCGCTCGAGGAGCCCGCCGCCAACACCGAGAACGTAGAGGTTCGCGGCAGCCATGGCGGCCTCATCTGCAACCTCGAGGTGCTCGCGGCGCTGGCCGCGCGCCTGCCGCTGCCGCCCCACTGACTTCGATCATTGTCGCGTGCCAGGGCTCACTCGGCGGCGGCAAGGCGCTATCAAGTTCTGGCACACGGAGCGGTGGGATATTGTGCAGATTCCAGCGAAAGTCGTCTCGGCCAGTCCTGGCGCCAGATGACGTCGATTTCGTCGCCAACTGCGACTGGCAGGCGATACGGACCGATACCGTAGTGAATGGCGATGGATTTACCATTGGACGTGAGTGCCAGGTCGTAGTCGTCCCCCGCGTGAGCTTGACCGTGCTCGCCGAGCGCTGAACCAGGGTCTCTCCGAGTGAGGCAAAATGTGCCACCGAAAGGCAGCCCTCGGACCATTTCTGGGCGTATTCTTGGCAGCTTCACTTGCGCCCAGACCGAGATTGGGCTGAACGTATCGCCTTCGGCGCCATGCCGGCTGCACTGGGCGTGGTGGCCAAGGGCTTGCAGTGCTGGTCCGCGATCACTCTCTGGAGGTTGTCATGCTCAAGCAGTTCATACGATCGATAGCACTCGCGGGCTTCCTTGCCCTCGGCGCAGCGCCCGCCCTGGCAGCTCCACCCGAGGGCTACATCGAGTTCCGTATCGGAGCGACCCGACCGCCTCCGGTTCAGCGCGAGGTCCGCGTCGTCTCGCCCGGCCGTGGCCACGTCTGGGTGCCCGGCTCCTGGGACTGGCAGGGGGATTGGGTCTGGCTCCCCGGTCATTGGGAGTCGATTCAGCGCGGCGTCTATTGGGTGCGTCCGCGCTACACGCCCGAGTACGGCCAGTATCGCTACGTTCCCGGCCACTGGTCCAACCAGCGCGTGCGCGAGGGCGATATCTATCGCCAGTGGCGCGACGAGCACCGCCACAAGCAGCGGGGAAACAAGGGCAACAAGGGCAACAAAGGCAACAAAGGCAACAACGACCATCACGGCCACAAGGGCCCCGATCACAAGCACTGATGAAGCACGGCCCGGCACGTTGACAGCGCGCACGTGAATCGTTGATGCTGCGTCCCTCAAGAGGGGGAAATAGGCAGTGCTCGACGCTTCCGATGCTAACGACGACGTGCCTGGCTGCTCTGTTGGCAGGCTGCTTTCCCGATCCGCCTGCGCGCGACGCGACCGACTCAACGTTCATCGACGAGTTCGCTGAGATCGACGGCGACGTGATCGCCGATGTGGCGAGCGACGCGGAGCAAGGCGATGGCGACACGAGCGTCATCGACAGCGATACGAGCGTCATCGACGGCGACACGAGCGCTCTCGACGCTGAGACGAGCCGCCCAGATGGGACCGCCGACAGCGGTGACGCAGCCGACGCGAACGATGTCACCGGCAGCGACGGGGACGATGGCGAAGTCGTAGTCGCCGAGTGCGATGGCAACGGGGACTGCACGCGGCTCGACGGGCTCTGCGTCGAAGGCACCTGCGATTCTGGCGCCTGCGTCGCGCACCCCCTGACTGGCACCGCATGCGACGACGGACTCGCCTGTACGACCGACGATATCTGCGACGACGGCGTGTGCTCGGGTGATGCTGTCACCTGTGCACCTCTGGACCAGTGCCACGACGCCGGCCTGTGCGACACCGCCACCGGCAACTGCACCAATCCCGCGAGCACCGCAGCGACCGAGTGCGACGACGGCCTCGCGTGCACCAGGTCCGACAGCTGCGCCGCCGGTACCTGCCAGGGCGCACCAGTCGTGTGCGAGCCGCTCGACCAGTGCCACGACCCCGGCCAGTGCGATGCCCTGACCGGCACCTGCTCCAACCCAACGAAGTCCAACACCGCAACCTGCGACGACGGCGTGAAGTGCACCAAGAGCGACACATGCACGGCGGGCGTCTGCGGTGGTGCGGTAGTGGTGTGTAAGGCTAGCGATCAGTGTCACAACGCTGGCGTCTGCAACGCGTTGACGGGACTCTGCTCCGACCCGGCGAGAGATAGCGGAGTTCCCTGCAATGACAACGACCGATGCACCCTGGGGAGCGATGCCGAAAAGATCCTGGTCTATGACTCGGCACAGGGCGTCCAAACAGGATGTGCAAGGGTTGCTCGTACCAGGTCGTCCCAACGCCCAGCCTTGAGTTGGGCTCTGAGGTGGAGCACTGCCTCAGCGTGATCCCCGAGCCAATAGATACTGTTTCCCTTGAGTCGCTGATTCACGACGCGGCGAACACCGGACTCGACGGCGTCACTCCCGATGGGGAGTCCGGCTTGCGTGAAGCGCTTGTAGCGCATGCGAGCTTCATTTTTGACGAAGTAGTCTATGGCGCTTTCGATATCTGGAGATTGTCGGTCCGTCGCGAGTTCGTCGATGTGTGCGACGAGGGCCTCGATGCTGCCGTT
>Ga0335397_10003099_pt1 | contig 22481 bp, 21 predicted proteins | sample MAT04_FD_205740 | JGI IMG/M metagenome (GOLD analysis project Ga0335397, IMG submission 205740) | Freshwater microbial communities from Lake Fryxell liftoff mats and glacier meltwater in Antarctica - MAT-04 (spades assembly) (version 2) ... | reverse complement strand
ATATTTTGCTGGAAACCGCGTTCAAGGAAAAATTACTTGAAAGTGGGTTTACAAAAATAAAAGCAGATGAATTGGGAACATTTATCACTGCCGCAATTGAAGGCGGAATCATTCTGAGCCGCACCTATCATTCAGGTAATCCCTTGCGTACTGTGGCAAAAAATCTCAAAGTGTTACTTTCGCAATAATTTCAAAAGGAGAAAAAATGAAAATCATCGTATTTGGAGCGTCTCGTGGAGTTGGATTGAAAGTTGTTGAACAGGCATTAGAAGCAGGGCATACAGTGACTGCCTTTGTCCGTTCACCTGAAAAATTTGTGGTCAAACATGCAAATCTAACCGTGTTCAAAGGCGATTCGATGGACGCCGCCGCAGTTGAAAAAGCGATTGAAGGGCACGATGCAGTTATCAGCGCATTGGGACCGACGCGCCCGCCAGTTCCACAAATGATGGAAACATCTGCTAAAAATATCGTTGCGGGTATGAAGAAACATGGTGTGCGCCGATTGGTTTCGACAACGGGCGCAGGTGTGCGCCAGCCTGAAGACAAGCCGAAATTTGCCGACCATTTCATCGGTTTTCTACTCAACCTTCTGGCAAAGGATGTTGTTCTGGATTCTGCTGAAAATGTGAAAGTAATTCAGGCTTCTGATTTGGATTGGACGGTTGTACGTTACCCGCGCCTGATGGACGGTGAACATACGCGCAAATATCGAGTCGGTTTTGTAGGCAAAGATTCAGGCACACAACTCTCTCGTGCAGACGGGGCTGATTTTGTGTTGAAGGAATTGATAGAAAAAAAGTGGCTCAGAAAATTGCCGCTAGCAAGTTATTAGAAAACCTCTCCAACAGCAAGCGAGTCTTTTAACTGAACCGCATCTAACAAAGCGCGCACCTGACGTGTGGGACGCTTCACGTGCGGCACGCTTCGCGTCAAGCATTTTTCTGGCGTGGATTCTGCTCCCAAACATAATTCACGCCCACCCACACGCGGCTAATGCAAACCTTTAGCCGAAATTTTTTTCCTCACCACAGGCGCGACCTTTGTCCCGAGTAATTCCATAACATCCATCATCCTTGTATAAGGAGACAGTCACCCAAAGTGACTGTCTCCTTACTTTTTACACGCTATAATATCGCCCATTCCTTCCATCACTCTTAACTCCAGGAGACTTATCATGGCGCGCAAGAAATCAACCACCAAAGCAAATGTGCACGAAGTCCGCCTTGCAAAGATCATTGAGCAAAATATTCACACCATTTCCAATATCCGCCAGACCACAGCAAACAAGCGCACCAGAGAAGAACGTCTCGCCGATATAATCACGGACTTTTCTGGGCGTATGTATTTTGTTTATTTTCATGTTGTCTGGTTTGCAATATGGATTTTAGTCAATTTGGGATTTTTTGGTTTCAAGCCGTTCGATCCCTTTCCATTTGGCTTATTAACCATGATCGTTTCTCTGGAAGCCATTTTCCTGGCGACATTTGTGCTTATCAGCCAAAACCGTCTGAGCGCCGAAGCTGACCGCCGCGCAGACCTTGACCTGCAAATGGGTCTCTTAACTGAACATGAATTAACGCGCGCACTCAAAATGCTGGATGAGATTCAAGACAAACTTGGGATTGACAATGACGCAGACCAGGAATTGCAAGACCTGGAAAAGAATGTTCATCCACAAGATGTAATGAAAGAAATGGAGCGCATTCAAAAACAGCAGACGAGTCAACTAAAGAAATAAAAAACGTCGGGGTGCATCGCGATGCACCCCGACGTTTTACCCAAACATCCGTCCCAATCCCTTGCCCCCAGTTTTCTGAAACATTTTCATCATTTTTTGCGCTTCGCGGAATTGCTTGATTAGGCGGTTCACATCCTGCACTTCCATGCCACAGCCGGCGGCGATGCGTCTTCTACGCGACGCGTTCAAAATATCAGGGTCACGGCGTTCCTTCAAGGTCATTGAGTGGATGATGGCTTCGGATTGCTTAAATGATTTTTCGACAACCGTTGGGTCAAGCCCACGTGCGGCTTGTCCCATTTGACCGGGGAGCATTTCCATAATTTGCGAGAGCGGACCCATCTTCTTCATTTGCTTCATTTGCTCAAGCCAGTCCTCCAAAGAGAAATGACCCTTCATCATCTTCTGAGCCTGTCGCACCTGCGCGTCCATATCCTGACCGTCGTAGGCGGCTTCGGCTTTTTCGATCAAGCCGATCATGTCGCCCATGCCCAAAATGCGGGAGGACAAACGCGAGGGGTCGTAGGCTTCCAACGCGTCGAGTTTTTCACCGGTGCCGATAAATTTGATCGGAATGCCCGTCACCGAGCGGATGGAAATCGCCGCGCCGCCGCGTGAGTCGCCGTCCATTTTGGTCAGGATCAAACCCGTGAGGTTGATGGCGTTCTTGAAACCCTGTGCGATGTTCAACGCTTCCTGACCGATCATGGAATCGACCACGAGCAGGATATCCACCGGGTTGACATTGGCGGCGATGGCTTTCAACTCATCCATCAGCGACGCATCTAACTGCGACCGACCGGCTGTATCCACGATCACCAGGCTGAATCCACCCTTTTCAGCTTTGTCTACCGCGCGTTTTGCAAGTTGCGGCGGAGTGAGTGATAAGTCGGTTTCAACTTCGACATCCAGACGTTCGCCAAGTTGTTGCAATTGCTGCACAGCGGCGGGACGGTACGGGTCGCCGGCGACAAGCAGGATGCGCTCCCCTTTTGATTTCATCAGCCGCGCAAGTTTGCCTGCGACAGTCGTCTTCCCTGCGCCCTGCAAACCGACCAGCATGATGACACGCGGTTTCGGTCCCGTCAGATTCAACGCGACAGGTTCGCCGAGCGCGGCGATCAATTCGTCGTTGACGATCTTGATAATTTGCTGACCAGGGTTGAGCGCCTTCGAGACTTCCGCGCCTACGGCACGTTCACGAACTTTTGCGATGAAAGTTTTGACCACGCTAAAATGCACATCCGCTTCGAGGAGCGCGAGGCGCACTTCGCGCATGGCGGCATCCACGTCCGCTTCGGAGAGTTTGCCGCGGCGGCGGAGATTGTCAAAGATTTGGTTAAGTCGTCCAGTGAGAGTTTCAAACATGAGTCAAATGCTCCAGCGTAGAAAATGCTTGTTAAGTAAAAACAAGTTGAGGGTTACCCACAGGGGGCTGCGCCAGAAAGAGGCTGTGTCCTGAGCGAGTCGAAGGGCGGCTTTTTATCATCCAAATAGACCGCGCAGTCGCCAATCATAGCACGCCCATCGCATTGCGACAATAACAATTTCTTTACATGGAAGCCGAAACTACTTATACTGGCTCGTGTTTTCTTTTTAGTAACCAATCTTAGTTTTGGAGGATGTATGGCAAAAGATGCGGCACTGGTAAACGACCGAAGAGAAATATTTGGCTGGGCAATGTACGACTGGGCAAACTCAGCCTTTAGCACAACCATCGGAACGGTGTTCCTTGGACCGTACGTGGCATCGCTGGCGCGGACTGCGGCGGAAGCGGCGGGCACGGCAACCGTTCCATTTTTGGGAATTCCTGTTGCGCCTGATTCATTCCTCCCGTATTGCATTTCATTTTCTGTGGGAATGCAGGTTTTATTTCTGCCCATTTTAGGGGCAATTGCAGATTACTCACATTTGCGAAAACGCATGATGCAAATCTTTGCGACCATTGGCGCGCTGGCAACGATATTGATGTTCCTGATCACCGGCGGATTATGGTGGCTGGGCGGCGTGCTTTTCATTGTCGCCAATCTTGCTTTTGGGGCCGCGATGGTTTTCTACAATGCCTACCTGCCCGACATTGCCAGTGAAGATGAAAGAGACCGCGTCTCTTCGTACGGCTGGGCGATGGGATACTTGGGCGGCGGAGTTTTGCTGGCGCTGAATTTGGCTTTCTTCACTTTCAGCGAGGATTTAGGCGTGCCCGGAGATTTGGCTGTCCGCATTAACCTTGCTTCGGCTGGCGTGTGGTGGCTTGGGTTTTCCTTCATCACATGGGGCAGGCTGCGCCCGCGTCACGCGGCGCGCCAACTGCCTGCCGGAGAAACCTATGTCAGCATCGGTTTCAAACAGCTTCGCAAGACGATCAGCGAAGTGAAGCATTTCCCTGAAACGCTAAAATTCCTGATCGCTTACTTTTTATACAATGACGGAATTCAAACAGTGATCGCCGTGGCATCAACATTCGCCGCCGCCCCACTGATCCAGGGCGGGCTGGAACTTGGGCAATCGACCTTGATCTCCGTAATTTTGATGATCCAATTTGTGGCGTTCTTTGGAGCTTTGTTCTGGGGCAAATTGGCTGGCTGGATCGGCGCGAAGCAATCGGTGGTTGTCAGCCTGGTGATCTGGGCGGGCGTGGTAATCTATGCTTACGGCGGATTAAAAGGTCCGACCGCGACCGCGCAGTTCTTCGTCCTCGGCATTTTCATCGCCCTAGTAATGGGCGGGTCGCAAGCCATCAGCCGTAGTCTGTTTGCGCAGATGATCCCCAACGGCAAGGAAGCAGAATTCTTCTCATTTTATGAGATCAGCGAACGCGGCACGTCATGGATTGGTCCATTGGTCTTTGGTCTCGCAAATCAGATATTCGGGAATTTGCGCTACGCCATCCTTTCGTTGATCTTCTTCTTCATCATGGGATTAATCCTGCTGCCCTTTGTGAATGTGAACAAAGCCATAACAGATGCGAAGAAGTATGACGGCGGTCAGTAATTAATTGTCAGTAATCAGTAAATCAAAAGCGACCCCTCAATATTTTGGCGGGTCGCTTTTGATTTTAAGAGTTGGGCTTCTTTTTGAAGATGAACATTTACTTTGTAATCCTTGATGGCAGGTCATACACACGTTTTTGATCATAATTTTTTTCGAGCAGGATAAGTTTATAGTTCGGTCTTTCACCAACAAAAGAGAGATCGAAATCAGGCGTAATCCTTTTATTAAATGCTGTGAATATGTGTTCATACGCAAGATCGTACAAGTTATACATATACGAATCTCCAATCCTTGAGGCATATACAAAACCATCAATGGTGACGTAGACGAGAAACTTGTCATTTGGACCAACCGCGTAGAAACCTTTTGCAAGCGGACCAAGGTCATATTCCAGCCCATCTTCACAGCGCAGGACGTGAAGCATATCGCCTTTTTTGGTATCGTTCAGCGTGACAACAATGCCCGGACAGGCAGCCCATTGTTGCGTGGACGTAGCGGTAGGCGCAAAAAAGAGCGTCGTGGTCGGGGAAGGTGTAAGGGTAATTGCAGGCGTGGAAGTAGGCACTGGTGTGGATGAAGAAGCGGACATGGCTGTCACGGTAAGAATAACTGATACTTCAATTGAAAGAGTGGGGGTTAAATTTGAATCGGGTTTAGTCACGCGAAGGTTACACGCGGTAAGCAGGGACGTCATAATCGCGATAAAAGACAATAAGAAGAAAACCTTTTTAATTCGCATGATTGCCTCCAGTCTCGAATAAAAAAAGCCAAACTGCTGGCTCGATAAAAAATTATAGCATTAAAAAAACAGGCTTGACCGCAATCGCCAAGCCTGTTCGAGAACTATAGATCTATTGGATGTGCTTTGCAAATTCTGACACTAAATCCGCCTGCGAGGTAAAACCGATAAACTTTTTCAATACATTTCCACTGGCATCCAGCAGGTAAAGCTCAGGTTGATAGGCAAAACCGAGCGTACGCTGAAATGAGTCTGTGTTGGGGTCGTCGGCATCAAGAAAGGAAAACTTGATCTTGCCAGAATATTCCGCTTCAAGCCCATGAACCATGGGCGCCATTGCGCGGCAGGTACTTCAGGTGAAGCGGAAAAATTCCACCAGTTGCAGTTGACCTGACGCCAGGCTGACCGTGGCAGGGTCGGTGGCTTCGAGATTGGGTCCGCGTGAGGTGGCGACGGCTTGAACTTCCACAACTTGAGCGGGGGCGGCAGTGGCAGGAATTGAAACCACTGGCGGCGCGGCGGGTGTGGTTGCTGGGGCACAGGAAACTGTCAATAGGACAGCAACCAGCCCCAAAGCGGGGAAAAAGAAGCGGGGTTTCATCAAATCTCCTTATTAATAAAAACCGTCCCGAAGGTTTTCTGGAAAAAACTTGTTTCGCTGATTAAACCTTCGGGACGGTTAGTGATATTGCTACAGAGACAACCTTGTTTTTCCCCGTCTTACAGTTTCTTATCCAATGCTTATATAAAAACAAGATAATTATTGTCGTTTTTGTATAAAATATCTTATAATTCAAATTAATTCAGAGAGAGGTATCTATGACAAATTTCAAACTTACGTACGCAACCATGTTCAGCCCGCCCGAAGAACTGCACACTGGCTTTGATAAAGCTGTGGAAAAACTCAAACAAAATATGGGCAGGGAATATGGCATGTTTATTAACGGCAGGGATGTGATGGCTGACGATAAATTTGACGACCACTCCCCCGTCAATTCGGATTGGGTTCTGGCAAAGATGCAAAAAGGCAACGCCAGCCATGCCCAGCAAGCGTTGGATGCGGCGCGCAAGGCGTTCCCAGCGTGGAGCCGTACCCCGTGGCAGAAGCGCGTGGAAATAGTCCGCAAGGCGGCTTCGTTAATTGAAGAACGCATTTTTGAGTTGGGCGCGGCAATCGCAATGGAAGTCGGCAAGAATCGCATGGAATCTTTGGGCGATGTGCAGGAAACCGCCGACCTTATTTATTACTCGTGCCATCAAATGGGAAAGAACGACGGCTTCATCGTCGAGATGGGCAAAGACCCGCTTGTGGGCTACGATTCAAGCAATGTTTCTGTGCTTCGTCCGTATGGCGTCTGGCTGGTTATTTCTCCGTTCAACTTTCCCTTTGCCTTGTCAGGCGGACCGATGGGCGCGGCGCTCGTAACCGGCAACACCGTTGTGATCAAACCCGCCACCGATACCGCATGGATCGTGCGCCTGCTCGTGGATTGCTTCCGCGATGCGGGCATCCCGGATGGCGTGGTGAACTTCGTCACAGGTCCCGGCTCAACAGTCGGGCAGGCACTCGTAGACAGCAAAGAAGTAGACGGTATCACCTTCACAGGCTCGTTTGATGTGGGCATGAAGATGGTTCAAGATAACGGGAAACGCAACTATGTGCGCCCGCTCATTTTGGAACTCGGCGGAAAGAATCCGGTCATCGTTTCAAAGAATGCGGATTTGGAACGCGCCGCCATCGGGATCATCCGCTCGGCATTTGGTTTACAGGGACAGAAATGCTCCGCCGCTTCGCGCGTGCTGGTAGAGGATTCTGTCTACGATGACCTGGTCAGCCGTTTGAGAGAGCTAGGCTCAAAATTAGTCATTGGCGACCCAACGAATCGCAGCACCTACACAGGACCCGTGATCAACGCAACCGCCTACAAAGATTTTCAGAATTTCTGCGCCGAGATCAATCAAGCTGGCGGAAAATTCCAAACGGGCGGTCACGTCAAAATAGGCGGCATGTATGACAAGGGTTATTTCTGCGAACCCACTCTGGTCACCGACCTACCTTTCGAACATCCCTTGTGGAAACATGAAATGTTCCTGCCCATCACCACGATTGGCAAGGTAAAGAGTTTGGATGAAGCGATGCGGATCGCCAATGACGTGGACTACGGTCTGACCGCTGGCTTCTACGGCTCTCTCGCAGAAACAGACTGGTTCTTTGATGGCATCGAAGCAGGCGTGACCTATGCAAATCGTCCGCAAGGCGCAACGACAGGCGCCTGGCCCGGCTTCCAACCCTTCGGCGGCTGGAAAGGCTCCGGCTCCAGTGGCAAGAACGCGGGCGGGCATTATTATCTTCCGCTTTACATGCACGAGCAGATACGGTCATTGGTTAGATAGGTTGGCGGGTTTCAGGTTTGCAGGTTTACAGGTTTGTAGATTGATAGGTAAAAAGAGAGTCTTTCATAAGGCTCTCTTTTTTACTTTTTACTTCTCATCTCTCACTTTTTACCTCTCACCTCTCACTTCTCACCTTTTACTTCTCTCTTCTCACTTCTCGCCTATCACTTCTCACTAGCTACAGGTAAAATAAGCCCATGGATTCCGAAGATCCCTTAATCTATCGTGTGGGAATATTTTTCTACGTCATCGGCGGAGGGGCGTTCATTTTTTTTGTCGTATCTGATTTCGCTGAACAGGCAGATTTTGACTTTCTATTCGTGGCACTTTTGATGATCGGCATTGGCTGGATGTTCCGGCGCGGCATAAAACCTCCCCCATCTGCCGGGCGTTTCGCCTGGCTAAATAAGCAACGCGAAGAAGCAAAAAAGAAAAAACAAGGCAAACAAGAGGTAAAGAAAAAATAACATGTCCAAACTCATTTCACTCAAGCAGGCAATTGCAGATTACGTAAACGACGGCGACGTGGTCTATGCCGCTGGCTTCACTCACCTCATCCCCTTCGCAGCGGGACATGAGATCATCCGTCAGGGCAGAAAGAATCTCACCCTTGCGCGCGCCACACCCGACCTGATCTACGATCAAATGGTCGCGGCGGGGTGCGCGAAGAAAGTCATCTTTTCATATATGGGAAATCCCGGCGTCGGCTCACTGCGCATCGTGCGCGCCGCGCTTGAAAAAGGCGAACTCGAATGGGAGGAATATTCCCACTTCGGCATGATCACGCGCCTGCAAGCGGGCGCGGCAGGCTTGCCTTTTTTGCCCATGAATCAAACGGGCGCAACCAGCCTTGAACAAGTCAACCCGCTCATCAAGCGCATCCCCGACCCATACGGCGGCAAGGATGTGATTGTCGTCCCTGCGCTAAATCCAGATGTGGCAATTGTCCATGTGCAACGCGCAGACAACAATGGTAACGCGCATTTGTGGGGCATCATCGGCGAGCAAAAGGAAGCCGCCTTCGCCGCGAAAAAAGTCATCCTGACCGCCGAAGAAATCGTCGACGAATCAGTTATCAGGTCAGATCCGAACCGCACCATGATCCCCGCCAATATTGTGGACGCAGTCTGTCACGTCCAGTACGCGAGTCATCCATCCTATTCGCAGGGCTATTACGACCGCGACAACGAGTTTTATCTCGCGTGGGATAAGATCAGCGAATCGCCGGAAACAGTCAAAGCCTATCTCGACGAGTGGGTTTACGGCGTCAAGGACCGCGAAGAATATTGGGAAAAACTTGGCGCGAAGACTCACGAGCGATTGAAGGTGAAGGCGAAGTATAGTGAGAAGATCAATTACGGAAAGTATTAATCCGCTAATCTTCGCCAATCTACGCGAAAAAAGAGGAATAAATGGACTTAATTTATAAAGATGAGGTGTACTCAATTGTCGGCGCAGCAATGGATGTTTACAACAACCTTGGATCAGGCTTTCTTGAAGCAGTCTATCAAGAGGCAATCGAAATCGAAACTGCGTCAAGAAAAATCCCTGCCTTACCAGAGCAAAAACTTTACATCGAATACAAGGGTATGCCTCTTAAGAAATTCTATGAAGCAGATCTAATATGCTACGAAAAAATTATCGTGGAAATCAAAGCAATGGACAAATTGACTTCGCGAGAAGAGGCACAAATCCTGAACTATCTAAAAGCCACGGGAATGCAGGTTGGCATATTAATTAACTTTGGCGCGCACAACGATCTTGAATGGAAGCGCCTGGTCTTCACCCAAAATAAACAACCTCGCGTGTATCGCCCTGTAAACGTATTAAGAAAGATTAGTGAAGATTAGCGTGGATTAGCGGATGATCATTCCACAATTTGATTATGGCGGTGGGGGCGCGCCGTTACATTTTCTTCACGCCAACGGCTACCCGCCAGATTGTTACAAGCCGTTGTTTGAATTATTGAAAACCAAATATCACGTCTTCGGGATGAAACTTCGTCCGCTTTGGGATGATTCGAAAGTGGAAGACATCGACGATTGGCGTCCTCTCTCTGAGGACTTGCTGCGCTTCCTGACGACGGGTAAGCTTGGTCCAGCCATTGGGGTGGGTCATTCCATCGGAGGCATTGTCACCCTGCGCGCCGCTCTGCGCGACCCGGGTAAATTCCGCGCGTTGGTTTTGCTCGACCCCGTGCTCTTCGTGCCATCATTTTTGGTGATATGGAACCTAGTCCGCGCGCTGGGACTGGGAAATAAACTGCATCCCAAAATCAGCGGCGCACTCAAACGCAGGCGCGCCTTCGACAATTTGGATATGGTCTTTCGCGGTTATCGCACACGTGAAGTCTTCAAATATCTAAGTGACGAAAATCTGCGCGCATACATTGCAGGCATCACGAAACAAAAAGCAGACGGCGGATTCGAACTGGCATACTCCCCCGAATGGGAATCTCACATCTACCTGACAGGGCTGCGAGATTTCGACCTGTGGCGTGAATTGCCCAAACTGAAAGTACCCACACTCATCATCCGCGGCGCAGAGACGGACACATTTTCGGAAAATGCGGCAAAACTTGTAAAAAAGAAAAATCCGAAAATTCAAATCAAGACTCTGGAAAAATCCACGCACATTCTGCCGCTGGAACATCCACAGGAAGTTTTTAATCTTATACGAGCATTTCTTTCTGATGTTCGATAAAACCAGTTTCGCTAAAAACATAACTGACCCCAAAAAATATTTTCGGGGTCAGTTATGTTTTGGTGATTAATAAATTTTAGTATCCCTACCGAGAAGGCAAACAGCGCTGCGGCTCCTGCTTGGTACCGGTGAAACCAAACACCTCGCGGCAGACATTATCCACGCCATACAAAGCCTTAAGCGGATAAGTTTGTTGATCCCGCACAGGCGAACCTGCTTCCTCTTCAGTAAAGCGGTCTACATAATCCATGTCGGCGATGCTCTTTAAGCCCGCATCGGCGATCACGCCGAACATAAATTTCGTGCCAATCCATGTTTTTTTGAACGCAAATTGCACGGTGGCCTTATTCCCCGCGTTGACGCGCACCCATGCCAGGTCGGGGTCATCGCCCGCGCCGCGCCCGCCGTCATAAATAATCTCATCATATCCGTCGCCGGGCAGGGGCGAATCTGATTTTTCTGCAGAAAGCCCACTGGTATCTCGGTTGGTATCCTTCACAATTTGGACATTGTCAGTTGACCAGTCAACGCTATATGGTGGGCGGGCAATAAGGATCATATCGCCAAAGCCATCTGCATTCGTATCGAACTCGACGCCGTAATCAATGCCCAGGTCATTATTTGGGTCTGTGCCGACCAACTCAATCGAAACGTAGAAAAACTTGTCGTCATAAGCCAGATTAAAACTGACAATATCCAGATCAGGGACATACGTCATGTCCTGCATGAAGGGACGTTCAAAGCGATTGATCTGATATGAATCACCATAGGGTGCGCGCTTCTGTGCGGCGGTATCCACAGACACAACATCATTGATCAACTTGCCCGGCTTCACAATGGTTGAGGGAATCAACGAATGTAAAACTGTGAGCGTGGGCGTTGGCAGTTCAGGCGTAGGCGAAGGAGACTCCGTCGCAGTAGCCGCATCTGCAGGGGTGGCAGATGCAGGGACCACAGGCACATCTTCTGTAGCAGTCGCGGGGACAGGGTCAGCACCCTGGTTTGCGGCAAGCCCGGGCATATTACATGCCAGCATGACAAATATAAGAATTAAACTAAATACGGCAATGAAATTATTTTTTTTCATGGTTCTCTCCTCGCAGTCAATTATCATTCTTTTTGGAATTCAAATCAATAGGAATTCGGGAACATTATCCATCCCTTGCCAGACTGGCAAAGTTCAGGCACAATAGCATCCATCCTGAAAATTTCAAACAAAATATCCGAGGAAAAATGAACTATTCTTCAGCCGAGTTGATGATTATAAATGCCGCGCGTTTATTGCGTGACGAAGACGTTGTTTTTGTGGGAGTAGGTCAACCCAACCTTGCCTGTAATTTAGCCAAGCGCACGCACGCGCCCAACCTGGTGATGATCTACGAAGCCGGTGTGATCGGCGCGGAGCCTGAGCGGCTGCCGCTTTCCATCGGCGACCCAACTCTCGTGAGCGGATCGCTTTCGGTGGTGAGCATGTATGATATTTTTGCGAACTATCTCCAGCGCGGCAACGTGGACGTGGGCTTTATGGGCGGCGCGCAAATTGACAAGCACGGCAATATCAACGCGACTGTCATCGGCGGGTACGATCATCCCAAAGTTCGGCTGCCCGGCTCGGGCGGGTCACAGGAGATCGCGGCGTGGGCAAACCGCTGCTACATTATGACTCCGCATCAAAAGCGGCGCTTCCCCGAAAAAGTGGAATTTATGACCTCGGCTGGATTCATCGGTGGCAAAGGTGACCGTGAAAACGCTGGACTGCGCGGCGGCGGGATGCTGGCTGTGGTGACGGATATCGGCATCCTTGAGCCAAACGAAGACGGCGAAATGATCCTGACTGCACTGCATCCCGATAAAACCGTGGAGGAAGCCAAAGCCAACACAGGTTGGGATTTGCAAATTGCGGCGCAGGTGAGGGTGACTGAACTTGTGACCGAAAATGAATTACGCATCCTGCGCGAAGAGTTAGACCCGACAGGAATTTATTTGAAAAGTGCGGCATAAAAAAGAAACTCGGAGTTTTCAAAAACTCCGAGTTTCTTCAGCAATTCCCGGTATGAATAAGACTGTGGGGGTCATATTTCATAAAACGGGCAAAAATCATGCCGAAGTGGGAAGTCGCGCTGGGTTTCAGCCGATTTTTAGTTTGTCGATGGGAAACTTACGTCACCAAAAATCCATAACGGGAATTGCTGGAGTTTCTTTTTATTATTTACGTTTCGGAAGTAGGACTTCCGAACTCCCTATTTTGAGACCACGCACCGAAACCCAACGTATGCGCCGTAATACCCAGCATCGAGTCTTAACCGTGTGTCCGCGCGGACATTTCCGCCGTTGCCGCCAAAGACATGCCATGAGCCGCCACGCGCAATGCGCTCACCCAGCGTGTCCGGGTCTTCGCGTCCGTCTGTGGCATCGTATGGATAAGGTCTGAATAAACTGCTCGTCCACTCCCAGACATTTCCCGACATGCCAAACACGCCATAAATACTTTGCCCCTTTTCGTGTTGATCCACCGGAGCGGTATCGCCGACACAGCCGGCATGATTGGCTAAACTGCAATCAGGAGCATCATTTCCCCAAGGATAAAGGCGCGCATCTGTGCCGCGCGCGGCTTTTTCCCATTCGGCTTCGGTGGGCAGGCGCGCGCCTCTCCACGCACAATAGGCATTCGCCATCTTCCAATCCACGTAAAGTACTGGAAATTTGGCATAGACTGAATTGGCAAAATAGGTATTTCGTGTGACAGAACCCGCCTGTTGCGGTTTCCTGCATTCGACGGCATAGACACATGCATCATACATTTCATTGGTAATTTCATATTTATCAATATAGAACGCTTCCAGATTAACTACCTGCGCGGGACGTGATCCCACGTCGCCGGTATCGTCACTGCCCATGGTAAATTCTCCGGCGGGAATCAGACGCATGGGAATATTTTTAATGTCCCTGATTTCAACCGACACGGGTATTTCAGTGGGCAGGGATACTTCCTCGGTCGGCGTAATCGTTGGCTGGACCGTTTGTGTGGGAGGAATCGCAGTTGGCGAAGGTAACACCAACACTTGCTGTGTGGGGGTTGCAGCCGCTGAAAATAGTCCAGGGTTGGTCAGCAGCCAGTATCCGCCAGCCGCAACAAAAATAAGCACAAAGATGCCGACTGCCGCAATGATAAGGAAAGGAAATGCTTTTTTCTGAGCAACAGGTGGAGGCGCGGCGGGTTGACTTCGCTTCACTTTTCCGGTCATTTGTTCACGCAGCCGTGAAGTCTTAAAAGTGGAGGCAACGACTTCCCTGCCTGCCAATAGATTCTGCAACTCTTCAATAAAAGCGTGCATATCGCGATAACGATCAGCCGGTTCCTTGGCAAGTACCCTGAGCAAAACTGATTCCACATCTTTGGGCAGGTCGGGAATATATTGCTTGGGAAGCGGCAGAGACTCGGTTGCCTGTTTAAGCAAGACGCCCGCCGGAGTATCAGCGGTGTAAGGTCTGTGCCCGGTGATCATTTCATAAAGGACAACGCCAAGCGAATACAGATCGGATTGCGCCGTGGGGTCACCTGTCCATTGCTCGGGAGCCATGTAATCGGGCGTGCCCAGCCCCGTTCCTGAACTGGTCAAACTTGTTGTGTCTTTATCCTGATCTCCAAATAATTTCACCAATCCAAAATCGGTCAGCATGGGCTGACCTTTATCGGTCATTAAAATATTGGACGGCTTTACATCGCGATTAATAATATTGCGATCATGCACATATTCCAAAGCGTACGAAATGGGAAGAAGCAATTTTATGGCTTCCTGCCAGGGCATGGGTGTTCCAAGGCGATCTTTGAGTGTGCCACCTGATAAATAAACCATGACCAAATATGGTGAGCCTTCGTGCTCACCATAGTCAATCACGCCAACGATATTGGGATGCGACAACCTGCCCAACGATTTGGCTTCGCGCTCAAACCGCTTGAGGATCATGTCCATCTCATCGGGCGGAAATGCCGCGCGCCGAATTACTTTTATCGCAACTTCACGTTCAAGACGTGTATCGTACGCCTTGTACACAGTTGCCATACCGCCCTCTCCGAGCAGTTCAAGGATTTGATAACGCCCAAAATTTTGACCAATCAGCCCTGACATAGATTTTTCCTTTTTTGATGGTGGTTGGCTTTATCTATCATTTTGTTGTTCGCGCCAATTATAAGCGACATTCACAATCGTTCAAAAAGATAACCGAAGTTGTCATGGTTGCGCCCGTGTTACACAAGCCAAAAATATGAATGCTTCATCGGGTAAAATAATGCGAGGAATATGCAGGCGTCATTTAGCATTTTATCCAGGAGAAAGTCTGAGTGAAAGTTTTTCAATTTCTGCTTCGCGCAGTATTTGGTTTATTGATTGGCTTTATCGTCAGTTATTTTTTGGCGGTGAACTTCTTCAATTACTCAAATTACAACAGCCTCGACCGCGTATTCCTTGTCCTCGTCCCCGCCCTGTCCATTGCCTACCTGATCTTTGAAACATCTCCAACATTTCGGCATTGGCTGGAACAATTTCAAGAAAACCATTCCATCGGAATTTATTCCCTCAGCTTTTTGTTGACCTTCCTCGTCACCTTCGCCGCAGTTGGATTTTTGAGCGACGCAATCCAATCCACCTTCAACCTGATTCTGTTTACTGGCAGTTTAACTCTGGCTGGGAGTGTATTAGGATATTACCTTGTCCGCCGCGCAACAAATTCCACTCGCGACGGATTTTTGAGTCAGCCGCTGAATCTACTCCTCTGCCCGACGCTGCCCGTCCTCCTGTCCGCGCTGATCTTTGCGGAAGTCCAATTCCCATCCATGTTCCTCTGGAGTTACATCGCCGTCCCGGCAAAATGGTTCGGCTGGTTCACAGCCTCCGCCCTGCTCGCTGGGATTTTTGGACTCGGCGCATTAATTCAATTTGAATCACGCTGGCTTCCGCAGTTCAAACAAACAAAACTTTTCCAGTTCATCAGCGAAAACCTGCCCGGTATTTATGCAGGCGTCATGTTCTTTTCCATTAATCTGGTCATCGCGCGCGCGCTCAATCACCCCGCGTTAAATATCAACACCGTCCTCTTTGAATCAGACGCCGGTCCGTGGATGTCCATTTTGGGCAGTCCAACCGAAGATGTCATCAACCGTTCGGTGCATCCGCTGGTTTTGATTACCTTGCGCCCGCTCGTCCGTTTTGTGACGTTGTTCATGGCAGATCAATGGCAGCTTGCGCCAATGCTGGTCGCCGCCGCCATGAGCGGACTGTGCGTGCTGATAGCGTGGTTATTCGTCAAACGTGCCACACAGCACGCTTCGCGAACCTACGCGTTCATCTTCGCGCTCATGCTCGGCTCAACCGCCACACAACTATTCTTCGGCTCACTGACCGACACCTATATCTTCGGCATGACTTCGCTGATCTTTTTCTTTCTCCTCATTCAAGCCAGGGAAAATCGCTTTTCGGTGCTTGTCCCAGCGGGATTGCTCGTTTTTGGCATCACCATCACCAACATCGCCCAGGGTGTGATCGGATTATTTTTCAACAAGTTCGGCTTCTCACGGCTGGTACACTATTGCGTAATCCTTATCACAGCCGCCGTCGCGCTGACCGTTCTCACTAGTGCCCTGTATCCCAACCGGCAAACCTTTTTCTTCGTCCCAGGCGACCTTGCCTTCGAGTCAAATTTTGTCAAACCCGTGTACGATTCTCCCGCCGAGCGCCTGCTCGAAAGATTCAAGATCGTCAGCCGCACCATGCTGTTGTACGGCGTCACTGCCCCAAGTCCGCTTGAAATCATTGCAGACAAACCGCCCCGTCCCACCATTGACCTCAAGACCTTCGATGCCCGCACTCACACCTTCGCCTCTTACAAAGGACTTGCCAACATTCCGCTTGCGCTATGGTTGATTCTGCTTGCAGGTTCATTCCTGTTTTTCGCAAAAGGCTTGCGCTCTTCGCCGCACTCACCGCTGATGCTCGGACTGTTTGTCAGCCTCACCTTTAATTTTCTTCTGCACATGAACTACGGCACGGAGCTTTTCCTGTATACACCCTTCTGGACGTACGCACTGATCTTCTTTGTTGCGCTGGCATTCGCAGACCTTGCTGGAAATAAATGGCTTGAGTCCACGTTAGCCGTCTTTGTCATCCTGTTGATGCTCAACAACTTCTGGTTTATCTTCACCATTCTGCGCGCTCTCGCACCCTTCTACGCCTCAGCCTGAACCTCCCCTCAAAGTCCCCTTTACGCGAAGCGACTATCAGGGTATACCAAACCCAATGAACGCTTCACCCATTCGTCATATCCTCTTTGATCTTGGCGGCACGCTCATGCACGCGCATGGAGATTGGCTGCCCGTCTTTGAACGCGCAGATCGGGCGCTCGCAAATAAATTGCGCGAACATCACATCAAACTGGATACGAAAATCTTTCGCGCACGGCTGCGTGAATATTACAACCAGCGTGACAAGGATTTCCAGGAAACCAGTTACCACTTTGTTTTGCGCGAACTGCTCAAAGAGTTGGGATATGCCAAAGTCGCCGAATCAACTCTCAGGGACGCACTGGATGCGATGTTCTCCATCACACAAAAAAATTGGATACTTGAAGACGACACGGCAGATACCATCCAACAATTGAAATTGAAAAATTATAAACTTGGCATCTTCTCAAACGCAGGCGACGACAAGGATGTGCAAACGCTCGTTGAAAACTTTGGCATTCGCGCGCACTTCGATTTTGTGCTGACCTCCGCCGCATGCTACTATCGCAAGCCGCACGCGCGCGCTTTCGAGATCGCGCTCGCGCAATGGAGCATCCCGCCCGAAGACGCCGCGATGGTCGGCGACAGCCTCGAAGCAGACATTTACGGCGCGAACAATTTGGGGATGCAATCCATTTGGATCACGCGCCGCGCGCAATTTACCGCGGATGAACGCGCAGCGCAACGCATCCAACCTGACTTTGGCATGGTCAGCCTCGATCAGCTTTTGCCCACTCTTGAGCAAATCAACCTGACCCGCGCCTGACAGCAGATCACGTTTTAAACGTGACCAAAATTCCGACATTGGCAATGTCGGGTAAAATCTCACGATGCAAAATAAATTTTTCCCATACATTGCGCTTGCCATCGGCATTAGCGCGCTCAGCCTTTCAGCCATGTTCGTGCGCTGGTCGGAAGCACCGGGACCCATCGTTGGTTTTTATCGTTTGCTGATCTCCACAATTTTACTTACCCCCCTTTTTATTCGACAGCAAAAACAACATGAACCCATTGAGAAAAAATATCTAGCATTTCCCCTGCTTGCAGGAATCTTCACCGCATTCGATTTTGCATTTTGGAATTCGTCCCTGAAATTTACAACCGCCGCCAACGCAACCCTGCTTGGCAATACATCTCCATTATGGGTGGCATTATTTGCATTCTTCATCTTTCGTGAAAAATTACGCGGCATCTTCTGGTTTGGACTTGTGATCGCGCTGACAGGCGCGGCGTTGGTTATGGGCAGCGACTTCCTGCGTCACCCCACACTCGGCATCGGCGATCTGATGGCAAGCACCGCCGCCATTTTTTACGCATCCTACCAGCTCATCACCCAGCGCGGACGAAAATACATTGACCCGCTGCGGTACATGTGGCTGGTTGGTTTAAGCGCCACCATCGGCATGTTCATCATCAACCTTGTGTTGGGCAATCCGTTCACAGGCTATCCCGCGCAAACCTGGATTATCTTTTTCGTCACAGCCGTCGTCTCGCAAATGATCGGCTACCTCGCCATCACCTACGCCCTCGGACATTTACCCGCCTCAGTCGTCTCGCCTACTTTGATCGGGCAGCCCATCTTGACCACCATCCTCGCGATTCCGATGCTGGGTGAAATTCCCAACACCATCCAGTGGGTCGGCGGGGCAATTGCACTGGCTGGAATTTATATCGTGAACCAGTCACACCTGCAAACGCAGGAGAAAATTCCCAACGCATGATCGCAAGGCTTGAAATTCGTCCCAAGCACAACTATACTATTATGTAAATCCATATCGTCGTCATCATAAAAACTGGAGAGAATCATGCAACTTGACGCCCTGCTCGAAGTCGCCATTGGGATGGTATTTGTATGGCTGGTACTCAGCGTAGCCACCATGGAAATCCAAAACTTTTTTACGGAACAACGCGGCCTGCGTGCTGAAAATTTGGAAAACGCCATCTTCGACATGCTCAAAAATCCAAAAATGGTGGAAAAATTTTACAACCATCCACTCATTCTGGAATTAACGCCCAAGGATAAAAATGGAAAATACAAACGACCAGAAAATATTCCCAACCCGGTATTTGCCACCGCTGCATTGGAAGTCATCCTGAATGCAGGCAAATCAGGAGATACCGTTCCCATTGGCTCATTATCAGTATCAGAAATGCGAGCCAGTTTGAAGACCCTTGGTGACACCAATCCAGTGCTGACACGCACCCTTCAACACCTTTTACCAAACCTGGATCAAGGGATAGGCAACCTGGAGAACTCCGTAGCTGGATATCGCACAAACCTCGAAACATGGTTCAACAATTCGATGGTGCAGGCAACGGATATTTATAAAAAAAATGCGACAAAAATCGCCCTGGTCATTGGGCTGATCCTTGCTGTGTTCTTCAACGTGGATACCATCAACATAGCCCAAAAGCTCTGGCAGGACCCAACCATTCGGGAAGTCCTTATAGCCCACGCCCAGAATCAATCCGATACAAACCTGGCTGCATCTGATGCGCTGGCGCAAGCCAAGGAATTAAATTTCCCCATCGGCTGGACAACCTCCCCGGCGCAGAATCAAACCTGCGGTTGGATCGGGACCGAGAATTATCAGCTTGTCATTGCATCCGGTGGTAAATGTCTCGTACTTACCAGCCTACCGCGTCTAACCAACATTTGGGGATTGTTCCTAAAGATATTAGGTTTTGCATTGAGCGGCGCAGCCGCTTCACAAGGCGCGCCTTTCTGGTTTGACATCCTGAAAAAACTCGTGAGCGTTCGCAATGCCACGCAGACAACAACGACCACGTCCACGCCGCCAGCAACTGCCGCAACCACACCGTCAACAACGACCACGTCCACACAAACTACAACGACCACGCCACCTCAAGCACCAATCCCGTCAAGCAATACACCCCCGCCTGATGAATCAGGTGCGCTCGGCTAACCAGTACAAGAAGGGGCTCTCAAGACAAGGTTCTCTTAAATTAGAGAACCTTGTCTTTTTTTCGAAAGTAAAATGGAGTGATGCACAACCTTATCCCGCCCGCAAAATGGGACGTGTCAAACAGGTCGGTCCGCCCGTGCCTTTGAACGAAATATCCTTGCCTTCATAAGTCCACACTTGAGCGCCTGCTTCTTCGAGGCGCTTTTTTGTTATCGGATTTCCAGCCAGAGCCACACATTTTCGTGGCGCGACAGCCAGCACGTTGCAACCGAGCGAGTCATATTCTTGATCAGGAACTTCGACCAATTGGAATCCGCGATCCAAAAGCCATTCACGGAAAGGCACAGGCATCAGGCGCGAATACACCACCGCGAGGTCTTTATCCACAATGCTGATGAAAGACAAAAGATGCAGGCAATCCTGCGGACCTGTCCAATACGGAAGCTGCACGGGCACGATCTCATCCACCGAGTCGCCGAGCAACTCGCGTAACTGGCGCAAACCTTCGGCGTTGGTACGGAAGCCCTGCCCCACCGCCAGCGTGCGTTCATCCACCCAGAGGGCATCGCCGCCTTCTAATTTTCCGTTGCCCGTGATTCGTCCAATAGCTGGCACGCCCATTGCCTGCAAATATTTTTCAGCGGCGGCTGATTCGGGTGCGCGCGCCGCTTTGCCCATGCTGCATAAAATCGCGCCGCGCTCCGAGATCACAAGCGGATCGTGGACGTAGAGCGAGTCAAGGCTGGTGGTTTCATCAACGGGGGCATAGTAAATTTCAAAATCAAATTGCTCCAGCACACCAACAAATTTTTCATACTCCGCCAGTGAATTTTCATAATCGGGACAACCAAAATAAAACAGTGATTGCCACTGCGCTTCAAGATTTTCTTGATTGATAAAAGCCTGCCGCGGATGTTTGAGCGCTATGCGGCGGATCGGCGCGTACATGGATTGACAGCCAAAGTTTTTCATTCGCCGCACCATTGCACCAAAAAATTCGCCACAACTTTCGTCGCCGTGATTACATCATCGAGCGGGACAAATTCATTCACGGCATGAGCCATGCCCACGTCGCCAGGTCCGTAATGCGTCGCGGCGATCTTTGCGTGATTGGTGAACAGGCGCATGTCCGAGCCGTAGGGCACACCGCGCAAAATAGGCGTGGAGCCAATCACCTGCTGATGAACCGCGCTGAGTTGCTGAATAAGCGGATGATCCAACGGAGTCTCGCCAGATTCAAATTGACCCTCGAACCATTCCACACGTGGCGGATGTTCACTCAACCACGGGTCAGACTCCGCTGTGAGTTGGATCGTCTCTTCGAACATTCGCCGCGCTGATTCATTCGACTCGCCAGGCAAAACGCCCATGCGTCCCTCGGCAATCACTTCTTCTGGGACAGTGGAATGCCACTCGCCGCCGCGTACTGTGCCGATATTGATCGGTGCAATATTATTTGGGTCTTCATACAAATCATGTTTGAAAAAACAATGCCGCTCAACTTCGAGTTGATTAATGGCATTCAAGAGCAGCGCAAATTTTTCGATGGCGCTCACGCCGTAAGGCTTCATCGCCGCGTGGATGGAACGACCAGACACGGTCAACCGAAACGTGAGCGCGCCCGATTGCACAGGAGAAATTTCAAGGCGCGTCGGCTCCAACAAAATCACGGCGTCGGCAGTGTAACCTTTGACAATGGTGGTCAGCGTGCCAATTCCGCCTGACTCTTCGCCGATGACACTTTCGATCAACACATCACGCGCAGGGCGGTAGCCCAGACGCTGCAACACGTCCACAGCAAAGATGCCCGCGCACAGACCTGCTTTCATATCACAGGAGCCGCGCCCGTACAATTTCCCATCGTGGACCGCGCCGCTCCATGGCGACTCATCCCAAAGGGTCAGATCACCCACTGGAACCACATCCACGTGTCCGTTAAGGATGAGCGAGTGCCCGTCGCCTGCACCTGTTCCACGCCAGAGCCCAACCACATTGATCCGCTCCGTCGGCGAGAATCCATCATCACCAAAAGCAGGATGATTCCGCAGGCCATCAAAATGCGATGGGACAATTTCAACCTCAAGTCCCATGGATTTCAATTTCTGCGCGATCAGATTTTGCACATCATGCTCATGGTTTGGCAGGCTGGCGGCTTGCACCATTTTTTGCAGAAAAGCAATCAGGTCATCGCAGGCGGCATCCACAGCATTGGAAAGAAGATTGGCATCCATAAGTTTTCCTTTTTTGAAATGATACCCAGTATACCCAAAAACAGTTTCGCGTATAATCGGCGCATGTCCAACGACCTCTTCGACCACGCCATGCACGAACGCCTGAAAAGCGAAGCGCCGCTTGCCGCGCGAATGCGTCCGCGGTCCGCGCACATTGGATGAATATATTGGACAGGAACATATCGTGGGCGAAGGCAAACTTCAACATCACGATAAAGCGTCATTGCTGGTGGGAAAACTTCACGCAATCCTACAGCGTCCCTATTTGAAAGGGCGCGACTTGTATGACCTGGTCTGGTATCTGAGCGATAGAACCTGGTCTGCTCCAAATTTAATTTTGCTGAACAATGCCTTATCCCAAACTACATGGACGGGTCCCGCTCTGACGCTTGAAAATTGGCAAGAGATTGTTCGCTCGAAAATCGAGTCTGTTTCATTCGAACAGGCGTTGGATGATGTACGTCCATTCCTCAGTTCG
>Ga0335397_10003097_pt1 | contig 22486 bp, 16 predicted proteins | sample MAT04_FD_205740 | JGI IMG/M metagenome (GOLD analysis project Ga0335397, IMG submission 205740) | Freshwater microbial communities from Lake Fryxell liftoff mats and glacier meltwater in Antarctica - MAT-04 (spades assembly) (version 2) ... | reverse complement strand
CGACGCCAAGCCCGACGCCAAGCCCCACGCCGTCACCCAGCCCAAGCCCGACGCCCAGTGACCCTTCCGGCGATACGGTCCCGCCAGTCGTGACCGGCCTCACCATCGGCGAACCCATCTCCGCTGGCACGCGGACGGCACGCACGTGGCGCACGCGGGTCACCTGGTCCGCGACCGATGATGTCGGTGTCATGACCTACCGCGTCGATGTACGCGCAGGATCCGGCAGCTGGACCGAGGTGTACCGGGGCGGGTCCGCGAGCCGCTCGCTGCAGTTGCCCACCGGCGCCTTCAGCATTCGGGTCCGCGCCGCCGATGCGGCCGGCAATCTCTCCCCCACGCGCACACTGAGCCGGACCGCGACGATCAGCGACCTGACGAGTGGCGACACGGTGTCGCAAACCACGTCGTGGGTGGCCAGCACGGGTCGGTCGGCCGCGTGGTCCGGGACGCGGTACGTCGCCAGCACGGCTGGTCAGCGATTGACCCTCACCACCGACAGCCGCATGTCAGCCCTAGTCGCGCAACAGGGTGTCACCGGCGGCCGCTTTGCTGTGTATGTCGATGGCGTCAAGGCCGCCACCGTGGACCTCGCCGCTGCTGCCACCGCCGATCGGCGCGTGGTCTGGAGCGCCGCTTGGTCGTCGCGCGCGACGCGCACCATCTCGGTCAAGACCCTCGACTCTCCGGGTGCCGACATCATCTGGCTGGACGCGGTCCTGACCCTGCGCTAGGTGTTCTTCCGACTCAGTCGTGACGGCAGGCGACTGCTCGGTGTTCGGCTGTGGGGCGGCCAGCTCGCCTCCGCGCATGCGGCGCGAGACGCACGACTGTGCGGATTCACCGAATGGGATCAGGGTCGCGGGTCGATTTCGAGAGCGCAACTGGCTCGGAACGTGACGAGATCAGGGAATGACCGAAGGGTCGTCGACCTGAAGGGCCTTGAGGGAGCGATGGGTGGCAATCTCGTTCGGGGATTCCGGAGAAGCGCCGCCCGGGCGCTGCGGATCGTTGGCACGGACACGCGGACGATGGCGCGTGCACGCGGACGATGGCGCGTGCACGCGGACGATGGCACGGGCACGGACACGCGGACGATGGCGCCGCACGCGGGCCGAGGACCGGCTACGAAGGAGCTCTAGATCTGGACCTCAGGCGGGGGTCGTGCCGCAGAGGTGCACCCGGATACCCATCGCGTCGAACATGGCGGCCTTGACCTGGACGCCCAGGTCTGCCTGCTCGGCCGTGTCTGCATACACGACCTGGATGTGGTTGGCGCGGTGGCGGGCCATCATCTGGTCGCGGGTGACGCCATGCAGCACCGCGTGCATGATCGGCCACTGCTGCGTGGTGAGCGCCCAGCGCCGCTCGGTCTCCGCCTGCGGCAGCTCCACGACCGTGCCCCGACCGATATCCGCGTGGAGCCCGCCATCCATGATGAACACGCGGCTCCAGACGATCTCGCCCGGCCGGCTGATGCCCTTGATGGTGCCGCCGCCCATCCCGAAGTAGACCGGTGGCTGCCGTTCGCTGACCGCGCCCGCGTACCCACCGACGAGGTGCGCCGGCGGCACGGCGCCGGAGATCTCGAACACCCACACGTACTGGCCTTCCCATGGGTCGCCCCAGCGGACGTCGTGGAGCGTCGTGGCGGGGTCCATACCCAGCGCGGTCCAGACGCGATTGGTGACCAGCCCATCGACGGCCGACCCCTCGTCCACCTCGTTGAACACCGGGAGCGGACGTCCGGCATACAGCTCGGCACCGCTCTCGAGGTGCGCCACGGGCGGCCGGTTGCCGTCGTTGAGGAGGCCTTCCGCGAGGTCCGAGGCGGGCGCCATGTCCTTGAGGCCCTGCTGGTACTGGATGCCGATGGTGTCGCAGCCAAAGCGGTCCGCGATGCGCAGCGCCGCCGTGTAGAGGCGCAATTGGTCGAGGACCTGATCCTCGGTCAGCTCGGTCGCACCATCACTGCCCAGCCGGAACTCCATGCCCCGGCTCGTCAGCCACTGGTATGCCGCCCGGGCCTCACCGGTCGTGACCAAGCGCATCTCGGCGACCAGTGCCGACTGGCTCAGGCGCTCCTTGAACAGGCCCGTCGGGTTCAGGTACTCGTCATCGATGATGGCGTTGTACATGCCCATACAACCTTCATCGAAGACACCCATGATGGCCATCCGATCCGCCAGCTCGCCCGCCAGGCGACGTCCAGTGGCGGCGGCTTCGGCGTCCAGGCGGCCCACGTCCAGGTCACGTACGTGGGACGTGTCGTGCTCGATGGTGCCGGACTCGATCCAGGACCGGATCGCCTCGTCTGCGAACGCATCGGTCATGTCGTAGCTCCACACGGAACTGTAGCTGCGGCCCATCTTGGTCAGGGACGCGTTGATGTTGAGCATCCCGACCAGGCCCGGCCACTCACCCAGCCAGTTAGCCGCGGTCAGGATCGGCCCTCGGTGCCGCCGCAACCCCGGCAGCACGTGGTGGCTGTACTGCCAGACCGCCTCGGCCACGATGATGGGCGCATCCCGGTCGATGCCCGCGAACACGTCCATGCCCATGCGCTGGCTGGAGATGAAGCCGTGGCCAGTGCCCGCGTCGACCGGGTGCCCGCGCTGCACGGTGACGCCATGTCGCGCGAACGCCGCGATCACGTTCCGCTCCAGGTCCGCCTGCGCAGGCCAGCCCAGCCGGTTGGCGGTCTCGCGCAGGTCCCCGCTTGCGACCAGGACGGCGTTGGTGATGCTCAACTCTTGGTTCCTCCGTGCGGCAGCGCGGTGCAGCCCAGATGCTGCACGGACGATGGTCCGTCGCCGATGGTAGACGGCCGCAGCCGGGATGTCGGGTCGTATCTGCCTGTCATGTGGCTGGCGAGGCGGCCGTCGACGACGGGGGTCCGGTGGACCCGCGGATGACCCCTGACGCTTGCAGTACGACTTCCGTGACGGGTGCATCGGGTGCCGCGATGCGTCGCAGGCAGCTCCGCCGCCTTGGCACCCAGCTGGTAGGTCGGCTGGACGATCGCCGTCAAGGGCGGCTCGAGTCCTGAGCTCGAGGCAGAGCCGCGCTGTCGACACTGCAGCGTCCGAGGGGCATCGAGACCCAGGGCGGCACCCGGCCTCCGCAGCGCCCGCACCCGGCCTCCGCAGCGCCCGCACCCGGCCTCCGCAGCGCCCGCACCCGGCCTCCGCAGCGCCCGCAGCGCTTCTCCGGAATCCCCGAAACGAGACTGCCTCCGATCGCCACGCTGAGGCACTCCAGCCCGACGAACTTTCAGTCATTCCATGATCTCGTCACGTTCCGAGCCAGTTGCGCCATCGAAACCGACCTGCGGCCCCGATCGCATTCGGTGAATCCGGACGACTGCGCGCGCCGCGACGACTGCGCGCACCGCGACGACTGCGCGCGCCGCGCCATCTGCGCGCACCGCGCGAGCTGCACGCACCGCGCTCCGTGGGCGCTACCGTACTTGCGTGCTCTAGTAACTGCTGGAGCCCTCGCGCTCGTCGCGATGCTCCCACACGGACACGATCGGCAAAGGCAGGCCAGCGCCCGATGGTCGGCGTGACCGCGCTCAGCAGAACCGGCGCGATGGCGCTCGACAGGCCGAGCATCGCGTACGCGGCATCCAGTGCGGTGGCCCGGGTGGCGCCCGTGTAGGCCATGGCCACGGTCGCGATGGCGGTGGGGATGACGAGACCGATGGACGCCGCGGCACCGATGCGGGCCACGAAGAACATCGCGCCGTCTTCCCAGATGACAGCCATGAGCTCTGTCACGACCAGGGCAGCGAGTCCTGTCAGCAGCACCTTGCGGGAGCTCAGGATGTCGCCGGCCGCCCCACCCACCAGGTAGAACCCGGCCTGGACGACGATGGCCAGCAGGAACAGGTTCTCCTATGCAGGTCGTTCGCGGAGCGCCCTCTGCATATCGGGCATGCCCGGCCCGAACACCTTGGAGTCGAGGCCCGCCACGAACAGCGCCAAGGCACCGGCCACGAGGGCGACCAGTGCACCCGGTTGGCCATTCAGGTCCATCACGAACGGCGGGACCGTGAACCGGCCGATCCGCTTCGGCAGGGGCACGACCTCGTCGCTGACCGGGATCGGCTCCTGACGCAGGCCGCCAGCACATCGGGCGCGGAAGCCGCGAGATCGGTTGGACGCTCATTGGACGCCGCTATCGTGTCCTTCGCATCTGGACCGGCATCGCCCGGCAGACACTGGGAGTGCTGGACATGGCAGGTGGGTCGGGAATGTCAGGACGGATCGGGTCGTGCGTCGTCGCGGTCATCGTATTGGTGGCCAGCGTCACCGCGCTGCCGGGTACGGTGTCCGCGGCCGCGCCACCGCCGCCGCTCACAGGTTGTCTCGCGCGTGGCTCCTATCTGCTCACCGATCGGACCTGCTTCGGGGTCGCGCCCCACACGGGCAACCAGTTCGGCCCGATCTCGGCCGTGCAGGTCATGCCCATCGAGCGAGGACAGCCGGTGACGCTCACGTCCACCGCCGAGATCGACACCACCGCGGTGACCGGTAACTGTGGCGAGAACGGCTGCAGACAGCACGCGGTCATCTGGCGTCACCAGTGGACCGAGAACATCGTGTTCGCCAGCGGCTGTGGACCCAAGGACAGCGCCTGCACCGTGACCTGGGCACCGCCTGCCGTTGGCGACGCCGCCGAGGTCTACACCATCGTGTACGCCGAGGGGTACTTCGGCATCAACCCGACGGGTGCCAGCATCGCGTACGCGCTATACACCCCGCCCATCATCTACCCGGTGCGGCTCGATCCGGTCGACGCCACGGGTGCTGCCGTGGCCGTGCCCACCGACTTCGTGGGCTATGCAGTCGCGCCCGGTGCGAACCCCACGCAGGCCGAGTGCCTGGACTGGGAGTGGTACTGGCCGCACCGGTATGAGGCCACCATCGCGAGGCCCACCTGTGTGACGCTGCGGCGTTCCTACAACGGCTTCGAGGGCAGTGAGTTCTACCAAGGCTATCTGCCTGCCGACACCGGCCGATGGACCATCGTTGCGGGGCTGGGTGGGGAACCCGGCGCGCCACTCCTGTCCCGGCCGGCCGGCTATCGTCGGCTGGCGGTCACCGCGGCCGACGACGACATCCGGACCGCCATCCTCGCCGAACGCCAGCCAACCCTGGACGTTGCGGTCATCCCCGAGTCGCAGACGATGGACATCGGCGCGACCCAGCAGGTCCAGGTCGTCGTGTCCGCGGTCGGGGGTGACGCCGGGGCGCTCGACCAGCTCACGTTCCGGGGCGCAGGTATCCTCACGGTCGGTGATGGGCCGGCACCGGTCCTTGAGGTCATCGGCGGATCGGAATCCATGCCGGCAGGTGGGTTCTCGGTCGAGAACGGCGCCAGCCGCACGTTCCTGCTCGACCTGCGGGCGGTCGGGCTGGGCGAGGGTCGCATCGACACCTCGGTCGCAGGTCGCGACACGCTGGGCAACCATGTGGAAGCGATGTCGGGCGGCCCCATCGTGGTGGAGTACGGCACCGCGACCGGCGAGGCCATCCCCGCGCCCGTCGTGACGAGTGCACAGGATGCCAGCGTGGCGGAGACGGACCCGATCCAGGGCACCATCGACGGCGCCCCCGGCAGCTCCGTGACCGTCAGCCTTGCCAGCTCGCCCGCACAGGATGCGGACACGTGCCTGCAGCTGATGTCGGGTGAGCTGGTCACCGCGATCGGCTCCACCACGGTCGATATCGGCGACGACGGCCATGGCGCGTTCTCGATGCAGGCCGCGCTCCAGCCCGGGTCATATGTGTACGGCATCGCGAGCGACGGCGGTCTGGTATCGCGCGTCGGGGACTGTACCGCCGTGACCCAGGACACTCCCACCATCACCATCGGCGACGTCACCCAGCCGGAAGGCAACGCCAGGAACGGCACCACTCCGTTCGTGTTCACGGTCGCGCTATCCAGCCCGAGCGACAGCGTGGTGCACGTCGATGCGCACATCGCAGGCGGCACGGCCACAGCACCCCGCGACTACGTCGATGCCGGGGTGCAGACGCTGAGGTTCGCACCAGGCGAGCGCACCCAGCAGGTGACCGTGGACGTCGTACCCGACACGAAGGAGGAGCAGGACGAGGAGTTCGGCGTCGTGCTCATGGATGCGGTCCACGCCACCATCCCCATGGCCGATGACAGCGACCGCGATGGCATCGCCATCGGCACCATCGTGGACGACGACACGGCTGCCGTGTCCGACGGGCTCGATGTGCGCGGGACGTGGACGCTCATCCAGACGCAGCCCGCCTACCCCAAGCCGTACTCCATCGTGATCAGGACCCAGGATCCGAAGACCGGCGTCCTGTCAGGCACCTTCCATGGCTGGTCGGCCAAGGGGGCGACCGCCGCCGCGCTCACGGGCCGGCTCAGGGGGACCAAGATCTCGTTCTCGCCCAAGGGTGGTCCGAAGGCGGGCCTGGGGGGCAAGGTCGTGGTCAAGGGCGGCAAGCTGACCAGCGTGCTCTCGTCGGACGCCGGCGGCGTGCGCGTCGTGTTCAAGGCCACGCTGACCGATCCCCGGTAAGCGGCGCCGGGAGCCGGAATGCTCAGTCCCAGCCGCCGAGCTCGGCGAGGGTCGGTGGGTCGGCGCCGACGCGGCAGCAGGTGATGGTCGCGACCCGGATCGCCGCCACCGTCGCGGCCTGCACGGCAGCCACGTTGCCAAGGTCGCCTCGGCCAAGGCCATGGGCCCACCACCAGGCGAGGAAGGCGCCCCCGAATGCGTCGCCGGAGCCGACGGTATCGACCACCTGCACGGGCGGTACCGGCACCTCCAGGGTCGTGCCGTCTCGCATCAGCACGACCACCGGCCGGGACCCGTCCGTGAGGATCACCAGATCGGGTCCGGCGGCGAGCATCGCGGCCGCCGTGACACGCGCATCCGTGGCTGGCTGCAGCACGGCCATGTCGTCGGTCGTCACGCGCACGATCGACGCCCGCGTGGTCAGCCGCGCGATGCGCCGCCGCCACGCATCGAGGTCGGGCGTTGCGGACGGCCGGGCGTTCGGGTCGAGCATCACCAGCACGTCCGGGCCCGCCCGTCCGACGAGCGCCTCCTGGCTTGTGCCGATGGGCTCGAACACGAGCCCCAGTGTGCCCACGTGGAGTGCCCAGGGATCCGCGTCTAGTGCCCGCAGTGCGCTCGCTTCGGGGAGCTGCGGCGCGGCGGTGCCATCGATATAGAAGCGATAGTGGGCGGCGTGATCGGGGTCCAGCTCCGCCAGTGCCAGGGTCGTGGGCGACTCGGTGCGGACCACCAGGCCGGTGTCAACGCCGTCATCGGTGAGGCCGCGGACGAGCTGCTCGCCGAACTGGTCGCGGGAGATGCAACCCAGGAATGCCACGTCACCGCCCAGCCGCGCGATGGTGCGTGCCGTGTTGAATGGGCCGCCGCCGAGCGCCGGGCGGAGGTCGCCAGCCGCATCCAGGATGAGATCGACGAGGCTCTCGCCTGCCACCACGATGGGGTTCACGGTCCAACGGTAGCCCACTGGACGCCGCCGATCCATGGGTGGTCTGGATATGCGCCGTGCCCGGCGCGCGCCGGCCCCGGCGCACGCCGGCCCCGGGCGGCATGACGCTGCGCGGGCACCTGTGTGCCGGGTACTCTCAGGACCTGCCCTGAACCGGGGGAACCCCATCTCGTGACGACCGCTGCCCCCGCCATGCCCCTCGACCGAGCACCCGTGGAGGTTCCGCACAAGGTGCGGATGCGCATCCTGCTCGCGGTCATGGTCGGCGTCTTCCTGGCCGCCCTCGACCAGACGGTCGTGGGTACCGCACTGCCGCGCATCATCACGGACCTGCGCGGCAACGACCTGTACACCTGGGCCATCACCGCCTACCTGCTGACGTCGACCATCAGCGGACCGGTTTACGGCAAGCTCTCGGACCTGTTCGGCCGCCGACCCATCTTCCTGTTCGGCGTCGGCACCTTCATGGTCGGCTCGCTGCTCTGCGGCCTGTCCAGCGAGATGTGGCAGCTCATCCTCTTCCGGGGCATCCAGGGCCTGGGCGCCGGGGCTCTGTTCCCCATCGCACTTGCGGTCATCGGCGACCTGTTCGCACCGTCGGAGCGCGGCCGGTACCAGGGTCTGTTCGGGGCGGTCTTCGGGGTGTCGATCCTCATCGGCCCTGCCATCGGCGGCATCATCACCGACACCATCGGCTGGCACTGGGTGTCCTTCGTGAACCTGCCGGTCGGCGCCTTCGTGCTGTTCATGGTCTGGCGCTACCTGCCTTCGTACCACCTGGGCACGGACAGGGTCCGCATCGACTATGTGGGTGCGGTGTTGTTCGCTGCGGCCCTCGTGCCCATCCTGGTGGGCCTCACCAACCTGGGCACCGGCAACCTGTCCGACGTCAATGTCGGCGGCTACATCGCGGTCGGCCTGCTGATCCTCACCGGCTTCATCCTGTGGGAATCACGGGCCCAGGAACCCATCGTGCCCCTCAGCCTGTTTCGGATGCGCACCTTTACGCTGTCCGTGATGGCGGTGTTCCTCGCGGCCTTCGACTTCTTGCGGCCGTCGTGTTCCTGCCTCGCTGGTTCCAGGTGGTCATCGGCTCGTCCGCGACCGAATCGGGATACCAGATCCTGCCGCTCCTGGGCGGCCTCATCTTCAGCGCCATCATGTCCGGCCAGATGGTGGCGCGCACGGGCCGCTACAAGTGGATGACCTTCGGTGCTCTCCTGGTCATGGCTCTCGGGCTGTTCCTGCTGAGCACTATGACCCGCGACACGCCGGTGCCGCTGCTCTGGGGGTACATGCTCATCACGGGCCTCGGCGTCGGGCCGACGTTCGCGGTGTTCACGCTCATCGTCCAGAACAGCGTGGCCGTCGCACAGCTGGGTACCGCGACCGCGAACCTGACGTTCTTCCAGCAGGTGGGTGGCACGGTCGGCCTGGCCATCACCGGCTCGATCTTCTCGTCATCCCTGAGAGACCAGGTACCGACCCAGCTGCTGACGGCCGAACTGCCGTCCGAGGTGACCACTGCCATGGCGTCCGGTGGTCTCGATCCCAACCTGTTCACCAGCGTTGGCGACCTGGGCGGCAAGATCCTGGGCAGCCTGCCGACTGACCTTCGGGCACTGTTCGAGCCCCACATCGGGGGCATCGTCGAGGCCATCTACCGGGCGTTCTCCATCGCGACCGCGAACACGTTCACGCTGGGCATCGTGACCGCGCTCGTCGCCGCAGGACTCGTGTCACTGCTCAAGGAGCGCAAGCTGGAGCTGGTGGAGGGCGCCCCGACGATGATGGGCTGAGGCGCGTCCGATGGCCTGACGGCGACCTCAGGCCGCGCCAGTCAGGCCACCTGGATGTCAAGCAGGACCACGAGGCCCAGCGGAGACCGATGGGCGCCCCGCACTCACGCCCTCCCCCGGCGCGCTTCTGCGGAATCACCGAACGAGACTGCCTCGCGTCCCGACCTCAGATCCTCCAGACCGATGGTCCTTCGGTCATTCCGCGATCTGGTCATGGTCCGGCCCCGTGACGCGCATTCGATCGACATTCGGCCCAGTTCCCATCCGGTTATCCGGACGATTGCCCCTTGAGCGGCAGCAGCTATGGTCGTCGACGAGTCCCACGGTCTGGACCTTGCGGTGCTTGCCACAAGCCTGCTGCATGTAGGACGGGTTCGTGATGTCGCGCCGTTGAGCTCGCCGCGAGGCGCCTGCTGTTCCAGTAGGAGCAGGCGCACAACGACGACGGTCAGCTCGATTCAGGCCGCCGGCGGGAATGCGTCTGCGACCCGACCTGCGTCCAAGGCGGTCGGTTTGATGCGCCGATGGGACTCACGGAGGACACCCCGCCTCGGGCGGCTCGGCGGCTCGGCGGCTCGGCGACTCGGCGACTCGGCGGCGCGGCGGCACGCTGGGTCGGCGGCACGCTGGGTGTCACCACGCCGCGATCGACGAGATGGAACTGCGACTAGTGCTTGATGTCCAAGGTGACCTGGATGGTCGGCTTGGACTTGGCCGGGGTTGCCGTCCATGCCGGCACCTGCAGCGAGTAGCAGGCATCATCGTCGACACCCAGGACGATCCACGGGAACCCGTTGTTGTCCTGCTCCATGGTGATCCAGCGCATCGCGGGCGTGGTCAGGGCGCGGTCGAGGGACCAGCCCAGCTTGACGTCCTGGAAGAGCCCGATGGCAACCGCCTTGTCGCCGTCCTTGGGCGCGCTGACATTCAGTTGTGACTGCACGTCCGACACCGGCAGCACGTGCACGATCGCCTGGGTGCCGTCACCACCGGCGCCCGACTGGTCGAGGGTGATCATCAGCCGGTCGTAGCTGCCCTTGTTGGCCCAGTCCACGCGCTTGACGCTCCAGCCCTTGCTGAGCGGGTCCGTGATCGCCGTTGAGACGCCATTGCACACGAAGTCGGCCGGTGGCGGGGCCTGCGGCACGAGGCTGGGCCTGGGGGTCGGCCTGGGGGTCGGCCTGGGGGTCGGTCGGGGTGTCCGGCGGGGGGTCGCGACGGGCGTGGGGGTGGCGGTCGGCTCGGGCATCGGCACCACGACGGACGTCTCGTCCAGGGGCACGAGTTCCATGGTCACGCCACCCGCAGGCATGAGGAACGCCGGTGTCGGCAGCTCAGCGTCGATGGGCTCGAAGCCGCTGGTCGTGGTCTGCCACAGCAGGTGGTAGCCGGCGGTGTCGACGGCCGCCACATGTGTCTGCTCTTCCGGGCTGGCCGTGTGATAGGCGAGACCCAGCACCTGGCCGAGCGCGCCATATGCCGCGCCCTGCTCGGTCTCGGTCATGCCCAGCTCGTCCATGATTCGCTGGTAGTGATCCCAGATACCCGGCGTGGACGCGGCCGCCAGGCGGACCGTGACCACGGGGTGGGCAGGGCTGTCGAGGGGCGCCAGGATGAGGATCGTGCCGTCGGCGCCGTACGCGTCGGGCGGGTCGGACTCGTCCGATGGGCCGGACCTGAGGGCGCCCGGCCAGGTGTCGCCAGCATCCTGGAAGTCGTAGCCATCCCACTGGCCCAGGGCATCCGCGAGCTCCTGCCCGGTGATGGTCGGCGGCGCTGATTGCTCGGGCGTCGCGGCCATGGCTGGTGCCACGAGACACACCAACCCAGCCAGGATCGGGATCATCAGCTTGCGCATCTGCCGCGCCTCCGTGCATCGATGAGGAATGGCAGCCTACCGCCAATGTGCGCGCAGGGCGGACGACTCCGCCTTCTGGTGGTCCGTCGAGCGGCCTGCGACCGCCGGACGGCTGCGCCATCTGGATGCCTGACGCCCGCACGCCGCGGAATATGGAATACGATCGGTGACGATGACTGCGCTCGCCGATCTGGACCAGTCCCTGCTGTCAGCCGAGTTCGCGCGCGATCCGTACCCGACGTTGCGCCGCCTTCGGGAGGGCGATCCGGTCTACTGGAGCGATGCGCTCGGCGGCTGGCTGCTGACCCGCTACGACGATGTGCTCGTGACCTTCAAGGACGTGGCGCACTTCTCCAACGAGGGACGCCTGGCCAAGGCAGTCGAGTACTTGCCCGACGATGTCCGGGCACGCTTCACGGCCTTCGAGGACCACTATCGGACGAAGGGTCTGCTGCACTCGGACCCGCCCGACCACACCCGCCTCAGACGGCTGGTCCGCGATCCCTTCTCGCCACGTGCCGTCGAACAGCTCCGGCCGCGCATCCAGGCCATCGTGGACGACCTGCTGGACCGCGTCCAGGCGGCCGGCACCATGGACGCCATCCATGACCTCGCGGTGCCCTTGCCGGCCACGATCATCGCCGAGATCTTCGGCGTACCCCAGGAGGAGTCGCCGCTGTTCATCGGCTGGTCCGACGACGTGCTTGCATTCCAGGGCCAGAACCGACCGAACGTGGAGTGGCTCGCGCGCGCACAGCGCGCCATCGTGGAGCTACGCGCGTATCTTGGCGCGCTCATCCAGCAACGACGCGAGGAACCATCGGACGATCTGTTGAGCTCACTGGTCGCGCCCGGCCCGGACGGCGACCGCTTGTCGCAGGACGAGCTCATCAACACGTCCGTGACGCTGCTCGTGGCAGGCCACGAGACGACCCGGTCGCTCATCGGCAACGGCCTCTACCTGCTGTTGGCCGATCCGAGCCGATGGCAGCGGCTCCGAGAGGAGCCCGGACTGCTCAAAACGGCCATCGAGGAGACGTTGCGTTTCGAGAGCCCCATCGCGCGCCAGCCACGCCGGATGCAGGAGCCGACGGTGCTTGGCGGCAAGGACATCCGGCGCGGCGAGATGGTGTTCCAGATGCTCAACGCCGCCAACCGCGACCCCGAGCGCTTCCCGCACCCGGAGGAGCTCGACCTGGATCGCTCCGCCGACCGGCACATCGCGTTCGGCAACGGCATCCATTTCTGTCTCGGCGCTTCCCTGGCCCGGCTGGAAGGGCAGGTCGCGTTCGCCTCGCTCCTGGAGCGGATGCCCGACATCCGGTTGCTGGACCGGATACCCGACTGGGCCCTGGACAAGCAGAACTCGCGCCTGCTGAGCTCGCTGCCCGTCAGTTTCTGACGGCTGTCGGGACACTGCTACGGTTCGCCCTGATACTTGGTAGTATCCGAATAGTTCGTGTCGACCGAATAGCTGGCGTCGTGGAGCGCCCTGCAACACCCAAGGAGTCCCATGGCTACGTTCCTGTATCGGCTCGGCAGGGCGTCGTTCGTCCACCGACGGCTCGCGCTCGGCATCTGGGTATTGCTGCTCGTGGGCACCAGCATCGCGGCTGCGGCCCTGTCAGGGCCAACGTCGACCAGCTTCTCGATCCCTGGCACGCAGGCGCAGGAGGCCATCGACAGACTCCAGGCGCGTTTCCCGGCGGCTGACGCCACGGGCGCAGCTGCGCGCATCGTGTTCGCCGCGCCGGACGGCACGACGCTTGCCGACCCAGCCAATGCGGCCGCTGTCGCCGCTGTCCTGGCCCAGGTCGGCGGTGGCGCCAAGGTCGCCAACGTGTCCGACCCGTTCACCACACCAGGTACCATCAGCCAGGACGGCAAGGTCGCCTTCTCGCAGGTGACGTATCGCGTCACCCCGTTCGATCTCACTGAGGCCGACCGGGAAGCGCTCCTGACCGCCGCCGAGACCGGCCGCGCGGCGGGTGTGACCGTCGAGATGGGTGGCGATGCCCTCCAACCCGCACCCGAGCAGGGCGCGTCGGAGGCCATCGGCATCCTCATCGCTGCCGTGGTCCTGTTCATCACCTTCGGTTCCTTCATCGCGGCGGGCCTGCCGCTGCTGACCGCGCTCATCGGCATCGGCATCGGCGTGGGGCTCATCACCACGGCGACCGGTTTCGTGCAGCTCAGTGCGACGTCCTCGATCCTGGCCGTGATGATCGGCCTCGCGGTCTCCATCGACTACGCCTTGTTCATCCTTTCCCGCTTCCGGGGGGAGCTGAATGCAGACGCGGACCTGGACACCCTCGAGGCCGTCGGCCGTGCGGTGGGCACTGCGGGATCCGCGGTGGTCTTCGCAGGCTTGACGGTCGTCATCGCGCTCACCGGCCTTGCCGTCGTGGGCATCCCCATCCTGACCGAGATGGGTATCGCGGCGGCCGTCACCGTGGCGGTAGCGGTGCTGGTGGCCATCACGCTGTTGCCGGCACTGCTGGGCTTCGCGGGTACTCGCGTCCTCGGCCGGCGTGGCACGCGCCGAGCCCATGGCACCCCGGAGGTGCAGGACACCAAGTGGTTGCGCTGGCCCCGGTTCATCGCCCGCCGACCACTGGTCGTGCTCATCGGCGCGGTGGCGCTGCTGCTGGTCATCGCCCTGCCGGCACTCGACCTGCGCCTGGGCCTGCCAGATGACAGCACCTCGGGCCCGTCGACCACGCAGCGCAAGGCATACGACCTCCTCGCCGCCGGCTTTGGCCCAGGCTTCAATGGTCCGCTGACCCTGGTCCTGGATGCGACCGGCAACCCGGACGCAGTCGCTGCGGCCCAGCAGGTCGCGGCAGACATCCAGGCCCTGCCGGACGTCCTGTTCGTGGCGCCCGCCATGTTCAACGCCGCGGGCGATACCGCGATCCTGAGCGTCGTCCCGGCCAGCGGGCCAAGCGCGCCGGAGACCGTCCGTCTCGTGTCTGACATCCGGGCCGCTGCCCCGGCCATCGCGGCCGAAACGGGCATCGCGGTCGGTGTCACGGGTCAGACCGCGATCACCATCGACATCTCGCAGAAGCTGGGCGACGCCCTGCTGCCGTACCTCCTGATCGTGGTCGGCCTGGCGTTCATCCTGCTGACCCTCGTCTTCCGGTCGCTCCTGGTGCCGCTCACGGCGACCCTCGGCTTCCTGCTCAGCGTCGCGGCGACGTTCGGCGCGGTCGTGGCGGTCTTCCAGTGGGGCTGGTTCGCGGGCGTGTTCGGGGTGGAGCAACCATCTGCGATCGTGAGCCTGCTGCCAGTGTTCATGATCGGGGTCGTATTCGGTCTCGCGATGGACTACCAGGTGTTCCTGGTGACCCGGATGCGCGAGGAGCACGTCCACGGCGCCGACGCCACCACGTCCGTCATCACCGGCTTCGGCCATGGCGCACCGGTCGTCACGGCCGCCGCGATCATCATGATGGGTGTCTTCGGTGGCTTCATCCTGGGCGCTGACGCGCTCGTCAAGTCCATCGGCTTCGCGTTCGCGATCGCGGTCCTGTTCGACGCCTTCGTGGTGCGCATGACCATCGTGCCCGCGGTGCTGGTGCTGCTCCAGGAACGCGCCTGGTGGCTGCCTCGCTGGCTGGATCGGGTCCTGCCGGACGTGGATGTCGAGGGCGCCAAGCTGGAGCACCGGACCGCCGGCCGCGAACCCGAGCCCACCGCGCCGGCACTGCCGGCCGCGTAGCGCTCAGGTCGACGCGCGCGGCTCGGGCTGGGTCCCGGGCCGCGCTGTCGTTGGAGACCCGGCAGATCAGGTCGTTTCAGGCCCGGTGGCCACGGCTGCGCGGAACCCCTGCCCAGCCACGAGGTCGCAGCAGGCGACCGAGCACCAGGCCATAGACGACGTGGGCGGCGAGCATCACGACGTCTCGGGTGACGCCGGCCTCACGGTCGGATCGGACCAGACCCCATGCGGGCAGCGCGTGCCGGTAGCTCACGAACCAGATCGACAGTCCATATGTGACCGCGAGACGGACAGGGGAGCCGACAGGGCCCGTCAGCCGCAGCAACGATGCGAAGACCATGCCGCCGACAGCCCCGAAGGCGAGATGTGCCACGGTCGCCGCGATCCGCAGGGGCAGGCCACGTATGGGCGAGCCAGTCCTGTCGGAGACCTGCTGGGTGATCTCCTCCGGCGGCTGACGATCGATGAGGCCCAGTCGACGGGCGCCGAGCATCACGACCGACATCGCGCCTGTGGCTGCCATACCGGCCAGTGCCGCCCGCTCCAGGTCTGACCTGGGAGGCACGACGCCGGGATATGCACCAGCCTCTCGCTGGCTCACCGCTGGGGCTCATCGGCCAGCTCGTCCGGTCCATCGGTCTCGTAGTCGGTGCCCGTGGTGGCGCGTGCTCCCGGACCCGTCGAGCCGGGCACCTTGGCAGTCGTGCCGGGCGTCCGGTCGTGGGGGACTGGCTGCTCGTCATCGGGTGAGCCCGGTGCGAGGTCCGGGTCGACCGGGGGATAGGCGGTATCGGTGCCCGATCCCCCACTGTCCGTGCCGTCGAAGCGATCGTCCGGGAGCGCGTGCGGTGGGACCTGTCGCGTGTCCTCGGGTTCAGTCGCCATGCTGGGTACCTCGTAGCGTCGATATGCTGCGCGACGGCGACCATCGGTCCGTCGTCCTGGGGCGCTGAGCTCCCTGCGGATCGTGAGCCACGTGCCATCCAGGCGTCGCGTGCACGGCGAGCGGACGTGTTACAACGTCGTGACAGGTCGCTCCGGGTGCGTGGCTGCGACCGTCGCCGTCGGAGCCCGGGACCTCGAGCCATGTCGCGGAGGCGGGCGGCGGACGACACACATACCCACCACGCCGAGGTCGGGACACGCCACGATAGCGGCATGCGTGCTGAGGCCGATCCGTCCGAGGTTGGGGACATACCCGGCCTGACCGGTCGGAGCCGCACCTGGTCGCTCCTGCGGGCCGACCCAGGCTGGTGGCTCGGAATCACCCTGCTGGCCGCGATCGTCGCTGCGTCCGTGGTCGGTCCGCTCCTCCTCGGACGGGCACAGGGCCAGCTGTTCCGGGACCAGATGCCGCTGGACGGCAGCGCGCTGCCACCCAACGACATGTTCCTGCTGGGCACCGACCGGGCTGGCCATGACCTGCTGTCGGAGCTGCTGTATGCCGGCCGCGCGACGCTGCTGGTGGGCATCGCGGCCAATGTCGCGGCGCTGGCACTGGGGACCCTCGTTGGCCTGGTGGCGGGCTACGTCCGGGTCGCGCGGCTCGGCCTCGTGGGCGGGCGCCAGGTCACCATCCCCGTGGAAGACCTGCTGATGCGCATCACGGATATCGCGCTCGCGTTCCCGGTGCTGTTGCTCGCCATCGCGGTCACGACCGTGGTCCGGCCGAGCCTCGGGGTCGTGGTCATCGTCATCGCCTCCGTACTCTGGACGACCACCGCGCGCCTCGTCCATACGCAGGTGGTCCAGGTCCGATCGGCCGACTTCATCACAGCGGCGGTGGCCATGGGCGTCGGCCAGCGGCGCATCATCCGCCGCCACATCCTGCCCCACGTGGCGCCCCTGGTGAGCGTGCTGCTGCCGCTGGGTGTCGCGGCCACCATCCTGTTCGAGGCATCACTCTCGTACCTCGGCGCGGGAGCCCCGGCGTCATCCCCGACGTGGGGCTTCATGATCACCGACGGCGCCGCGTCCATGCGCACAGATCCCCGGCTGCCGCTGCTGCCCGGGCTGGCCATCGCGTGCACGGTGCTGGCGTTCTCGCTCATCGGGGACGCGATCGAGAGCGCCATGGACCCGCGCCGGACGGTCCGCTGATGGCTGCCGTCATCCTCTCCCGTCTGCGCTGGGCGGTCGTTGTGCTCGTCGCGGTGTGCGTCATCGCGTTCCTGCTCACCTTCATCGTGCCCACCGATCCGGCCCGGTCCATCCTCGGCTCGCGCGCCACGCCCGAGGCGCTCGCCAGGGTGCGGGCATCGATGGGTCTGGACCGGCCTCCCCTGGACCAACTGCTGGGCTACCTCGGACGCCTGCTGCAGGGTGACCTGGGCATCAGCTACAAGCTCGGCAGCGTGCGGGTCCTGGACCTCATCCTGGCCAAGCTGCCCGCGACGATCCTGCTCGCCTTCGCGGGCGTGGCGGTAGGTCTCTCGGTCGGTTCCGTCGTTGGGGTCGCAGCGGCTCGCCGCCCAGGCGGGGTCATCGACCGGGTGGCTTCCATCGCGAGCTCGTTCGTGGTCTCACTGCCCACCTTCCTCATCGCGCTCGTGTTGCTGGACGTGTTCGCGGCTCGACTGGGTTGGGTGCCCATCCGGGACACGGACTTCGACCCCCTGGACGTCCGGGCCCTGGCGCTGCCGGCCATCGTGCTTGGCCTCGCCGTGATGCCCCAGTACCTGCGCGTCTGTCGCACCTCGATGCGCGAGCAGCTGGGCCAGGACTACATCCGCACTGCCCGCGCCAAGGGCCTCTCCGAGCGCCGGACGGTGTGGCGCCACGCGATGCGCAATGCACTGCCGACGATGATCACCCAGGCTTTCCTGGACCTGGGCTTCCTGCTCGGCGGCGTGGTGGTCGTGGAGTCGGTCTTTGGCTGGCCGGGCATCGGCCGACAGGCGGTCGCGGCGATCACCTCGGAGGATATCCCGGTGCTCATGGGCACGCTCCTCCTGTCAACGCTGTGCATCGTGCTCGCGAACCTGGCCGCGGACATCACCACGATGCTGCTGGACCCCCGGACGCAGGAGTGGGACACATCCCGCTGAGGTACTGCCCAACGTGCGTTGGAGCGCGTGCTAGGCTCGGCGCCAGCGAGCAGGAACGAGCCAAGGCCGTGGGCCGGCGACCGCAGCCGCATCGCGAGGAGGACGTCCATGGGACACGGGAACCGCCGTCGGGCACTGGCGCTCTGCGCGCTGCTGGCACTCACCATCCTGCCGGGTACGGCGGCCAGCGCCCAGGACGACACGGGCGGCACGCTGACGTTCGCCGTGTCGACCGACGTCTCGACGTTCGACCCATCCCTGGCCTACGACGCCCTCTCCCAGGAGATGGTGCACCTGACGTTCGACTCGCTCATCACCTTCGATGACGAGGGTGCGTTCGCGCCCGGCCTCGCTGACCTGCCGATCATCTCCGCCGATGGCCTGACCTACACGTTCAGCATCCGGCCGGACGTCTCGTTCGTGCGCCACGGCGAGATCGTGCGCACGATGACCGCGGACGACGTGGTGGCCTCCATCAATCGCCTGCTGCGGCCGGACGTGGTGCCCTACCCGTCGCCCATCGGCCCCTCGTATCTGACCGCCATCGTGGGTGCCCAGGCAGTCCTGGACGGCACCGCGGACACCGCTTCCGGCATCACGGCGCCGGACGACCACACGGTCCAGCTCACCCTCGACCATCCCGACCGGGGCGTGCTCAACATCCTTGCCTCCAGCTTTGGCGCGGTGCTGCCGGCAGAGTTGGCGGGTACGGATGCGACAGCATTCGGTGCCGACCCGGTGGGCACGGGGCCGTACACGCTCGAGTCGTACACGCCGGGTGTCGGCGTCACATTCGCCCGTAATCCCCACTACTGGCAACCAGACATGCCCAAGGCAGATGCCATCGATGTCCGGCTCCTGGTGCCGCCGGATGTGCAGGTGCAGCAGGCCTCCTCGGGCGACCTCGACATCGCCGGCGACCAGATCCCGTCGACAGACTGGACGACCGTGTCAGGCGATCCGGCGCTCGCTGATCGCATCGTCGCCACGGACCCGTTGGAGTTCGTGTACCTGACACTGGATACGTCCGGGCCGGACAGCCCGTTCACGGATCCGCTAGTCCGGCGGGCCGTGAGCCATGCCATCGACAAGCAGAACCTGCTGCGTCTGGCCGGCGGTCGGGGCACCATCGCCGGCTGCCTGTTGCCCCCGGCGGTGCCGGGTGGTGACACTACGTGTGACCCGTACCCGTATTCCGTGGACACGGCCAAGGCGCTCATGAGCGAGGCCGGCAACACCGGCTTCGCGACCCAGCTGTACACGACGCCGACCAGCCGCGACCTAGGTGAGTCCATCGCCACGGACCTCGCCGTGATCGGCATCGATGTGGAGGTCATCGCGCAGGACTTCGACGTGTTCCTGGGCACCGTTACGGCGCGCCATGGTGCGCCGATGGCGTTCACGGGTTGGGGCAGCGGGTTCCCTGACCCGTTCGAGTTCATCGACCCCTTGGTGACCTGCGCTGCCGCCGTGGAGGGCGGCTCCAACCTGTCCTGGTATTGCGACCCGGAGCTGGATGCGGACCTTGCGGCCGCCCGGCAGCTGACCGATCGGGACCAGATCATCTCGACCTACGCGGCGCTCCAGGACCGGGTGATGGAGGCCGCGCCCATCGTGCCGCTCCGGTTCCCCACCCGGACCATCCTGAAGTCGGACCGCCTGCCCACGTTCACGGAGCTCGACCCGGTCTGGATCTGGGACCTCGCGAGCTACCCCATCACGCAGTAGGCGGACTCACCGGCACGTCCGGCAAGCTCACCGGCACGTCCGGCAAGCTCACCGGCGCGTCCGGCAGGCTCACCGGCGCGGCTAGCAAGGCGCGCGCGGGCAACGCCTCAGATGGACGTGACCGTGGGGGCGGGCGCAGCCGTCTTCTGGCCGCTCATGGAGACCAGGAACTCGGAGTTGTTCTCGGTCTTGGCCAGCCGGTTGAGCAGCAGCTCGATGGCCTTGGACGACCCGCCGTCGTTGTCCACCGCCGCCAGCATCCGGCGCATCTGCCACACGAGCTTGAGGGTCTGCTCGTCCAGGAGGAGTTCCTCGCGCCTGGTCCCGGAGCGCTGGACATCGATGGCCGGGAAGATGCGCCGTTCGGCCAGCTTCCGGTCGAGGATGAGCTCCGAGTTGCCGGTGCCCTTGTATTCCTCGTAGATGACGTCGTCCATGCGCGAGCCGGTGTCCACGAGGCACGTCGCGATGATGGTCAGCGAGCCGCCCTCTTCCAGCTTCCGCGCCGCGCCGAAGAAGCGCTTGGGCGGATATAGCGCGGCTGGGTCCATGCCGCCCGACATCGTGCGGCCGGAGGTCGGGATGGCGATGTTGTAGGCACGCGCGAGACGGGTGATGGAGTCCATCATCACGACCACGTCCTGGCCCGCCTCCGCGGCTCGCTTCGCGATCTCGAGGGTCATCTCGGCCACGAACGTGTGGCTCTCGATGGGCTCATCGAAGGTGGAGGCGTAGACCTCGCCGGCCACTGACCGGCGCATGTCCGTGACTTCCTCGGGTCGCTCGCCGACGAGCGCCACGATGAGCCGGACGTCGGGATGGTTGGCGGTGATGCCCTGGGCGATGGCCTTCATGAGCATCGTCTTGCCCGCCTTCGGCGGACTTACGAGCAGCACCCGCTGGCCCTTGCCAATGGGGCTGGTGATGTCCACCAGTCGCTGGCTCAGGTTCTTCTGGTCCGCTTCCAGCTTCAGCAGCTCGTTGGGGTGGACCGGCGTGAGTGCCTCGAAGTGCGGTCGCCGCCGGGCTTCCTCGACGGGCAGGTCGTTGACCGTATCGATGGCGAACAGGGTGTCCGGGCGACTCGGGTCGCGGTCGGGTGCCGCACCTCCCTCGAGCCAGTCGCCGGGTCGCAGCCCATCGCGCTTGATGAGAGCTGCGGGAACGCGAACGCCCGTGGCCGCGAACTGCTCCGTCAGGAGATGACCGCCGCGGGTGTCGTTCTCGATGACCAGGACGCCCGACATGGCATACGCATCGGCCGTCTGGACGTGGATCTGGGGGCCGCGGGGATCAGACGAAGTCGCTCCTCCTCGTCCGCCACCGTTTCGTCGTCGGCTGCGGCGCGCGGGATCGCTCGACTCGGTCTGCTGGGTCATGAACGTGGGTACCTCTGTGTCATCGTGGCAGGGATGTGGGGCTGCAACGGACGCGACGCGTCGTCTCCTCGACCAACCATGGTCGTGGGGTGCGCAGTCACTCGGGTCGGTGCTTGGGGGTGGATCGGCCGGGTCTGGTCATCGATCGTAGACGGAGCATACCTGTTTGGCGGCCGTCAGCACGCCGTCGACCGTGGTCGCTCCAGATCCCGAACTTGGCGGCTGGATATCCAGCTGGGCGCCGATGGTGCTGGCACCCAGCCACGGCCGGCAGGTGGTCGCTGCAGTCGGCGTGGCCACGTCGACTGCGCCGGTGCCAAGACACCTCGTACTCGCGCCCGCCCCGGCGCTCACGGCCGCCCCAGCGCCCGCGCCCGCCCCGGCTCGTTTCTCCGGAATCCCCGAACGAGACTGCCTCGTATCGCTCCCTCCGACGCTCCAGGCCGACGACCTTGTCGGCCATTCCGTGATCTCGTCACGTTCCGGTCCTGTCACGCCCTCGAGATCGACCTTCGGCCCGGTTCCCATTCGGTGAATCCGGACAATGTGCGCACCCTCGAGCGACAGCTGCTGTCAGGGCCGACAGTCCCCAGTTCCCGGTGGCGCTCCATCTGCCTGGGCGTCGGGTCAGCGCGCGATGGGCAGGGGGAGGTGTTCGGCGAGCACGCGGAAGTCGGAGCGGGTGATCTCTCCGGCACGGGTGAGGTCGAACTCGTTGCGCTGGAGTCGCTGGTCGACGACCAGCGTCAGCTCGACATGGAAACCATCGTCCGACGAGTCCACCACGGGCGATGTCACCGGCGGATCTGCCAGCAATGCGGCCTTGGCGTTCTCTTCCTCGGCCGATCCCGGCCGCCAGGCAAGGTCGTCGAGCGACGTGACCGGCCGCACGATGACCATGGCGCCGCGCGTGACCTCCAGGTATGTCTCGACGAACCTGCGCGCCGTGGTCACGGACGCGAGGTGCGCGCCCGCGCTCCCCACGAGATCCGCCCATGCGTCCTGGTCACCGGTGAGCACCCGCACCGAGCCGTCGGGCCAGGCACCCACGTACACCTGCCACGGATGAGGACCGGACTCTCCCCGGACGCGCCAGACGACGGTCTCCGTGATGCCGGCGACTGCCACGGGCTCGACCTCAGCCCCTCCATCGAGCACCTGATCGGCGTATGGCTCACCGACTGCGAGCGCGACCGCCGTCAGGTCGGGTCCGTGGGTCGTCACTTGCCCGGCGCCTTGTTCACTTCGTCCCATTGCTTGCCATAGAACACCGCGTAGCTATTGAGATCGGTGGAGGTCACGAACGTCCCGTCATAGAACCAGTTCGTGACCTCGCCATCGCGAGTGGTCGTTCGGCAGATGGCGTTGACCTTGGCCGTATCCATGTCCGGGTCTGCCGTCTTCAGGTCGTCGCGCTTGGCATAGAAGGCCTTGAGG
>Ga0335397_10003093_pt1 | contig 22496 bp, 20 predicted proteins | sample MAT04_FD_205740 | JGI IMG/M metagenome (GOLD analysis project Ga0335397, IMG submission 205740) | Freshwater microbial communities from Lake Fryxell liftoff mats and glacier meltwater in Antarctica - MAT-04 (spades assembly) (version 2) ... | reverse complement strand
AGGTGACCGCCGACTTCAAGGAGTCGATGACGATCCTGTTTGACGACAAGCTACCCAAATGGAACTACCGGGCCGTCCCCCAGTAAATCCGACAGTTGATGATTCAGCGATCCTAAGCGTACAGGCAACCGGCTTGTCTCTGCGCCTTCGGCCACTTGTTCGCTCTCGCACCGTGCGGGGGCGGTTGTGTTTCAGGACACGATCGCCCCCATCATGGGGGCGGTCTCTCCGGAGGTCATCCCCGTGAACGAGCCCACCCCCGATCATCCCCATTCCATTGAAGCACTTCAGGCCGAGTTCATCGCGTTGCTGCCGAAGATCGAGTACACCGTCCAAGTCCGCCTCCGACACATCGCCTGCTCGGATCGCAGAGCCGACCTCATCTGTGAAGCCATCGCAATGTGCTGGAAGTGGTACATCGGTTTGTCTCGAAAGGAACGCAGCCCCGCCGAGTTCCTGTACACCTTCGCCGCGCTCGCCGCCCGAGCCGCGCTCAGTGGTCGGCGACTGTGTGGCTGCGAGAAAACCCGCGATGCCCTGTCCCCACTCTGCCAGCGGAAGCAGAAGTTCGTCGTGTCTCCACTGCCGGACACATCCGGGCTCATCGGCAACATGTTCGACGAGGCGCTGATCGACAACACGCAGACCCCGGTTCCTGATCAAGTTCAGTTTCGTCTCGACTTCCCACGCTGGCGGGCGTCGCTGGGGGAGCGTTCCCGAATCCTGATGGACGCGATGGTTGAGGGGCACCGAACCAACGAGCTGGCGGCCGTGTTCAACGTAACCCAGGCTCGCATCAGCCAGGTTCGGCGGGAGTTGCGCGATGGGTGGCTGACTATTTGCGGAGACGACGACCCGAGTGAAACACAGCAGGGCGAACCTGCAGCGGGCCGCACTCGGCGGCCGGTTTAACCGAGGATCGGAACTTGTGCATCCCGAAGGGTAACGTTTTCGAGAAGGAGGGAAAGATCATGAACAACTTTCTGCAGAAGATTGGATCGCTCGGAAACCGACTTGCCGAAGCGGGTCGCGAAGCGCGTTCGGCGTCTTCCGCGGTCACCAGTGAACTGACCGACCAGCTGACGCAGGCCATCGGCGTTGCTGCTGGCGAAGTCGTTCGAGCTGCCGTGATCGGTGCCATGACGGCCATTGTGCGAAACCCACGGAAGTCATCTCGTGCATACCCCCAACCCGGCTCCGACGATTCCTGTAACGATCTCGATGACTGGTCTGCCCCCGAAATTGAAGCTGGCGATGATGTTCACGCGGAACCGAGTTTTGAGCAGCGACGAAGTCACCAACCTTGGTCACAGGCTGGGCGGACGCAACCCGGGCCGCAAGTTCGGCATTCACGGTGGCCGCTGGTGCTGCAGCGTCAGTTCCCGGTGGTCGCCTGGTTGCTGCGGGGCTCGTCGCCATCGCAGCGATCGCGACACTGGCTGCACGGGCGGGTGAGAACACTTCAAGCTGACGAACAGAATCACGCACAGTTTTCGATGACCTACCACCGATCCCAGATGCCCGTGTAGCCGGTGATCTGTGATCTGCTTGCGCCCGTCATCACCTTCGAGGTGGGAGCCGGGGCAACAACGAAATCAACCACACACAACTTTAGGAGAACGCCATGAGCGTTACCCAGAATGGTACGTTGCGGTCACGGCGACCGCAGTTGAACGACACAATCACCAAACTCGATGAGATGGTTGATGGCTTGGTGACGGCCATTCCCGCTGCCGTCGCGGACAGCATCCGTGAAGCCCTCGGGACAGCGTTCGCTGCCGCCGTGAAGAACGCGGTCAAAGAAGCCGTGGCCGATGCAGTGAAGGAACTGAACGGCGAGGCATCGAAGCCGCATGTGCCGCCAGCTTCTCCGACGCCACCGGCGCCAACGAAGCCGAGCGTCTGGGTGCGCGTGAAGGTTGCGCTTTCGCAATCGAAGACGTGGGCCTTGAAGAAAGCCGCTACCGTGGTGGCACGAGCCACGCTGGGCTGGGCCATCGTGCGATTGATCGGCATTTCGACGATTCACTCGCGCACGGCAGTGGTCAGCACGCTGACTACTGGCTTACTTACGGCCGTGGCCGGTTATGCTCTCGGTCCCATCGGCGTGGCGATCCTGCTGGGAATGACCAGCAGTGTGATCGCAGCTTCCGCGATCTGGTCCGGACCGGCAGCACGGATCTTGGTAGCGTTCCACGACGAGTGATGTGGAAAGGAGCGAGGGATGGCAGATGAACGCACCATGGTCGTGATTCTGCTGACGGTGTTGATGCCGGACGGATGGCCCAACGGCGAATACGAGCCTACTCGCAGGGTGCTGCGTTCCGACAAGTTCCTGGATCGGCTCCGTCACGCGGTGCGGGATCTGATCCAGGCATATCCCGAACTCGCCAGAGTCAGGGTTGATGTTTCGGGCAGATCTTTGGGTCGGAGGTATCGAAAGTTGTTCGGATTTCGACAGATAAATCCGCGCAAGAGATCATCGTCAACTTTCACTCAGCCCGAGGAGCCCGCCCATGGCGGGCGGCCCGGTTTAACTTTTAGCTATCGAGCCAAATGAAGCCGCGCTTGTGAGTGTCGCGAGCACGGTTCCGAGGGATTGGTTGGTTCGCGGTGTTCGAGATGAAAGGTGCGTGGCGTTAGAATCGGTCAGGCTTCTTGCGTTCGGTGTGTTCGATTCGTCCGGCCCTGGTCATCTCCTATTGCTTCGGTGTTTCGCATTTGAGACGCCGGAAGGCTGAAGTGATCGGGCGGTTCAACCGCCCGCAATGACCACCGAACCAGCCAACTTACCCATCAACTTCCGTCCGACTCACCGCGGAAACTGATCACGGGACGGTTACTGTCAGCAGGGTGATGCTACTCCGAACATCGTGTTCGGAGAGCGTGCCGGATGGCCAGGGAGCGACGAGACGCCGACCGCCGCAGCCGTCAGTGTGCGAAGTTTGCGCGGCTGATTCGGATCGCTCGTCTCATCATGGGTAACGGGAGATGGGACCCAGAAGACTTGGCCCGCAAGATCGAGTGTTCGGAGCGGACCATCTTCCGCGACATCGAGACTTTATCAGCGGCCTAGCGACATTCACTTCCATCGGCATCTCCTGGGAATCTCTGGTTCTCGGTACGGTCAACCCGCGTGGACAGTGACGCTCTTCTCACCGCACACAGCAAGCTCATTCGTGCAGAATTCGGAATGTGTTTTCGCTGGTGGTTCAGGGTGGGAAATGCGAGGCGCACGAAGGCGGAGCAACCCCACCGCCAGGATTGCGGCGACGGCTCGCGTGCGTTCCTCGGCAGCGAGTTCCGAGGAATTGGCTGTGGAGAGGGGCAGCGGAAAATTCATGGCGGAACCTCGGCAGGAGCCGAGACCAAGAGTGATCGCGGCAACTCGTTCTCCCTACCAAGGAACTACTTCGCCCACGTTCGAAGTGTCTGATTCGATGTGCGAGATACCAACGATCCGTAAAACGGGAAGGTCACGCGATCCGACGGTAAGGGCCATGATCCGGTCGAGGCGAGCCACGGCCAAGTTCGAGTGCGGGGGTGTGGGTAACTATGATTCGGCGAGACGACTCGCCACATGGTTGGCAGGAATGTCTCCATGCTTCCGCAGTGCAGTCATACCGACAGGGGCAGGCCGGACACACGCCGTGTGAACGCGGCGTGGCGAGTTGAAGGATACTACGGAGCGTCGCTCAGCTTGATGAACGCACGGTTGAGAGGGGCAGTCTCCCATGTTCTCGCCGTCCCATCTGCGCCCACCGTCAGCAACCGTTGCCCGTCCGGGCTGAAGCCCACGACCGCCACGAATCCCGAGTGCCCCCGGAGGGTGAGCAACTCGATCCCGGTTCTTGCGTCGAACACCTTCACATCACCTACCTGTTGGCCGACCACGAGTCGGGTGCCGTCCCGATCAAAGGCGAGTGCAGTCGCGTTGCCGGAGATCTTCAATTGCGGTGTCAGCGTCTCCGTGTCGCAGATCAGCAACTCACCGAGACACGTTGTCACAATCCGGGTTCCATCCCGGTTGAAGGCGGACCGGCCGGAACGATCTGCCGCCGAGCGAGCATGAAGTTGTTTGCCGGTGGTTGCCTCCCAGACGCGAAACGAGAAATCCTCGCCGATGCTTGCAACGCGGCCTGTCGATCCCAACGTGATGTGGTGGACTTGTCGGGTGTGTCCGGTGTATCGCGCAAGAATTTTCCCAGTAGACGTGTCCCACACGAACACCCGACTCCCGTCCGAGCCAGCGAACAACTTCCCGTCTGGACTGAATGACATGGCCTGAGGTGCGTAAGTGCCGAAGTCTCCGGTTTCGAGCTCGACAACACCACCCACCGGATTCAGCTTCCGAATCGTGCCCAGCACACCCTTCGATTTTCCCTGAAAGGCAGCGGCGTGTGCCCCATCGGGACTCACAAAGGTTGTCGCGATGGATTCGACACCTGGGAGTCGCAACGGCACCGGAGCCCCGGTACGGGTGTCCCAAACCCCAACCACGCCATGTCCGCTCGCGACGAGACGGGTTCCATCCGCAGTGATTCCGACCGCGTTCGCCGTACTCTGATTCCACGCGCCAAGGCCAACGATTCCAGTCGGAAGGGATGGAAACCGCCATACCCGGCCCGCTTCGCCATCCCCGCCGGACACCACACCCGCCCCGTCGTCCGTGAACGCGACGGCTCGCACCCACTGTGTGTGGCCGCGAAGTGTTGCGATCGGTTCGCCACTCGCAATCTCCCACATCTGCACAGTTCGGTCCATGCTGCCGGTCAGAAGCTTCGTCCCGGTTCGATCGACCGCCAGCGAGAACACGATCCCAACCTTGGTGGCGAACGTCTTGAGTGGTGCCCCACTCTCCGCATTCCAGACACGCACGCCGTCGGCACCGCTCGTCACCAGTTTGCTGCCGTCCGGCGTGAACGCGGCCGCGCGGAGCATGCCGGTGTGTCCCTTCAGGTCGAGAACGCGCTCTTCTTTCTCCATGTCCCACACGTCGGCCGCCCCGTCAGTATGGGCAATGAGAATCCGTTTGTCATCGGGACTGAACGCGCCGGCCCACAGTCCGTTGCCCTGCTTCGGGAGGACGAACCGCACTTTGCCCGTCGTGGCGTCCCACACCTTGGCGGTCGCATTGGTCTGGTTCATCGTCAACAGAAGTGTCCCGGTCCGGTTGTAAACGACCGCTCCCTGGGGACGGCCGAGCGACTTCTCGTCGTGTACTCCCAAAGTGCGCAGCACCTTGCCGGTATTCGCGTCCCACACTTCGACCTTGGAGCCGATTGGTTCAAAGACGACCATCTCCGTGCCGTCGGGGTGAAATGCCACCCCGGGTTCGACCTGGAACCGCTGCGACGAGACCCCCACCGTCGTCCCGGTGGACGTGTCCCAAACGCGGATCTTTCCTGCGAACCAATCGGCGGCCCGCTTGCCGTCCGGGCTTACGGCACAGAGGTAACGGCAATCCGAAATGGTGCGGGTGTCGGCGTGGCAGAGTCGGTGAACGTGGTCCCACTCCCACCCACGGAAGGCCGGAGCACAGTTCTGCAACAGCCCGCGAGCTCGCGCGATGTCGTTCACTGAATACTCGCGGTGGGCCAGGTCGAGGCTTCGGGCGTATTCGAGGCGGGCAAGGCTCTCACGCAGCATCGCCTCTCGCTTCTCGCCAGCCTCGGCTTTCTCGCGTGCCACCTTCTCGCTCGCCTCGGCGGCCCGTGCCTGCGTCGCCGCGTGTTCCGCGTCCGCCTTGGCACTCTCGGCGATGACGCGAGCTTCCTCGGCGTTGCGTTTCTCCTCGCGGGCAGCGGACTCCGATTGCCACAACAACAACCCCACGCCCAGCGACACCACGGCGACCACGGTCGCCGCGTACAACCCCGCGAGGGCAGGCTTCCGCTTTGCCCACTTCACGGAACGCTCGGCAAACCCAGCGGATCGCGCTGTGATCGGTTCACCTGCGACGAACCGTGCGAGATCGTCCGCCAACTCTCGGGCCGTGGGATATCGGTCGGCCGGGTCCTTCTCCAAACACTTCCGACAGATGACGTCGAGATCGCGCGGGATGGCGGAATTCTGGGAGCGAAGCGGCTGCGGTTCTTCCTCGCGGATCAGTGCGAGGAGTGCCCCGATGTTGGAGTGTTGGAACGGCCGCTGGCCCGCGAGCGCCTCGTGAAGCATCACGCCCAGTGCCCAGACATCGGCCTGGGGACCGACGAACTTCGCGTTTCCGCTCGCCTGTTCGGGTGCCATGTAGGCGGGCGTTCCGAAGATCGCGTCGGTTCGCGTGAGGTCGCTACCCGACGCAACTTTCGCAAGCCCGAAGTCGGTGACCTTTGGTTCGCCGTGTTCATCCAGGAGTACGTTGCCGGGCTTGAGGTCGCGATGGACGATGCCGAGTTCGTGCACCGCCGCGACGCCGCGAGCCACCTTCGTGATGATGGCGGCGGCCTCGGCGGGTGGTCGGCCTTTCAGGGATTGGAGCCGCTCAGTGAGCGTGCCACCGGGGAGAAGTTCCAGGATCATGTAGGGCTTGCCGCCGACTTCACCAGACTCGTAGATCTGGATGACATTCGGGTGACGTACCGCAGCAACGGCTTCAGCTTCGGCAAGGAAGCGGGTCAACTCTCGGCGGTCGGTCGAACCCCCGGCGAGCATCAACTTCAGCGCCACCTCGCGGTTGAGCCGGACGTTCCTCGCCCGGAACACGACCCCCATACCGCCACGCCCTAACTCTCCGAGAACTTCGTATCCCGGGATGCCAGCATCGCTCGTCGTTGACGCGGGTGCCGCGTGCGTGATCGTGGTTTCGATGGGAAAGTTGACTGTGCCGGGCAAAGTCTCGAGCGGGACATGCGAGCCGGTAACCGGCTCGGGGACGAATGGACGTGTCGGCTCGTCGGTCATCGGGCGACTCCTGAGATAGCACCTCAGTGTACAGTGGGCGCCAGCCGAAGTCGCCCGTTTCTGGTTTCCCTAGAGGTCATCCAGTGCTGGTTTTGCCCTCAGTTGTTGTCAGTGTGCGGGGCAGGACCAGGCCAGGCCAGCACGGCCGTCAACATCGCCTGTTGCCTCCCTCAACACTGCCACCGGTGCAACGGGTTCACCGCGCATCCAGATTTCGAGATTTTTTCGGGGTCCGAGACGAAGCCAGAGTTAACCCGTTTGGGATCGTAACCCGAGACTCTGAGAGTTTCGAGGCGAGATTTTCAGGGTCCGAGACGAACCCTACGGGTTGCGCTCGCACCCCGAGTGATCTCTCTCGAAACCGAGAGTTTGGCCGAAATGCGAATGTCGCGAAAATGCTTAGAAAACAGGGAAAATGCAAGGAGCCAAGAGAATGTTCTCTCGGCCTGTGGCGTCAACCGTTGTGGACGGTGAGTTAGTAGAACAATTGTCAGCTCCCCGAACAGAACACTCCTCGAAATTACTCAAGTGTGCCGGTGAGAGTATTTCTCTCATAACTCGCGTTGTCACCTGGGATTTCTAGGGTGTCGCGAGACTTGGCTTCGTTGCATTCACTGGAGAGATGCCGAGTTCGAGTCTCACTCGATGTCCGAGAAGGACACTCCTCGAACTCGGAAACTACTCGCGCGTGTTAACCCATCTGTTCGCAAGCGCTGTCGGCAAAACCGACAGTGCTTTCAGTTAACACCTGGCGCGCAAAAGTGAGCATTTCCTGGTCACTTCCCAGATTCCAGACTCCGCACAAACGCCTCGATATCGGGGCAGGTCGCAGCCAAGCGGAGCAAGGCCCGAAGGCGAGCCTCAACTTTTCCCTTGTCGAGTGTCGCGACCCGATCAGGTGACACCCCGCCGAAATGCGATTCCAGAACGGCAACAATGTCTTCGCGGCGTGACCGCGCACGAAGGATTTCCTTCACTTCGTCGAGTACGGGAGATTCGATCATCGCTTGTGCTCCTCCGAATAAGTCCAAGAACCGCTTGTCTGGGAACGCTAACCCCGCCAGAATCTGAGTCACCGCCATCAAACCTGCACGATCAGTAGGATCAGGCACCACGGCGAGCCGATCCCGACACCGCTTCATCAAGACTTCTGGTATCTGCATCGTGTGGGCCAGTGGCACCCACGGAATCAGGCCTGCATCGCCCGCTGCGAATAAATCCTCGGCGTCCAACTCCCACATCCGAACGACGGGCCACGATCCGCCGATCCGAGTTCCACCCCGTCGAATGACAGACTCGGCCAAACCCGTCACTGCCACGTTCCCTTTAGGCTTCAAGACCAGCGACACCACGTCGGGCATGATTTTACGGTCCACGGCGATGAGCATCAGGTCATCGAGAACCTGCCGATCGACGTCGCTGGCCGGGTACGACTCAATTTCCACCAACACCAGCGTCGGTTCAGTCTCGCCGGGATACCGCACCTCGATCAACCCATCGGGCAGGCGACGTGGGGCGACGGTTTCGGGTTGGATCGCCTTCCAACTGGTGAACCCCGTGATACCGCCCAGTTCGAGGATCGCGTCGGCGTGATGAGATAGCAACCGCGTGAATCGGTTGCTGCGGCGAAACCACGTTCTCGCCGCGCCTCCGCGGGACGTCCCAAGCGTACCACTTGAAGTGGCCAAGTGGCCAGCGCGTCGGACTATTGCCATCGCCGTTTCAACAGTTGGGCGGTTGTCAAGCGCCAGGCTGTCGTCGTTGGTCACACCATCCCGAGGATCCGGCACGTCTCCTGGTAACTCGTTTCGAGCGGGAGCATCACTCGGAGTTCGGGATTCAGCCAGATCGGAAGGGTCGGCAGCAGTTCCCCGACGGTCATGGGGTAGAACCAGACGTCGAGCAATGCGCGGTGTTTGGGTGGCTTGCGGGTGCGGAGTGTAACCGCGTAAAGGTGCGGCGGAGTCGGGGCGAGCGCGGGGTCACTGCGGCCCAGCAGAGTCAACAGTTCGGCGTACAGGTTCGCCTGCCGGACGGTCACCAGATCGACCAGCGACACGCACACACCCTGTTCCAACAGGGACGCCACCTTGCCGACGAAAAGCTGCCGTGTGTTCGGCCGGTCCTTGTTCGATGGGCTGATGATCTCGATGGCGGCGACGAGGTGTCGGCCTCGCTCCGTGTCGTAAATGCGAACCTCGTACTCGTCTTGTTCGGACAGTTCGGCTTCGACGGTCAGCGTCGGGGACAGGACCGCGAGCGTCGCCGGACCGGTGCCGGAATCGGCAAGGGCGTCCGGGTCGCGCGTGTCGAGGTCGTAACTCCCCACATCCACCTCGAAGGCCGAACCGAGATGGACTTTCGGCGCGGCTCGGAACCCGGCCGGCAGAATGGTGGTCAGGTCCCGGACGATTTCCATCGGCCACCCACCGTGGACTTCGTCCCAGGCGTGCGTGTCGTTGACGGGTGAACGGAAGTGATCACGCAGTGGCATCGTTTATCCTCCGCGAAGATTCTACCATGCCGCGCGGGCGGATTCACCATGACTGCCGCCAGAAGCCAGAAGGTTCTGCTCGGCAGACTCGGGCCGAAGCAATCGTGTTACGAGCCGACGCTTTGCGGATTTGGTTCCCTTCCGTTGGTATTGCTTGCGGGCTGTCAAGCCGTACTTCGCCCCATGATGCGCCGACGAACGGCTCCGGTGAACGGGTGAACGGTTCTCACGCGACGATCAGCCGAGTTGTCGGAACGGTGAGGTGATCAGTCCGTTCTGGTCTTGAGTTGGGATTCCAATTCCGCGATCCGGGCCTGCAACTGGTTGATCACCGTAGCGACTTGCTGTTGCGAGAAGCGTTTGTGGATGTGATGCGGGCAGTTCATGTCCCACGCCTCGACGGTGAACACGATCGCCCGCTCCACTCGGCTCGGGTACGTCGGGTCGCTCAGTCTCGCCAGCAGTTCGGTATCGCCCTCCACCACCGTCGCGGTCCCCCAGACCTTCACCCGCCGACTGTTGGCGTAGTCCATCAGGAAGAGAAACGCCTTCGGGTTTTCGGACAGGTTTCCCACCGAGATGTACTGGCGGTTGCCGCCGAAGTCGGCGAACGCCAGGGTGCGGTCGTCGATCACCTTGAGGAAGCCCGGCGGCCCGCCGCGGTACTGGATGTACGGCTGCCCGGCGGCGTTCGCCGTGCCCAGGTAGAACATGTCGAGGTCGGCGAGGAACTCCGTCAGGTCCGAAGTGACGGTCGTTTGCCACCCGCCGGACTGTTCAATACGCGTGTAGTTCTTCCGGGATCCTTTCTGGTGTTGGATCGCCTTCACGGCGGCTGTGAACGCAATGTCGCTGGGGAAGTGGCTCATCGGATGGCCTCGGTCGGGTGCGCGGCGGACGTGAAGTGGAACGCGGGACTGCCGTCGGACGATGCCGACGGCGGTGGGGAGTGATTACTTGACGTGCTTCCCGAGAAACTCACGCATCAGCTTGCTGATCTCGTCGCCGTTAGTCTCCAAGGCGAAGTGCCCGGCGTCGAGCAGGTGATACTCCAGGTTTTTCAGATCCCGCTTGTACGGCTCGGCCCCGGCTGCGGGGAAGATCTGGTCGTGCTTCCCCCAGGCGATGAGGACCGGCGGTTGGTGCTTGCGGAAATACTCCTGCCACTTCGGGTACAGCGGCGGGTTGCTGCCGTAGCTCAGGAACAGGTCGAGTTGGATGTCGGCGTTCCCGTCGCGGTCGAGCAGGTACTGGTCCGTCGTCCAGGCGTCGGGCGAGATCAGTTCGGTATTCTTCACCCCGTGCGTGTACTGCCACTTGGTCGCGTCGAGTTTCGTGAAGCCCCGGAGTGCCTCCCGCTTGTCCTTGCTCGTCGGCTCCTTCCAGTACGCCTTGATCGGCTTCCAGAAGTCGTTGTCCAGGCCCTCGTCGTAGGCGTTGCCATTCTGCACCACGATGGCCGTGACTCGTTCGGGGTGCTTCACGGCAATGCGGAAGCCGATGGGTGCGCCGTAATCCTGGACGTACAGGGCGTACTTCTTCAGTTCGAGCTTCTCGGTGAACTTCTCGACGACATCGGCCAGGTTGTCGAAGGTGTACGCGAACTTGTCACGGGCCGGCATCGAACTTTGCCCGAAGCCGGGGTAGTCCGGGGCGATCACGCGGTACTTGTCGGCCAGTTGCGGGATCAGGTAGCGGTACATCTGCGAGCTGGTCGGGAACCCGTGTAGCATCAGTACGACGGGGGCGTCCTTCGGTCCGGCCTCGCGATAGAAGATGTCGAGGTCGCCGACCTTCACGGTCTTGTGGTGCGTCTTCGGCGGCTCGGCGGCGGCGGCGGGGGTCAGGGTGACGGACACGCCGGCCAGAAGCAGTGCGATGCGAAACATGTTGGTCTCCGAATGGGTGGTTAAGTTTGTGGGGTTGTGAGTTACTTCACGTCCGGGATACCGGGATGGTCCGCCGGGCGGGGGCCAGGGGCGGGCCAGAAGAACGTCCGTTCGGTCTCGCTGATAGCAACGTCGTTGATGCTCGCCTCGCGGCGACGCATCAGTCCGCGGTCGTCGAACTCCCAGAGTTCGTTGCCATAGCTGCGAAACCAGTTTCCGGCGGCGTCGTGCGACTCGTACTGGAAGCGAACCCCGATGCGGTTGTTGGTGAACGCCCAGAGCGCTTTCACCAGTCGGTAGTCGAGTTCGCGCTCCCACTTGCCGGTGAGGAACGTCCGGATCTCGTCGCGGCCGACGAGGAAGCGGTCGCGGTTCCGCCACACCGAGTCCTCGGAGTAGGCGAGCGCCACCCGATTCGGGTCGCGGGAGTTCCAGGCGTCCTCGGCAAGCCGCACCTTTCGGGTGGCGGTTTCGAGGGTGAACGGCGGGACGATGACCGTCGGATTTGTGATGATGTCGTTCATGGCACTCCAGTGTGAGCGAATGTGCGGAGAAGAATCGCTTCTCTGCTCGGCGGGACAGTCAGTTACCGCGTCAGGTCACAACCGGGGATGGTGGCGCAGGCGTCGTGGTGGTCGACGAGCGGCTCGGCCTTGGGGAAGTCGATGTCGGTGTCGGCGACGTGGTTGAAGTAGTTGGTGAACACGTTCAGCGCGACGTGGGCGACGACCTCGGCGATGGCCCCGTCGTCGTACCCGGCCTCGCGGACCGTCTGGAGATCGGCCCCCGTCACCCGCCCCTTGGTGTCCACGACCGTGCGGGCGAACCGGATGAGGGCGTCGGCCTTCGGGTCCACCGCGGTGCCGTGGCGGCTGTCGCGGATCTGGTCGGCGGTCAGCCCGGCCATCTTGCCAGTGGCCGTGTGGGCGGCCAGGCAGTAGTCGCACCCGTTCGCCTGGGCGACGGCGAGGGCGATCTGCTCGCGGGTCTTGGCGGGCAAGGCCCCCTGACCGAGCGCGCCACTCAGTTGCAGGTAGCCGTTAAGCACCGCCGGGGCGTTGGCCATCGCCCGCGTCATGTTCGGGACGAGGCCGAGTTTGCTCTTCACGGCGTCGAGTAATTCCTTGGCCTTGCCGGTGGCGGACTGGGGGCCGATCTGGTTTAAACGGGACATGGTCGTGGTCCTGATCGAGGTCCGGTGGTTGATCGCTCAGGGAATTCTGGGCGACTGAACCATGACAATTCATCTTCCATGCCAAACCGGAATTGAAGTCGCAAAGACATATATTGTAATGTTTTGCGACCGAATACTGTCAAAGTTCTCCTTGACGAGTTCTCGTCAATCAACGAAATCTCGTGTCACTGTCACGATTATTCGTAAATCAGCCCCATGGACCTCCCACTGAACTCATCTCTCGTCACCGATCCGAAGCGACTGCTTCTGGACCTGGCGAAAGAGCGCCACTTGCCCGAACTCCTGCGACTCCTGGTCGGCCGACTGGCGGACTCGCCTCGGGTGGCGCTGGCTCGGGTTTGGCTCGTCCGGCCGGGTGACATTTGTGACACCTGCCCGATGAGGGGTGAGTGTCCGAACCGCGCCAGGTGCCTGCACCTGGTCGCGAGCGCGGGGCGCTCGAAAACTGCCCCGGCCATGGAGTGGAGTCGACTGAACGGGGCGTTCCGCCGGTTCCCACTCGGCGTGCGAAAGGTGGGGCGGATTTGGGCGAGCGGAGAAGCGATCGAGGCCCCCGATCTGTCGATCAGCGCTCCGGACTGGGTCGCCAGACCGGAGTGGCTCCAGGCCGAAGGGATCAGCGGATTCGGTGGACAGCCACTCGTCCATCGCGGCGAAACACTCGGCGTTCTGGCCGTGTTCGCCCGCGGTCCCATCGGCCCTGACTGCATGGACTGGCTGCGGACGATCGCCGACCACACCGCCACCGCCATCGCCACGGCTCGGGCGTTCGAAGAGATCGAGGAATTGAAGAAGCAGCTCGAACTGGAGAACGAGTACCTGCGGGAGGAAGTCACCCGGAGCGGCGCGTTCGGCGAACTGGTCGGCCAGAGTCCGGCGCTGGAAGCGGTCTCCCGCCAGATCGATCTGGTGGCCCCGACTGACTCGGCCGTCCTCATCCTCGGAGCGAGCGGGACCGGGAAAGAACTGGTCGCCCGCGAACTCCATCGCCGCAGTCGACGGGCGGGCAAGCCGCTGATCAAGGTGAACTGTGCCGCAGTCCCGCGAGAACTGTACGAGAGCGAGTTTTTCGGTCACCTGAAGGGATCGTTCACCGGGGCGACGCGGGACCGCGTCGGGCGGTTCGAACTGGCCGACGGCGGCACACTGTTTCTCGACGAGATCGGGGAGATCCCGCTCGACCTGCAAGCGAAGCTGCTCCGGGTGCTGCAAGAGGGAGAACTCGAACGCATCGGAGAGGAGCGGACTCGCAAAGTGGATGTGCGGATCGTTGCAGCGACCAACCGCGATCTGAAAGTGGAGGCCGAGGCGGGACGGTTCCGGCAAGACCTCTACTACCGACTGAGCGTGTTCCCGATCGAACTGCCGCCGCTACGGAAGCGACCCGAAGACATCCCCCTACTGGCCGAACACTTCTTGACCGTGTTGTCGCGGAAACTCGGCCGGCCTATGCCACGGCTAACATTGGCGAGTGTCCAATCCCTTCAGAAATACTCCTGGCCGGGAAACGTGCGAGAACTCCAGCACGTTCTCGAACGGGCGGTCATCACCGCCGAGGGCGGGCGCCTGACCATCGAGTTGCCCACCGCATCGCCTGCGCCGATCCGAGTCGCGCCCACGCCAGCATCCGCGACGAGCCGGGTGTTGACTGACGCCGAATTGCGGCAGTTGGAGGCGGACAACATCCGCGCGGCGTTGACGCAGGCGAAGGGCAAGGTGTCCGGACCGGGCGGGGCGGCGGAGTTGCTCGGGATGAAGCCGACGACGTTGGCCTCCCGGATCAAGTCACTCGGCATCACAACCTGAACGGACTTGGACGAGATCGTATCGGTGCCGATTCTCAGCCAGATTTCGAAGACCGTACCGGCGGTTCGCCCGGCCTCGCCATTCTTCGCTTCGAGCAACTGTCAGCAGCGAGGCAACTTCCCCGTCACATTGCCGCTGGCCATCAAACCGTAGTGGCGAATCCGCACAAAGCCCTTCGGCAAGACGTGCAGCAAGAATCGACGGACGAATTCCGCCGCGTCCAGTTGCATCACCTTCTTCGCGCTGCCGTGCGTGTAATCCTTCCACTGGAACTGGACGTGGCCATCGGCGTCGGAAGCACCCGACATCGTTCAGATCCATCACACTGCCGGCGAGCTTCAGTTGCCCCGTTTCATAAAGCTGTTTCAACCCGGCCAGGAACTTGCCACGAAAGAGAGCCGCGAGCACCTTCACAGGGAGGAAGAAGTGTCGGCCACCTTCGATCCAACGCTGGCCATCTGGCGACAGACCTCCGCCGGTGACAACACAGTGCAGGTGAGGGTGCAGAAGCAAGTTCTGACCCCAGGTGTGCAGAATCGCCGTGAAGCCGATCTGTCCTCCCAATCGCCGCACGTCGGCGGCCAGCGTCAGCAAGGTGGTCGAAGCGGCGTGGAAGAGCAGATCGTAAAGGAGCGTGGGATTCTGCAGCACCACGGGGTTCAGTGCATGCGGCAGCGTGAAGACGACATGGAAGTACGGCACCGGCAGGAGGCGGTCGAGCCGAGCTTCAACCCAGGCCGCCTGCTTGGCTGCCTGACACTTGGGGCTATGGCGGTCGCGGCAGGAGTTGTACGCGACGCGAGTGAACAGTGAACACGCAATTCGAGCACGCATCGACATGCCCGCCCAACGCGGCGGTGCGGTACCGCTCAATGCGGGCCATCACCTTGGCTTGCTGGAACGAGACAGAGTGATTCTGACGATAGGCTTGGCCGTGAGCACGCAGAACGTCGGCGAGTTCGAGTCGTGGGCGGACCATAGCTCAACCCTCCGTCTTCGCAGGTGACGGCCGGGTTGTTTCTGGGACCGGCAGCAGATCGAGCGGACTGGTGACGGCTTGCAGGAGTTGCGTGCTGACCCGCGTGTATCGCGTGGTGGTGCGGATGGACCCATGACCCAGGAGCGATTGAATGACGACGAGTTCGGTTTTGGCTTCGAGCAAACGATTGAGGCCGGCCGGTGCCCTACGACCCTGTGGCGTTCGCCCGCGTCCTCCTGGCCGAGGCGTTCGGGCCAGAGAACCTCGACCCGCGGCATCAGGACCACACCGGGTGGCTGACCCGCATGTGCGCGTACCTCACCACCCTCACCCCGGAGCACTGGGAACGGATCGGGGCGACTGCCCACGGTCTCGGAGTGCCGGCCCCGAGGCCGACACGCTCGCCGCCCTCGACGTGGTGATGCGGCGGGGGTGATTCCGCAGAGGGATGCAACCATGGCGCTGAACCGGTGCCCGTCGCTCGTTACCCGCCTCGTCCGCCTGGAGGCCCGGGCGCCGGCACCGCTCGATGGTGACGAGCCGCGGGACGAGGGCGAGCGGCTGGTCGCGTTCGAGGGCCTGGGCCGCGATGGGTTCTTCGCCGCCGAGGAGCCCGACTTCCCCATTGCCCTGGCCCTGTTCCGCGACGCCTTGGCGGCCGGCCACGCCGACCCGGCCCCGCCGCCCGAGTTCGAGTCCGGCTATCCGTCGCCCTACCAGCGGCTGTCGAACTGGCGGCCGGTCGGCCGGTTCCCCGACCTCGACGCGGCGTTCACGTGGCTGGCGGAACTGTTCCACTGCGAGGACGAGGGCACTGCCCCGCTCGGGAAAGCAGCCTCACGGTATTCTGGTCATCCCAATGGTCTGCGCCTCGCCGCGCAGAAGTCGTACCTCGAGGTACTCGCACCAATTCCACCAGGCGGGAGCCATTGGGGTCGCGGGGGGGGAGTGTTTCTCTTGTTCTGCGAGCCACTGGTCAACCCGTTTGAGCCAGGGGTTGGCCTCGGTTGGTTGCCCAAGTCGGAGGTGAGTCATTGCCAGAAAAGCCCACGTGACCGGCACGGGCTCGTCGTCGCGCAGCATTTCGGCGGAACGGAGCAGTGCCTCCCTCGCCTCCTTCCACTTCCCCGCCCGGTAGTGAGCGATGCCGAGGCAAATGAGCGGTGACACGGCGTCGGGCTTCATAGCCTGGAATCGACTCGCAGCCGCTATCAATTGTGCTGCCTCCTCCGGAGATGCTGGGATGAGGCAGCCGAGTTGGACAACCGGATACGCGTCGCCTGTGTCCCGCTGCCCCACCCACGCGGCGAGAACCTGCTGGCGAAGATTTCGGTATGCGGTTCCATCGCCCGCCCTCACCAGAAGGGCGGTGTACTCCCGACACGCGTCTGCGTTTGGGGCGAGTTCGTCGGCGAAGCCGCGCCGGTAGTCGTCGAGGGCTTTGTCCCACTCCCCGCGCCGGGCGAGGAAGTTACCCCTTCGCCGGTACTCGAGGGGAGAGAGCGAGGGCCACGACCGCAGCCGCGCGAGGTGGAACGCGGACACGAAGGCGTCCCCGGGGCGGGTGTGGGCCTCGGCGTGTCCCAGGTGCCACTCGAACGCCCGGCTCGCGGCCTGTGCCGCGTGTTCGCCCTTTCCCCCGCCGCCGCTGTAGTCGGCTGCCCAGATGCTCACGCTCCGGTCCCAGTTCGAGGCGGCCAGGCGGCGGCCGTCGTGGCTCCAGGCGACGCGAGGGTTGAACCCGTTGTCCGTGGGCCGTGGCTCGGCCCCGCACAGGAAGAGAACCTCCTGGCCCGAGGGAACGTCCCAGACCTGCACCCGCTCACGGTTGACGCCGGCCAGCCGTTCGCTGTCGGGGCTGAACGCCAGTGCCCCGATCCCCTCAAGGCCCGGCAAGGGGGACGCGTGGAGCGGCTTGCCGTCGCTCGTCCAGATCCCGACGGCCCCGCCGCTGCCGGCCGCCGCGACGTGGGCCCCACTCGGGCTAAACGCGAGTGCCCTCACGCCCGCCCCGGGAACCGTCAGCCGCACCCGTTCCGACGGCAGCGCAAGGGTGATGAGGGTGAGGGCCGCCGCCCCGGGCGAGTGCCGTGCGTTGCCCCCGGGTGTGGCCGCCGGGGCTCGGTGGGCTTCGAGCACCTGCGTCCCGTCGTGACTGAGAGCCACCCCATCGGGGTACTCGTCCGCGGCCGATTCGCGGAAGAGAACGGCCCCGGTGCCGACGTCCCACACGGTGAGTTGGCGCACAGCCCGCCCGCCATCGGTGCCCGTGCCGACCGCGGCCACCTGGTTGCATTGCCGGTCACAGGCCAGGAAGCGGACCCGCCCCGACTCGGATCGCAGCAGCGCGCACTCCCGGCCGGTCGCCGTCTCGACCACCTTCACCTCACTCGGGTCCCCGGCCGCCACGGCCGCCACGAACCGGCCGTCGTCCGAAAACGCCGCGAGCGTGCCGGGCACCAGCCAGTCGTTGGAGCACCGTAGTTCGCGCTCGGCGGTGCGGCCGTCGGCCCACGACCACCGGCGGAGCGCCCCGCCCGCGGCGAGGACGAGCAACTCGCTGTCGTCGCCGCTGAAACCGATCGCGTTGACATCGCGGTGCTCTCGGGCGAAGGAGACGGCCCTCACGCACTCGGGGCTCCCGGTGGCGTCCCAGACCTTGATGCCGCCGGGTTGCATCCCGCCACTTGCCAGGGCACGGCCGTCCGGGTGGAACGCAACCGCCCCGACGCGGCCGACGTGCCCGCGGAGGACGACCGGCTGACCCCGCCGGGCCAGTTCCCACACCCGCACGGTCCCGTCGTCGCCCGCCGTCGCGACCGCACGTCCGTCGGGGCGGAAGGTCAGGTCTGCGATGCGCCCCTCGTGCCCGTTGAACGCCTGAACCAGCAAGGCCCCGCCCGCACCGGTACCGACGCGCCCCACGTCCCAGACGCGGAGCTGGTCACCGGCCGCTGCGGCGAGTCGCGCGCCGTCCGGGCTCAGGCAGAAGACCCCGCCGGCACCCGGCAGCGTGGTCACGGGCTTGCCGTCGTCGGCCGCGCGGAACTCGATCCCGCCGACGGTGTCGTACACGAGGAACCGGCCGTCCGGTGTGAAGGCCACCCGGTCGCCCTCAGCGGTGGAGGCACGGTAGAGTTCCTTCCCGGTGTCCGCGTCCCAGACCCGAACGGGCCGGCCCGAGGCCGTCGTGGCGATCCGGCGGCCGCCCGGGTGGAACGCCAGCCCGAGAACTCGGGAGTCATCGTGACCCGGGAAGTCGCGGACCGCCTCGCCGGTCGCCGCGTCCCACAGCCTTAGCTTCCCCCCGCCGGACTCCCGCCAGTTCCCCCCGGCCGTGGCCAGCAGCCGCCCGTCAGGGCTGTAGGCGAGGGCGCGGAGCAGGTTGGGCAGCCCGGTCTTCCTCCACAGGAGTCGGCCGGTCGCGGCGTCGTGCGCCTGAAGAGTTCCGGCCTCCGGGCGGGCGTACGGGTCGCCGCCGGCACTGGCGATGTGGCGGCCGTTGGGACTGTAGGCCACGTCCGTGACCCAGGGGCCGCCGGTGTCGTCGATGCTCAGCAGGTCGCGCCGGCTGAGCCCGTCGAGGAAGTGCCACTCCCACCCCCGGCGCTCCTCGTGGCAGCGCCGCAGGAGGCGGTCCGCCCCGGCCACGTTGTTGAGCAGCCACTGCGAGCGGGCCTGCGCGATGGTGCCGAAGTAGTCGGTCCGCTCAAGGCGGTCGAGGGTCCCGACGGCGGCGGCCCTGGCCCGTTCGGCCTCCTGCCGTTGCCAGGCCTCCTCGCGGCGGGCGGCTTGCGCGTCGAGCATCGCCAGGGTAACGGCGCCGAACCCCGCGCCGAGGAGAGCGAGGACACTCGCGAGCAAGCCCGCGACCGCGGGCCGCCGCCGCGCCCAACCGGCCAGCCATTCCAGCGAGGTGACGGGGCGGGCACGGATCGGCTCCCCGGCAAGGAAGCGGCGCAAGTCCTCGGCGAGTTCGTGGGCGTCGGCGTAGCGCCGGTGCGGGGACTTGTGGAGGCACTTGAGGCAGATGGTTTCCAGGTCCCGCGGCAGCGACGGCCGCAGCCTGCGCGGGGGCACCGGGTCCTCGAAACTGACCATGACAAGGGTGGTGGGCTTGTCCTCGGCCTCGAACGGCCGCCGCCCGGTCAGCATCTCGTACAGGATGACCCCGAGGGCGTGGATGTCGGTGGCAGGGCCGACGTGGCTCCGCCGCCCCTGCGCCTGCTCGGGTGCCATGTACTGGGGCGTCCCCAAGAGGTCGCCCGTGCTGGTCAGGTCGTCGTCGGAGTCGCGGTCCGTGGCAAGCCCGAAGTCGCTGATCTTCGGAACGAGGGCCGCGTGCCGGGCGGGTGGCGGGGGCGTGGAACCGTGAGCTGTCGATCCCCCATTCCCGTCCCGCGTCCCGCCCACCCCCCTTCCCGCGATGAGGATGTTCGCGGGCTTGAGGTCGCGGTGCACCGTCCCCGCCAGGTGGGCGACGTGGATGGCGCGAGCGAGGGTCTCGACCAGGGCGGCCGCGGCGGCGGGCGGGTGGGGCGTTCCCCCGAGGTAGTCCTTGAGGCTGCCGCCCTCGACCAGTTCCATCGAGAGGTACGGCACCCCGGCGTGCTCGCCGACGTCGTAGATCTGGACCACGTTCGGGTGCTTCAGGCGGGCCATGGCCATGGCCTCGCGCCGAAATCGGTCGAACAGTTCCGGCCCGGCGCGGCGGCCGGCGAGGACCATCTTGATCGCGACGTCCCGGTTCAGTCGGACCTGCCGGGCGCGGTAGACCACGGCCATGCCGCCGCGGCCCAACTCGGCGAGGATCTCGTACCCCGGAATGGCAGGCGGGGGCTCGGGCTTTCTGGGGTGCACCCCCCGGACGGCGGCGACGCACGCGTCCTGGAGGCTACTCAGGAAGTCGGCCGGCGCGGCCGGGTCACCGGTGGACCGCAGGAGGGGCTCCCAGCCGTCCCACTCGGACGCGTCCCCGGACAGGTCCAGCAGCGCCTGCCGGCAGCGCGGGCAACCGCCGAGGTGGTCCTCGAGTTGCTCCCGCTGTGGGGCGGAGAGCTGCTCGCCGAGGAGTTCGTTCAGCTTCCCTGCCGGGGGGCACGAAAACATGGAAGGATCCCATTCGATGGAACGTTATGCGGGCCGCGAGCCGCTCACTGCCCGGCGTCGCCCGCGCCCTCTTGCCCCTCGAGCCTGCGTACCTCGTCCTGGAGCATCTTCTTGACCTTGCTGCGGGCGACCCAGACCGTGCCGACCTTCATGTTCAATTGTTCCGCGACCTCGGCCCCGGATTTCCCCTCCACCGCCGTCAGCACGAACGCCTCCCAGGTGTTCGGTTGCACCCGCGGGCGGACGGCGACCATCGCCGCCTCCAACAGTTCGCGCTCGCACTCCTCCTCGAGGTGCCGGAGGAGGTCGTCGCCCGCCGCGGGGGCGGCCAACTGCTCCCAGACAGCGTCCGAACCGCCGTCCGGGGTGCGCTTGCGGTCCGTGAGGAAGTCGCACCACACCCGGTAGGCGACCGTCTTCAGCCACCCCCGGAAGCTGCCCGAGGGGCGGTACTCGAAGGCGGCCATCTGCCGGGCGAGTTCCAGCATCACGTTCTGCGTCACGTCCCGCGCGTCGGCCTCCTGGAGCTTCCACCGTCGGCACCACCCGTACACCTTGGCACCGTACCTGTCGGCGAACGCGCGCCAGGCCTCCTCATCACCGTGCGTGCGCAGGCGGTTCAAGAGCGTCACGCTCGTGACCGAACCAGCCGCGTCTCCCATCCAATGTTTCTCCTGGGCTTGAAAAACCTAACAGATCCCTCGCCCGAATTATCGAGAGATTGCGCCCGCATGAAAGCTCAAAATCGGTTGCGCGCTGAGCAGGTGGCGGTCCGCGGCCGTAAAACCTCGCCGTGGTTGCCCACGTGGGCGGGAATTTTTACATTCGCGACTTAGGTTTTGGCGTCAGGGGAGAATGAACCTCCATCGGCCGCCCCCGCGGCCGTCCCGCACGCCCAGAGGTCGCCCATGTTCTCGTGGAACCCCCTGCTATTCTTGTCTCGTTCGCGCCGCCGGGTGCTACCGATCCGCCGGACGCCGCTCGGGCTGGAACCGCTCGAACTCCGCTGCGTTCCGGCGACGTTCAACGTGACCACCACGGCCGACCGCGGCGCGGGCAGCCTCCGGGCCGCGATCATCCAGTCGAACACGACGTACCAGAACCAGACCAACATCATCAACCTCGCGGCCGACAACTACGGCCTGACCCGCGAGGGCGCTCAGGAGGACTTGGCGGCGACCGGCGACCTCGACATCCGGGGCACCCAGACGTTGGTCATCCAGGGGGCGGGGGCCGGGGCCACGTTCATCAACGCGGCCGGGTTCGACCGCGTCTTCCACGTCATCGGCCCAGGGGTCAACGTGACCTTCCGGAACCTGACGATCACCGGCGGAATCGTCGACTTCCCGGGCTCCGCCCTCGGCGGCGGGTTGCTGAACTCCGGCGGGACCGTGACGTTGGACGGGGTGACGGTCATCGGGAACCGCGTCGCTGGCCGGGTCGAGTCTCTGGGGGGGGGCATCTACTCGGACGGCGGCACGCTCACCATCCGGAATAGCACCATCACCGGCAATCAGGCCGTGCCCACGCTCTACGTGCTCCACTCGCCGAGCCTCAACGGGGCCGACGGGGCCGACGGGGTCGATCAATTCTTCAGCATCTACCCTCCGGAACCGGGCAAACCGGGACAGGATGGTCTGATGGGTCCATCCGGGACGAGGGCGTTCGGCGGCGGGGTCTACGTCGCGAACGGGGACGTTGAGGTGAGCGACACCGTGTTCACGTCCAACGAGGTGACGGGCGGCGACGGACTGACCGGCGGCAACGGCGGGAGGGGCGGCGAGGGGGCCGACGGGAACATCATCGTGCCCTTCCAGGGGCGGGGCGGCGACGGCGGCTGGGGTGGCGACGGCGGCTGGGGCGGCGACGCGGGTGGGGCCGGGATCGCGATCAACGCCAGCACCGCACTGCTGACCAACGTTCGGATCGGCGGGAACTCGGCGCAAGGCGGCAAGGGCGGCACGGGGGGAGGGGCCGGCAACGGTGGCAATCGCGGCGGCGACGGTGGCAACGGCGGCAGAGGGGGCCTCGGCGGCACGGCGTTCGCGGCGGTCTACGCCGAGGGGCAGGGTGTACTGAGCATCGACGGCACCTCGACCATCACGGGCAATCGCGCGACGG
>Ga0335397_10003092_pt1 | contig 22497 bp, 14 predicted proteins | sample MAT04_FD_205740 | JGI IMG/M metagenome (GOLD analysis project Ga0335397, IMG submission 205740) | Freshwater microbial communities from Lake Fryxell liftoff mats and glacier meltwater in Antarctica - MAT-04 (spades assembly) (version 2) ... | reverse complement strand
TGTTTGCTCCGGGCCGCGGCAACATCGGTCGGATCATCGTGGCAGGGACCGTGGGGGGCGACGATTTCGAACCGGTGGAGAGCTCCGCCACCGGACTCACGATCGGATTGCGCATGCTGGGCTCGGTATGGGCGCTTCCTCCTTGGTGGGGACGCCCGGGGTTCGACTCGGCGATCCCGCCCTCCACGTGGGTCGACGGACCTGATGGTCAGGTGCTGAGCGCTCCCGGGCTTCGCTCGCTCGTGGCGGCGGTCGTCGGCCTGCTGGTCGTGGCGACGGTCGTGGCGCTCGCTTGGCGCTACGCTCGTCGACAGGGTGAGCATCTCCTCGAAGCCGGATTCGTCACGCTTGCTGTGGCGGCCGGCGTCGCCGTAGTGACCGTGATCATCACCCCGGTCGACATCATCGGACTCTCACCCCACAAGGTTCGCTGGCTCTGGGTCATCGGAGCGTTTGCCACGTATCTGCTCATCATGGTGGTGATCGCTGGACTCGGTGGTCGCAACCGGAGCCGAGCGCTCGCAGTTCTCGGCGGGCTCGGTGTCGTCCTGGTGGTCGCAACGGTTCCCACCCACGCCAACGATTCCGGACCACTGAGCTTGAGGGCCACCTACCCTTCGGTCGTCGAACTGCGCGGTCAACTCGAGGAATTCGCCACGGGCGAGACAGCTCCTGCAGCCGTGCGGTTCGATATCGGAGGAATTGGATTTGCCGAGCCGTATACATCCCCGGTGATGGCGGAGTTGCTGCGCAACGGTATCGAGCTCTTCGTCGATGATCCGGCAATGCCGCAACAGCTCGGTCCGGGGCGCCGAGTCGCGCCTGTCGGCGGCGATGCCGATGCCGATGCCCTTCCGCTCGTGTACGTCCGGGCCGGTCAGGAGGCTCTCGAGATTCCACCGGGAGCCGAACGAATCGCATTCCACGATGGTGACCGCAGTGCATTCTCCACCGTCGACGTGACCGACCGAGCCGTGGCAGTCTTCCTCGTGCGCAATCCTCTCGCCGCCGGAACCGGGCTGCCATGAGCAGTTCACCCCAGCACGATGCATCCACCACGGCCACGTCGATCACCGTCGACGTGGTGGTGCCGGTGTACAACGAGGAACAGATCCTCGCGCTGAGCATCGACCGGCTGAATTCGTATCTCGTCGAGACCTTTCCGTACCAGTGGCGCATCGTGATCGCCGATAACGCCTCCACTGATGCCACCGCCGACATCGCGTCTCGCTTGGCTGCCGAGAACGATCGGATCCATCACCTGCGACTGGAACGCAAAGGCCGGGGGCTCGCCCTGCGCGCCGCCTGGTCGCGATCTGATGCGGACATCGTGATGTACACCGACGTGGACCTGTCGACCGGCCTCACCGGGCTGCTTCCACTCGTGGCCCCGCTCGTCACCGGACATTCCGACCTCGCCATCGGCTCGCGCCTCAGCTCGGGGTCGTCGGTTGCTCGCGGACCGAAGCGGGAACTGATTTCGCGTATCTACAATTTGTTGCTCCGAGTTGTCTTCGCCGTGCGATTCCGAGACGCCCAGTGCGGGTTCAAGGCTGGACGCACTGATGTGATCAAGCTGTTGCTCCCGGCCGTCGAGGACGATGCCTGGTTCTTCGACACCGAACTGCTGCTGCTCGCCGAGTACAACGGACTACGGGTCCATGAAGTGCCGGCCGACTGGATCGACGACCCGGACAGTCGTGTCGACGTGCGATCGACTGCGCTCGCAGATCTGGCTGGTGTCCGGCGGATGGCGTTGCGGTTCCTGCGGGGGTATGGCCATGTCGACCTCGGCGAACACGGGCGCCAACCGCTCGGCGACGATTTCGGCCGCCAGACGGTCAAGTTCGCGCTGATCGGTGTGGTCTCGACGACCATCAGCCTGCTCATGTTCCTCGGGCTGCGTCCCGAGATCGGGGCGATCTGGGCGAATGCCGTTGCCGTCACTGCAACGGCGCTCGGAAACAACTGGGCCAACCGGCGATTCACGTTCCGTCGGCGCAGCGATCAGGATCGGTCGTGGCGGTACGTGACGAGCTTCGCGATCTACCTGACCTCGCTACTGGCGACCACGCTGGCACTGGTAGCGGTGAAGGGCAACTCGACGCTCGAAGTGCTGATGCTGGCGCTCACGTGGGGAGCGGCGGCAGTCGTGCGGTTCGTCGTGTTGCGAGCGTGGGTGTACCGTCGATCGAGTTCCGCCGGGGCAGGAGCGTGAAGATGAAGGTCGGAGTCCTCGTCGTCGCGTACAACGCTGAATCCACACTGCACTGGGTGCTCGATCGCATTCCGTTGTCGCTTCGCACGCACCTCTGTGAGGTGCTGGTGATGGACGATCACTCCACCGATTCGACGTTCGAGGTGGCTCACAGCTACGTGGCGGCTGGTTCCGACGTGCCACTCACGATCGTCCGACACGACCGCAACCTCGGCTACGGCGGCAACCAGAAGGCGGGCTACCGATACGCGATCGACCACGGATGGGACGTCGTCGTGCTGCTGCACGGTGACGGACAGTACGCGCCCGAGAAGATGGGCGACCTGCTGGCGCCGATCACCGATGGTGACGCCGACGCCGTCTTCGGTTCGCGCATGCTCGACCGTGGCGGCGCGCTGCGCGGCGGGATGCCCAAATACAAATATGTGGGCAATCGGATCCTGACCACTGCGCAGAACGCCATCACCGGAGCCCGGCTGAGCGAATGGCACTCCGGCTATCGCGCGTATCGGGTCGCCGCGCTCGCCGAGCTGCCGTTCGGCGCGAACAGTGACGATTTCGACTTCGACACCGAGATCATCCTGCAATTACTCGGCGCCCGCAAGCAGATCGTCGAAGTCCCGATCCCGACCTACTACGGCGACGAGATCTCACGGGTCAACGGGATCGCCTACGCGCGCGACATCATGATCGACACGATGCGTCACCGGCTCGGCGAGCTGGGCTTCGGACGTGGCGACCTGGGCCACAAGGTGGAGCCGTACGAGTACAAGCCGTCGGCGAACAGCTCTCATGCACTCGTGCTCGACCTCGTGCCACTGGGCGCTCCACTGCGAATCCTCGACGTCGGCTGCGGACCGGGGTGGGTGGCCGCCGAGCTACGCCGACGGGGCCATCATGTGACAGGAGTCGACCTGATCGCCCACGAGGGCATCGCTGACCGCACCGATCGCTTTTTTTCCGCCGACGTCGAGCACGGGCTCCCCGATGAGGTGGGGAGCGGATTCGATGTCATCATCGCCGCAGACGTGATCGAACACGTCCGCAACCCCGACGAACTCCTCGCCGATCTCGCCCGCCGTCTGGGCCCGCACGGACTGGTCATCGCGAGCGTGCCGAACTTCGCTCACTGGTACCCGCGCCTGCGTGTCGCTGCTGGCCTGTTCGACTACGACCAGCGGGGCATCCTCGACCGTACCCATGTGCGATTTTTCACGCGTCGCAGCTTTCGGCGTGTCCTGGCGAACACTGGTCTCGCGACGGCGTCGGAGGTCTACGCGGGGCTCCCGCTCGACGTGTTGGGGGTCGAGGGAGCCTCCGGCCGCGTCGTCGGCGCCGTCGATGGCCTCGGCCGGCGTCTGTGGCCGACCTTGTTCGCCTACCAGTTCGTGGTCGCGCTCCAGCCAGCACCGCACCTGTTGGACCAGACGGCGACGTGACCGACCTGATCGCCGGAGATTCCCGCGATGCCCTCGATGACGAGGTCGCCGATCGACAGGCGATGTCGGCGAACGCGTTGGTGTGGTTGATCACGCTGGCTGCAGTCGTCGTGCTCTGGCTGATCATGACGTCGTGGCGCCCATGGGAGCTGTTCACCCGAGCCGGATTCAGCGCCGACTTCTACGACGAGCAGGCCCGAGCGTTCCTTCGGGGAGAGCTCGCTGTCGACCCGCAGGTTGCGAGTATCGAGGGGTTCCTGATCGACGGACGGACGTATCTGTACTACGGCCCGTTCCTGTCGTTGGTTCGACTCCCACTGATGCTCTTCGGCGACGTCTTCGTCGGCCGCCTCGCCCGGGTGTCGATGATGGTCGCCCTCGTCGTGCTCGGCCGGTGGTCGGCACGGTTGGCGCGCGCCGGGTGCGCCGTCGTCCGGTCGACCGGACGCACGATCAGTGACGAGCAGCGTTGGCCGATCGGGATCTTCACCGCTGCGGTGGTCTTCTCGCCCGCACTGTACGCCGCTGGCTGGGTCAGTGTGTACCACGAGACCGAACTGTGGGCCCTGACGCTGGCGGTGGTCGCCGCAACCTTGATCGTGGAGTGGGCATCGTCCGGATTCGACGATCGTCGAGCCCTCGTCGGGGCAACGCTCGCGACGTTGGCAGCGACACTCACACGTCTCCCGATCGGGTTCGGCATCTGCCTCGTCCTCGCGACCTGCGGTGCGGTGCTCGGGTGGCGCACACGACGTCAGGGTTGGCAGACCGCACTGCGCTCCGCCTGGATCCCGCTCATCGGCGGCATTGTCCCCGTTGTCGGGCATGTCGTGGTCAACTGGGCCAAGTTCTCGACCCCGTTCGGCGTGCCAGGCGCCAGTCAGGTGCTGTCGCTCACCGATCCCGACCGCGCGGCATGGTTCATCGGGAACAACGGCAGCTTCTTCTCGCTGCGTTTCCTGCCGACCACCGTGGTGCAGTATCTGCGCCCCGATGCGATCGCGTTCGAGCGGCTCGTACCCGGAATCCGCTTCGGGCCGCTGGCGTCGGATCGTGGAAGCTACCCGGTCGAGACCATCACACCCTCGTCGTCGCTCACCGTCAGCGCCACGCTGCTGCTCCTGCTCGCAGCCGTGGGCGCTGTCTGGGTGCTGCGTCACCGCAACCATGTGTGGCTACTGATCATCGCCGCCACCTCGGCGGCCACGCTTCCGACCTTCGCCATTGGTTTCATCGCCAATCGCTATCTGATCGACATGCTGCCGCCACTGGTCGTGGCCGGCGCCCTGGGCGTCTGGAGACTCGACTCGCTTCCCTGGCGGCGATCCGTGCGAGCGGCTGGCGTCGCCCTCGCCGTGTGGGGGCTCTGGGTGAACGCGTCGCTCGCGACGTGGACCGCAGAGTTCAAATCGGCAGGATTCACCGAGCTGCGCTATTCGCTCGACCAGGCGCTTTTCGGAGCAGGCCGTTCGCCGTCATTGGTCACCCTCGTGGCGGGTACTCCTGTTCCTCGCGACGGCGTGGTCGCGGTCGACGGGGACTGCCTCGGGGTCTACATGGCAGAGCAAGGGAACTGGGTGGCACTCGAGCGAGCTGATGGTGTCCGTCGTACAACCGGGACCGTCTCGTCGGGCGGTGACGTGTTGGCGCAAGGGCGTGGATGGACGATCGAGTACCGCAACGACCAGAACGATCCGCGGATCGTGGTCGTCAGCGGCGAGAACGGCGATGTGGTGTTCGAGCAATCCATCGACCATGCGCTGGCAGGAGTCCTCCCCGTCACATTCGAGGTCCTCGCGGATCCGATCACCAGCGAGTACGCAGCCAGGATCGGCACCGTGTGGTACCTCCTTCCCGGCGATGTGATCGGCAAAGGTGGTCCGATCGCCGAGTCGACTGCCGTGTCACCGCTGTGCCAGGACGTGCTCCGTCGAGCGTTCCCCGAACCGTGACCCGACCGGGAGCCGGGCGCTCAGGTCGGACACTCCCAATTGCCCTCGGCGAACAGGCCGAATGTCGAGGTCTCCCAACGCGCGATCAGGTCGACGTCGCGTGCGAGGTCCTTGCTCACATCGGACCCGTCGGCGAGGGTCACCCGACCTTCGCCGACCCAACGAGCGAATGGGCCGTCGATGACGAAGAGCCAGGCTGCGTCGGCATCACCGGCTCGAGCCGCGACCAGCTGGTCGATCGGGTCCGATTCGTCGACGTCCGACGAGTCGATCTCGATCGACCCGTCGACCACACCAGCGGCCAACCGATCGGCCGTCGCCCGAATCTCGGCGTCCTCCTCGGGAGTGAACGCGCTGGCCAGCGCGATCGTGCAGGCCGGACCGTTGTATTCCAGTGCCTCGGCTCCTTCGAGTTGGAACACCGTGGTCGACTCGGTGCCGTCTGCACGTCGGGAGTTGCCCAGCTGCCGCACCAGGACCTCGTCGGTCACTCGGAACTCGATGCCCAATTCCTGCATCCGCATCATCATGGTCGAGCTGTAGGGCTCGAACACGCGGAGGTTCGAGGTCTCGTAGATCACGGGATCATGGTCTGCGAGCACGCCCATGGTGGGAAAGACGCGGCGCATCGCGGCCATCGAGGCAACGTCGAGGACCGGACCGTCCGGATGTGCGTGATAGCCGAGATTCGCCAGCGTAAAGACCGTGGTGAGGGCGATGGCGGCGCCGGTGAGCCAACGCGCGGGCACCACGGCCTCGCGTCGCGTGGTCCAGGCCTCGCTCGCAAGCCAGACGACTACGAACGTCACGAATGTCGACAGCCCCCACAGCCACCTGACGTGATGCGATGAGAAGCCAACGGCGGGGCCCACGGTCAGCAGGCTGATGGCGATCACGGCTGCCGGAACCGACGCCGTGGCCAACGCCCCCGCGCAAGCGGGCACGACCAGGCCTCGCCGAAATGCGACGACGGTGAGGGATGCGAGCAGTGCCCACACGAGCACCAGGGCACCAACGGCAATTTCCGGAAGCGTGCCGATCCGGAGTGCGGTCGTGTCACCAACGATGGTGAGCCCTGTGTTCGGGACGGTCGAGAGATAGCCGGTGCGCATCCACCACGGGGGGAGGGAGATGACGGCGCTGGTGATCCGAGTGGCTGAGTCGATCCCGACCGTCACGTCGCCGCCCCCTGAGTTCGTCGCCAGTCGGGAGAGATTGCCCTGACCTTCGCCGAAGAATTGTTCGTAGAACGACTGGAACCAGACGAGGGCGAGCACGCCGACACTCACCGCAGCGGCTCTCGACCGCAGCCGGGTGACGACGTCGGGCCAGGTTGGTCGATGGATCCACCACGCCGTGACCAGCGCAGCCACGATCAGCATGCTCAAGATGTACGCGTAGCTGATGTGGGTCTGGATCAGCACGCTCGCGACGAAAACGGCCAAGGGGAAGCAGACACGGTGCCCAGCGGTACAACCGACGAGCAGCACGAGAAAGAACAGAAACGGCAGCAGCAGTGCGTTCGACTGCCAGATCTCGATGAGGAGTTCGCTGCCCATCGACCACGCCAGCGCCGCCGAAGCGGCAATCATCCAGCGCTGCATCCGCCAGCCGCCGATGTGATGGCTGATGAGGGCGACCCCGATGATCGAGGCGATGTTCACGAGGCCCACGCCGATGGCGGCGCCAGCACCCGGCCCCATCGTCCGAGCGAGCGGGGAGATCATCACGTCGTAGATGGCACCTGGATTGTTCAGGTTGATGCCGACCGCCAGTGAAGCGGAGGTCCAGGATCCGAGGAGCGGGTGATGCTGGGTGAACACGTCGGCAGCGCGGATGTAGAGCAGTGCACTGTCGCCGATCGGGAACCAGTCACGACGCAGCGACCGGATGACCGACGTGATGATCGGCAAGATGGCGATGACGATCAAGCCAGCGCGCACCCAGCGGGGCGGCTGATCCCTGCTGCGAACGGCATCGGTGGCCTGGGGAGGCGCTGCCTGGTCGAGGTCATCGACGGTCATCGCTGCGGCCTGGTCCTCGCGACGTCGCGCACGCCGTTGCCGTGGATGGCGATGGCCGATGCCTGGGCGAAACCCGAGAAGAGGACGATGAATGCAGTGAAGCTCGCTGCGAAGACGCTCGACAGGGCCACCAGTGCGCCCACCGTGGCGGGACCGAGCGAGTCACCGAACGCGCCGCTGGCGAGCGCGATCAGGAATGCAACCAGTGCCGCAGCACTGATCGACGCCACCACCATCATGCGCACGGCGATGCGCTCGGAGAACGGCAGCAGCATTCGGATGCCGTGGGCGATCAGCGAATACGTGTTCATCCGCGAGCGTCCGGCAAACCGGTGGCCGCGAGCGCACGGCACCATGGCTGTGGGACGCCGCAACGCCAAGAGGCTGGAGGAATAGCAGAGATCGAAGCTCGGATTGTGGATGGTGACGGCGAGTGAGTCGCCGCGCTGTGCTGCGAAGTTCCCCGATCGGATCGTGGTGCCCGTGAGGACGCGGAACATCAGCCGGAACACCACGTACATGACCCGGAAGCGCAGCGGTTCGGACCGCTTCGTCCGTTGTGCAAGGGCGAGCGACACGGTGTCGGCCTCGAGTGCAGCCAGCAAGCGGGGCACGTCACACGGCTGGTCCTCGCCATCGGAATCCATCGTCACGACCAGATCATCATCGCCCACTTCGGCGACGATGTGGCGCAGCCCGTACACGATCGCTCGCTGATGGCCGAGATTGAAGGGGGGCGTGAGAACCTCGATGTCATCGACGTCGTGCAACTGCTCGACATCGGCATCGGTTCCTGCCGAATCGTCGATGACGACGAATCGAAGATCGAGGTCCTGACCGGCTTCTGCACAGTTCGCGATGGTCTCACGGCGCAGTCGGATGAGCGACTCCGTGTCGTGCAGCATGGGGCTGACGATCCAGCACCGGGTGGTCGTCGCGGCTCCGGACGCGGCCTCGAACGTGGGTTCGGTCACGAGTCGGCACCGGGCTTGGTCGCCATGGCAACGACGGATGTTCCAGCCGGCCAGATGCGACGCACCCGTGCCGTCGCGTGGCTGACCCGGTAGCCCAGCTGATTGACACGGTGGCTCAGCTGAGGGAAATCGACGTCGGTGCGTCGGACCCGACGGAGTTTACGGATAAGCAACATCGGCAGCATTTCGGGGAACAGATACGCTACGTCGGCCACGTCGAAGCCGGCACGTTCCAGGAGACGGCGCACCTGAGGTCGGCTGTACCGTCGGTAGTGGCCCAGTTCGGTGTCCCACGACGAGAACGCCCACTGGAGAGCGGGAACGGTCACCACGAGCGAGGCACCGGGGTCCATTCGCTTCGCGAGATCAGTCATCATGGCAAGGTCGTCCTCGACGTGTTCGACCACGTCGAGCACGGCCACCACCGTGCGGCTGGAGATCCGCGCCGCGTCGTCGTGGCGAGCGTGCGCCCCGAAGTGGTCCGTCAGGGCGCGGTCGAGCACCGGCGAGAGCTCCTCGAACCGGTAGACCGTGGACGCCATGGCGGTGAGCATCCAGTCGCCCAACATGCCCGAACCGGCGCCGACGTCGAGCACCACCTCGGCGTTGCCGCTGGCGACGGCTTCGGCGACGAGCTCGAAGCGCACCCAGTGCCAGAAGGTGTGCGAAGACGGGTCCTGGACCTGGAGCTGTTGACGCTCCAACATCGTCGGAAGCGCTGGTGGAGTCTCGTTCGGATTCTGAATCGAGGCGTTGTCCGTGCTCACAGTCCGCTCACTGTAGAGCGGGTATCAGAGCCGACGTGCGCATTGTCGTGTCGGTCGCGGTTCTCTTGCGGACCGTGTTGCAGCCGTGGGCGTGCCATCACGGCGACCGCCGACGCGATCCGTCGGCGAGAAGAGTTGCACCGGCGATCAACAGGATCCCGAGCAGTGTCCAGCCGTGCAGCCACTCGAATCGGATCGGCCAGCCGGCGCCGGGGAACGGCCGCTCGTCGCGTACCACGACGACCACGACGGCACCGACGCCGAGCACGATGGTCACACCGATCCAACCCAGGATGCGGCTGCGTCGCAGGAGGACGGGAGCGATGTTGGCGAGGGCCGCCGGGAGCATCCACCACCATCCGATCAACATGCCTGCGGCGACGATCGTGGTGATAGCTGTTGTGATCGCAACTCGGCGCGGCCATACGCCCCCGATGGGATCGAAGCTCGCCGGAGCGGCGGACGGCTGCTCGTCATCGGCGCGTCGTCGATCGGCGACGATGAGCCCGATCATCCCGAGGACTGCGATCAGTGAGGCACCGAGCGCCGACGTCAGTGGCCGTTGTGCCGTCCAGCTGATCTCCACCGTCGTTGCAGTCGTGCTCGGCTCGATCCACCAGCCGTTGGCATTGCCGTCGACCAAGTGGGGTGGGCCGAGATCGTTCCCGTCGCTCGAGGCCGACCACGCTGCGTTATACCCCTCGCCGAGCACGAGCCAGCACCCTTGCGGACAAGTGGGCATCTCGACCGTCCGATGGAGACGATCGGCGGTGCTCACGATGGTGGCCGTCGGGTCGATGCCGGTGGCGACGAAACCGTCGTCGACGTCGGATTCGACGAATGCGACCTGATCGACATCGAAACCGCTCGCCGATCCGGCAGCGGTGGTGAGCAGATGATCGCCCCGCTCCAGGTCGATCTGGGGCTGACACGGTGTTGCTTCGATGGCACCACCCTGCAACGCCAGATCGGTGGCCACGGAGTAGCTGACGGGCACGGGGACGCCGTCCAGTGCGATCAGGTCCTCGCGGCACGTCGCCTCGATCATCGGGCGGGGCTGGACGCCCGGCGACCGTCCGTCGAAGGTGAGTTCGCTGATCGCTGCCGGAAGTCCGACCGGTTCGCCGAAGCGGCGGTCGATGGTGGTGCGCTCGTCGGTCGCAGCGATCTCGACGGTGACGTTGCTCAGGTCGAGGGGACGCGGCAGAACGATCGTTGCGCCGCCCGGCGCGACAGTGACCTCGATCGTCCCGGCCGGATCGATCAGCCTCAGCGCCGTGACCGGCGAGAACGATCCGTCGGGCTGGGTCAACTCGATGGTCGTCGCCGTGCCCGAGTCCTCCAGGGTGAGCGCACTCTCGACAGCTCGGCCGAACGGCGTGATCCACGACGTCGACGGGTCACCGTCGAGCGCCGCTGCACCGCGCGCCGTGGGAACACCTGTGAGGTGGCCGGTGTCGGTCACCGGCTCACCGAGCAGCAGTGCGAGCTGCTGGGAGTCGAGTCGTCGATCGAGACGCAGCGCGATGTCGGGTTCGAACGAGCGATCTCCGGGGAGCTCGAAGCCCCGGGTCATCAGCGACTCGGGATCGGATCGCCAGCGGTCGGTCGGGTCGGTGCGCAGTCGGGTGAACGCCAGGCTGATCGGTACCTGGGAGTCGGGTCGCAGTGCGTTCGTGGCGTCGCTCGGTGGCCGCACGACCTCGAGTGTCGGTGCGAGACCGAGGTCGATGGTCGAGAAGCCGACCGCGCCGATAGCGGCGCCGATCGGGGGCTGCGGATCGTCGGTCGAGGTGATCGTGACCGTGATCGTCGACCGCCCACGGGTGGGATCGACGTCGATGCGTTGGCCGTCCCCGGTCAACGAACGAGCATCGAGGGCAACGTCGAGCGACTCGCGCCCGTCGATGTCGAGACGGATGCCGGTGATCGAGCGAGCACCGATCGCCGTATCCGGTTGACGCAATGTGATGTGGTCGACCGTCTCGGTCACATCCAACTGGATGGACTCGCCGGCCGCCTGCGCTCGGTCGGCAACCAGCCAGCTCGTGGCAGGATCGCCGTCGATCGCCATCACCGCTCGGTGCTCGGGCAGATACGCGAACGGCTCGCCGTAAGAGCTCGCAACGGCGATAACGGGGCCGACTTGGAGCGCCGTGGTCTGCGTGTCCGGTTCCGTCGAGTCGAACACCGCAAGGCGCTGGTCGCCGCTCTCGAAGCGCAGTACTCCGGCATCGGGCCCGCCGGTCTCGGTGAACCCGGTGACGTCCTGCGAGCTGCGCCAGTGACGGGCCCGATCACGGTTCGAGTCGGTGACGACGAGCCCCGCTGCGTCGTCGAGCGCTGCGACGAGGTCGGCCTCGTCGAGTGAGGCGCTGTAGAGAATCAGCTCGCTGCCGTCGATCAGCCCGCCCGCCGCCGCGTCCACGATCCCGTCGCCGCTGCCGGAGAGCACGATCGTGGTGTCCTTGACCCTCACGGTCGGGATGGGGTCCTCGATGCCGACCAGCGCCACCGGCGACAGCGGCCGACCGATGCGAGCGTCACCGAGCGCCTGTTCGTCGATCGTCTCGGCCACGGCGCCCATCGGCACCGGCGTCCCGAACCGCTCAGGCGGCACGAGGCCTGCATCGACGGCTCCCTCGCCGGTGAGCAGGTCGTCGACGATCTCGGGGCGGGGGAGTTCGAAGCGGTCGTAGGAGATGTCGTTGACGATCCAGACCGTGTCGGCGCCGAGCAGTCGGGCGACCGGTGCGATCGCCGCCACATCGGCAACACCGTCCTGGAAGCGGTCGTCGAGCGCGAAGATGAGATCCATCGCCGCAGGACTGCCGAGCGGGAGGAGATCACGTGTGAGCAGCGGGCGCTCCGTGAGCGCGGGCAGCGGCTGATCCACCGTGTAGCCCCACTGGTACGAGCCGAACTCACTGCCGGGCAGTTGCAGCACTCGGAAGCCGTCCGGGAGTTCGTCGAGCCGCGCCGCAGCATCGATCCACGCCTGCGGCGGATCCTGATCACGTTCGAGCGCCGGGTCGACGAACCCTCCCGAGCGCAGCGCCGGGAGGTTGAGTACGGCGAGCAGCGCGATCGCGACCGCCACCACCGATCCGACGCGGAGGCGACGGAGCGTCGACCCCCTGTGGATGGGGATCGACAGGCGCTGCGTCGCAGCCACGAGCGCTCCCGCGCCGAGCGCGAGGCCGAGCAGCATGACCGGGGTCGCTCGGGTGCTGCTGCGCAGCGCCAGCGCGAGGCCACCCTCGCCGTCGCCGAGCAGCAGGTTCATCACCGGCGAGGGATCATCGATCGGGTGCACCCCGACGCCGAGCACCACACCGGCAGCGACGAGCAGTGCAGCGAAACGACGGTGAGCCCACGACGTCGCGACGAGACCGATCAGGCAGGCAGCGAGCAGGGCGAAGCCGATGGCGATGATCCGCAGCGAGATCAGGTGGTCGATCGACGCCGTCGTCGTCGCGGCATACGAGTCACGGATGTAGAAGAGCCAGTAGCCGAGCCCTCTGGCGACCTCGGTGGCCGTCGAGGTGAACGACACCGATCGAAGCGACTCGGAGTAGGCGAGCACATCGGCCCCCGATCGCCCCTGGATGATGAGCATGGCGATCCACCAGAGCGACACCGCGACGCACAGCACAGACGTTCTCGCAGCAGTTGCCACGGCGCGACGCCACGTGATGTCGCGGCGCCATACTGCGTGCACGAGCCAGAGCGCCGGCGCCGGAATGATCATCGCGAGCGCGGTTGCATTGACCGCACCGACGGTGAAGACGACGAGTGCGATCGCCGCTGGGTACCGCCACCTGCCCCGCTGGGCGGCCAGCACCGTGAGGCCGACGATCCAACCGAGGCCGGCCCACGGCAACAGCAGCACCGACGTCCGCGAGACGTACGGCAAGATGTACGGCGACAGCTGGTACACGAGCGCCGCCACCAATGCTGCGGTGACCGTGAGGCCGACGAGTCGTGCCATCCAGCGCACGCCGAGGCCGGCGAGCAGGAGCAGCGTGCCGATCCACAACCTGTGGGCGACCCAGTCGGGCAGGCCGATGCGGTCGAACACCCAGAACCACGGTCCGGTCGGCCACAGGTAGGCAATGTGCTGGTGCGGCACCCAACCGGCGAACTGGCGTGGATCGAACGACGAGACGTTGTCGGTGAGGAAGCGGCCGGGGTTCAGGTACACGTACAGCTTGGAGTCCGACGGCATCCGACCCGGTGCCGCGGTCAGCGCCGGCACATATGCCAACAGGGAGATCACGACGACCGAGATCGCCGTGGACCGAGATCGCAGCCGGGCCGTGCCACGCTCGAGGGCGCCGGCTCCGGTGGTCATCGTGCTCGCGGGAGTACGCCGGAGATCCGCTTGACCGCCTTGAGCATGCCTTGTCGGGCCGTGCGGCGATGATGCGACGCCGAGGCATCATCGACGTCGGCTCGATTGGCCACGAACCAGTCGTAGGACTGGGCGAACATCGCATCGGTCGACCAGGTCGGCGTCCAGTCCAACTGCTCGTGGAGGTGGTCGAGGTCGAACCACATCGACTTGGAGTACATCAACCAGTGATACGGGGCGAACGGCGTGAGACCCAGCCGGGCACTCACGTGCATCGCTGCCGCAGCCGGCATTGCCGGGACCGAGCGCACGGTGGCGCCGGTTCCGGCGTGGCGGCACAACGCATCGAGGGTCTCGCGCATCGTGCCGAAGCGGTCGGTGCCGACGTTGAACACGCCGGGGCCGCTGCTGGCGCCGGCACGCACGCAGACCTCAGCGAGGTCGTCGGAGTGGACGAACTGGTAACGATTGCTCCCGTCGCCGAGCACGACCGGGTCGCTGCCGTCAGCGATCCAGTCGAACAAGATACCGAAGATACCGAGCCGACCGTGACCGAGGATCGTACGTGGACGCACGATCGAGACGTCGAGGCCCCTACGGGCGGCGTCGAGGCATGCCCATTCGGCTGCCAACTTCGCGTGACCGTAGGCCTCCATCGGCGAGGGGATCGTCGACGGCAGGACGGGATTGGATTCGGGAACACCGAAGACAGCGCTCGACGATGTGTGCACGACCTTGGCGACCTTGGCATCGCGACACGCATCGAGCAGGCATCGGGTGCCGTCGACGTTGACCGATCGCAACAGGTGGAGGTCCTGGGCGAGCGGCACCTGGGCGACGTTGTTCATGACGATGTCGGCACCAGCGACCGCCTCGCGAACCGCTGCGCGATCGCGGATGTCGCCGGCGACGAACTCCACGTCGTCGGCACGGTCGGCGGCGTCGTTGAGATCGAAGATCCGAACCTGGTGGCCGTCGCTGCGGAGACGATCGACGAGCAGTGATCCGAAGTAGCCACTCCCACCGGTGACCAGGACGCAACTCACAGCTCGATCCCCTGCGAGCGGCACCACTGGATGCTGCGACGCATGCCGTCGTACAACTCGACCTCGGGGTCGTAGCCCAGATCTCGGCGGGCAGCAGCGATGTCGACGGCGATGGTCTTGTTCATCTCGCCGAGCACGTGGAACTGCTGGTTGTACTTCCCGGCGCGTTGCAACGTCCGGTCGATCCGTTCGGCGACATCGCCGGCCAGACTCGGGAGCCGGAACCGGTTCCGGGCGACGTCGTAGCCCTCGTCGGTGAGCGCTCGCCCGACCGTGTCGACGATCTCTCGGATCGTGTAGGCACGAGCGTCGGCGATCCACCAACCGAGGCCGGGATCGGTGGACACCAGTTCGGCTCGGACGATTCCCTGCACCAGATTGTCGATGTAGGCCATCGAGCGACGCTGTCCGCCGTCGCCGAGCACAGGAAACCGCCCGGTGCGCACGAGGGTGAAGAACGTGGTCTGGCGAGCCGGCTGGTGTGGTCCGTAGAACCACGGTGGCCTCACCATCACGACGTCGAGACCACGGTCGACAGCTTCGAGCACCCGCTGCTCGGCGTGCATCTTGGAGGTTCCGTAGCCCAGGTAGGGGTGGTACGGCTCGTCGTTACGGAAGGTGTCCGCCCGAGAAGGGTTGGTGCCGAACGGGCTGTTGGAGGAGACGTGGACCATACGACGAACACCGACGCGCATCGCCGATGCCAACACGTTGGTCGTCCCGCGATGGTTGATCGCCTCGAAGTCGTCCATCGTCGCTGGATGGATCACACCTGCGGCGTGGATGACATCGACCACGTCGTCGGTCCGGTCGAGTCCTTCGAACAGGCGGTCGACGTCTCCGGCGACGCTCACGTCACCGATCACGACCTCGATGCGCTCCGATGGTTCGATCGTCGCAGCGTCCTGCGGGGTTCGGGCGAGGAGTCGGAGTCGACCGGGGCGTGAAGCGATGCCGTCGGAGGCGATCATCGAAGCGACCAGTCCGGTGCCGAGCCATCCAGCGGCGCCGGTGATCACGGTGGTGTCAGGCGCGGGGCGCATGGGGCCGATCATCCTGCCTTCTCGTCAGCGAAGCGCCGTGCATTGCGAATCGCGATCGCCATCACGGAGGCCTGCGGGTTGACGCCTGGTGCGTCGGGCAGGAGTGAGGCGTCGTTGACGTAGAGGTTGTCCGATCCGTGGACCTTGCCGAAGCTGTTGGTGGCGCAGCGCCGTAGGTCCTCACCCATCGGAGTCGTCGAGCACAGGTGCACGGTCATCACGCTGGCCCTGGTTGCAGCGAACGATGCAGTCATCATCGCCAGATCGTTGCGGGTTCGGACCACGGGGGCGCCGTGATACGACGGGTAGATCTCCAACGCTCCCGCCTCGAGCATCACCAACGCGAGGCGTGCCAGCCCGCGTCCGAGCAGGGCTCGGTCGGTACGCGTGAGCCGGTACGTGACGATCGGGTCTCGCAGACCGGGCACCGCCTGCACCCAGCCGCGGCCCTGGCTGGTGATCGCGGCGTAGTAGACGACCAGCTCCGGCCACGACGTGACAGCGTGCCCGAACGCCCGCCAGTTGTCGGTGAGGGCGAGCGCGACGAGGCCGGGGTGGCTGGCGGAACCCCCGAAAGAGATCTCCGGTGCGAACTCCTTGACTTGGATCACGGCGACGTCGTTCGGGGTGTTCACCGCACCGTCGAAGCGAGCAGCCAGCTTGACCGTCGGATGCACCGCCAGTGTGCGACCCACCCGGTGACGCACCCCCGATCGCTGCAAGATCGCCGGGGTCTGGATCGCGCCGCCGCAGACGATCACGTCGCGAAAGCTGATCGTCACCGGACGTTCGCCGTCGGCGGTCGACGTCAACTCCGCTCGCAGCGCCTGCGAACCTTCGATGACGATCCGGTCGAGCCTGTGCTCGGTGAGCACCTTCGCTCCGGCGGCGGTCGCACGAGGGAGATAGGTCTCGGTCATGCTCTGGCGCCGGCCGTCGATGGCGCGTCCGCCCTCTGGATAGGTCATCCAGCGGGGGATCTCGTCGTATTTCCAGCCGAGTGAGCTCGCCCCGCGGGCGAGGATCTCACTTGCCGCGGTCTGTTCGCCGGGCACTGTCTGCACGCTGAGCGCGGTTTCGACCTCGTCGCAGATGGCTTCGAGGTCGTCGCTCGCGAAGTCGACGATTCCGTAGTCGTTGCGCCACCGATCGAGCGTGTAACCAGGAGGTCGGCGGTAGAGGCCGCTGTTGACCTCGGTACCGCCCCCGGCACACCGACCCTCGGTGTACGCAATCGACGGGAGACCGAGCGCAACGGTCACCCCGCCCGAGCGGTACTGACGGTCCATCTGTTCGAGTGAGAACGCCGTGACCGAGCCCTGCGGCACCCAGCTGCCCTCTTCGACCACCAAGACGTCGTGACCGGCCTCGGCGAGCGTGGCGGCTGTCGTCGCGCCGCCGGCGCCGGAGCCGATGATCAGGACGTCGCAGTCGTGATGACGCTCGATCATCGGGCGGACCCGTCGATGTCGGTGTCGGGCCAGGTCTCCCAGATGTAGCTGTAGCCGAGCGACCGAACGAGCCGCGGGTACTCCGACAGCAGCGGGAGCCGCACTCCGATCGCGAGGTCGACACTGCGACGTGCACCCGCCACTCGCCGCACCAGGTCGATCAGTTGGCCGATGACCACGACGCCGAAGCGAGTGAACGATGGCAACCCGTCGACTCGTCGCTCGATGAAGCGGACCGTGTCGAGACGGCGGCCCGCTTCCAATTCCGGGAGATCCCGTTCGAGGAGATGATCGGCGAAGCGTCCCACGGGAGTCGTGAGTGACGAAGGAGGTGACATGAACGCTCGAATCGTAGCAATCCCCCCACCGTCCCCACCGTCCCCACCGTCCCACCGCTCACGGTGCGGTGCGGTAGGCGCGGCGTCGGCGGTGGAGGGTGACGAGGTCGTGCACGCCCCACGCAGTGACGAGGCGGAACGCTTCGAGCATCACGCGGCCGTCCATCTTCGACTGTCCCGCCACGCGGTCGCGAAAGGAGATGGGGATCTCGACCACAGCGAGTCCCGTCCGCACGGCGCGGTAGGTCATCTCGACCTGGAATCCGTACCCGCTGGCCTGCAGGTCATCGAGGCCGATGCTGTCGAGCGCCTCGACCCGGTACACGCGGTAGCCCGCCGTACAGTCGTTGATCGCCAGACCGAGCATGACGGCGACGTAACGATTCGCCCACCGGGACAACCAGGTTCGTCGTCGAGGCCAGCCGGTCACGGTGCCCCCGGGGATGTACCGGGAACCGATCACGACCGGGATCCCCTGCTCCGCGACCGCGAGCATGATCGGCAGCGACGCGGGATCGTGGGAGAGATCGGCATCGATCTGGACCACGGCCTCGTATCCGTCGTCGCGTGCCGACATGAACGCCTGGCGGTAGGCATCACCGAGGCCGCGCTTCTCGGGTCGCTCGACGATGCGCAACCGGTCGTCACGCTCCATGCGCTCGTGCACCAACGCTCGGGTCGCGTCGCTCGACGCATCGTCGACGACGACCACGTCGGCATCGGGGACGTGGTCTGCGAGACGGTCGAGCAGCTCGACGATGTTGGCGGCCTCGTTGTGGGTGGGGACGACGATCAACGTACGCATGGTCACGGAATGGCCCCGAAGACCCCGTACAGGCCGGTCACCGCGACCAGCCCGGCCCCGCACAGCACGAGGGTGAGGTCCCATCCAGCGCGGTCCCAACTGGCGCGGTGGTGATCAGGATCGTCGTCGGGATCCGGCCACCAGGCAGCGACCGCGATGATGAGCGGGAACGCCGTGAACAAGAATCGGGGCCGAGCGGTCACGGTCTCGGGGATGAGCATCAGCACGATGACCGCCGCGCTGTAGACCGACAGGATCCATGGCAGCCGAACTCGCCACGCGCAGTAGACCATCGCGATCAGCGCGACCACCGACAGCGCAGTGAGCGCGTCGGTCGGAGATCCGAGCGGATTCGTGATGAACTGCGCCGTGTTGGTGAACGCTGTCAGGCCGAAGCTGGTCCCCTCCGACCACGCCTCGGACTGGACGCGGAACCAGACACCCCGTTCGCCGGTGGTCCGGTCGACGTACCACTGGAAACCGATGAACCCGATCGGGGCCAGGATCGGCGCCACGAGCGAGCGCCAATCACGCGACGTGCGGATTGCGATGAAGCTGGCCACGGCGCATGCCGCGACGAGAGCGATGCCGTTCGGCCGTGCACCCGTTGCCACCGCTGCTGTCACGCCGGCGAGTATCCAACGTTCGTCGACGAGGAACAGCAAGCACGCTGCGGCGAGCACGATCAGCGTCGCCTCGGAGTAGGCGAACGAGAGCACGAAACTGCCGGGGAAGATGGCGAACAGTGTCATCGCTCGCGCAGCGACCGACACAGAATAGAGACGCCGGGCGATGAGCCCGACGAGTACGACGGCGATCGCGCCGAGCACGAAGTTCAGCCCGAGGGCGGCAACGGTGTCGCCACCGGGCAGGACCGCATCGAGCGCCCGCACGCTCCACGGGTACACCGGGAAGAACGCGGCGCGTGCTTCGAGCTGCTCGTAGGTGATGTCGGGCGGGATCGAGTCGGGGTAGCCGCGACGCACCAGCTCCAGGTACCAACGACCGTCCCACGACGTCAGGACTTCGGTGATCGTCTCATAGGCCGACGGTTCGGGCGTGCCGTCAGCGCGGGCGTCCACGGCGATCTGCGAAGCCCGGACTCCTGCAGCAGCGACGACGCACATTCTCGACACGACGTAGGCAGCCAGTCCGACGAGCAGCGCGCGGATCCAACGAGACCGATCATCGTCAGTTGCCGTGATCGCTCCGGAAGCGTCGTCCACCTGGGAGAGCACAGCGCGAGAACGTAGCAGCAGCGCCGGGAACGGATGCGATCACCGGACGCGTTGCAACTGCTCGAAGACCCACGGCCACACGAGGCTGGCTCCAACCGACGTGAAGTGCACCCCGTCGTAGCGCACCGGGGTTCCGTCGATCTCGAGCCCGTCGACACCGGTCGGGCACACGACCATCGACACCCGCTCGATCGTGACGTCCTCGCGGGCTGCGGCGAGATCGTCGAGGTGTCGATTGACGGCAGCGGTCCTCGTGGGATCACTGCGCGCTGTCGTGCCGAGGTTCGAACGGGGGCCGCCCATGCATGCAACATCGAAGAACACGACCGGGGCACCCGTCGTGGCCGCTGCGTCAGCCGCGCCCACCAGCGTCGTGGCGATCAGTTCGTCCCACTCCGGCGACGGGAATCGGATGTCTCGACCATCGACGAGGTGGTCGAGGACCTCCCAGGCGCCGATCATCACCACCACGATGTCAGGATCGAGTGCCGAGACATACGCTGGCCAAATCTCGCGCCAGTCGACGCAGTTGGGATCCCGGGGATTCGGCGTCGAGGAACCGGCATCCAAGGTCACACCCGGCGTCAGTGGACACCCGGTCTGGACGACGGCCTGCACATCCCACGACGGCGCAATGGATCGGTCGAACTGCTCCGCGAGCGAATACGCAGCCGAATCACCGAGCAGCACCAGACGACGAACGGGCGGTACTTCTTCTGGGGGAGCTGCCATGTCGCCGGGTGTGCGTTCGGCGCGAGAAGTCGTCGGTGGCGCGGGCAGTTCCTGCTCCGATTCGACAGGTGTGGTCGTCGACGCGACGACGATGTCGTCGACCGGTAACACGACGGAACCGAGCTGCTCGAGTCGGCGGTCGGTCGGGGCGGAGAGCCCCACGACGCCGACAGCGGCCACCGCCGACGCCCCGAGCGTCCAGGCCGCGATGGTGCGGCTCGCTGGTGCGACAGATCGGCGCACTGGCTGCTCGACGAGCCGGAAGCTCATCTCCGCGAGCAGCAGCATGACGGTGAGCTGCACGGCGATCAGCGGAATCGTCGCCATCTCCAGGCCCATCGCTGGACCGACGAAGATGATCACCGGCCAGTGCCAGAGGTAGATGCCGTACGAGCGTCGACCGATCCACCCCCACGGCTGTCCGCCGAGCCAATTGAACGCCCCACTCCGATGGGTGGTCGCCGTGCCGAGCACGACGACTGCAGCGAGCACCGAGATCGCCAGGAATCCGCCGCGGTAGAGCCAGGCGCTCGTGTCGTCGACCGTCACCGCGATCACGCCGAGGATCACGAGCGAGATCCGTGACGCCAAGCGGAAGACGCGATGTTCGGGCACGTCTTCGAGTGTCGGAACCCAGGTGGTGAACCAAGCAAGCGCTGCTCCGACCAGCAGCTGTTGGGCACGGGTGTCGGTGCCGAAATACACCCGAGAAGCGTCGGCCGGGTCGTAGAGCGCCGCCATCAGTCCGGCGGACGCAACTGCTGCGAGGACCACCGTCATGGTGGCGATCGCGGCCCCCCTTCGAGGACGCTGGGCAAGGGCGAGCAACCCGACCATCACGATCGGCCACACGAGGTACCACTGTTCCTCGACCGCGAGCGACCAGGTGTGCAGGAGCGGACTGGGCCCGATCGCAGATTCGAAGTACGACTGTCGATCGAAGACGAATCGCCAGTTGGCGACGTAGGCGAGGCTGGCGACGCCGTCGCGGCGGACGCCGTCCCACTGCTCTGGTAGTCCCCACCAGCGCGTCGCCAGCAGTGTCGCTCCGACCATCACCACCAACGCCGGTACCAGCCGCCGGAACCGGCGGATCCAGAATCCGATGACAGCGATCCGCCCGCTCGCTCCCTGTTCGTCGATGAGGAGCCGAGTGATCAGGAATCCCGAGATCACGAAGAAGATGTCGACCCCGATGAATCCGCCGCGCGCCCAACCGAGGTCGAGGTGATAGGCCACGACGAAAATGACGGCGATCGCTCGGAGACCGTCGAGTGCCGGGAGGTGGGGGAGTTGACGTGGCATCGGTTCGGTCCCCATGGCCAGCCCATCGGTGCAGATCGTCACCGTAGTTCGCCGCCGTTCGTTTCGACCATGTGAAACCGCCGCACCGTTCGCACATACAGGCTTGACGTTTTGTACAGTCACCGGTCATGCCGGTCCACCTACCCGACTCCGTCGCCACCGCCGTTGCGCTGCTCGCTCAGGAGCCGGGAGCGACGGTCCTGGCCGGCGGTACCGACCTGATGGTCGAAGTGAACGACGGTCATCGGCGCCCGGGTGCGTCGGTGGTGGCGGTCAATCGCATCGCCGAGCTGCGATCGTGGCGTCACGACCCGACGACCTCGTTGCTCACGATCGGCTCGGCAGTGAGCTACCGAGAAATGCTCCAGGGTCCGCTCGCGGTGATGGTGCCCTCGCTGGCTCAGGCCGCCCGCACGGTCGGTTCGCCTCAGATCCGGAATGTCGGCACGCTCGGTGGCAATCTCGGCACCTGCTCGCCTGCGGGTGATGCGCTGCCTGTTCTGAGTGCCCTGGATGCTGTCGTCGAAATCGCGTCGGCAGCCGGCAGGCGCACCCTGGCAGTCGCCGATTTCATGGTCGGGGTCAAGCGGACCGCTCTCGAACCCGGCGAGATGATCGTGTCCGTCACCGTGCCCGTGGTCGACGGATGGCAGGCATACGCCAAGGTCGGTGTCCGCAACGCGATGGTCATCGCTGTGGCAAGCGCCTGTGTGGTGCTCGACCAGGGGCAGCAGCGGGTGGCCGTCGCACTCGGCTCGGTGGGACCAACGGTGTTGCGATGCCCCGACGCCGAGCGCCAGCTCGCCGATTC
>Ga0335397_10003090_pt1 | contig 22503 bp, 17 predicted proteins | sample MAT04_FD_205740 | JGI IMG/M metagenome (GOLD analysis project Ga0335397, IMG submission 205740) | Freshwater microbial communities from Lake Fryxell liftoff mats and glacier meltwater in Antarctica - MAT-04 (spades assembly) (version 2) ... | reverse complement strand
TATGTTTTTTTTCCATTCGCAAGTGATCAGGCAACATCCTATACTCTATATTGAGTTGAAGAAAATATACCGGCAGACGGACGATCGATTTATACATGTGCTCAATAATCTGCGCAATAATATCATCAGAGATGAAGACATGCAAATATTGAGTGCTTATGTAAAACCTGATTTTAAACTGCAAGAGCATCCTGGATATGTTTATTTGACCACACATAATAGTAAAGCCGACAACATCAACAAACAATCGCTTGACAACCTGAAAGAAAAAATCTATAGCTACAAAGCCGAAATGGAAGGAGAATTTCCGGAAAAAATGTATCCCATGGATGAGATGCTTCATCTAAAAGAAGGGGCACAAATCATGTTTACAAAAAATGATCTCACGCAGGACAAAAGATTTTTTAATGGCAAAATGGGAATCGTAAAGTCTTTGTCCAAAGATGAGATTTATGTGCATTTTCCGGAAGAAAACTACTCCATAGAAGTTGAAAAATATGAATGGACCAATGTAAGGTACAGTATAAATGAGAATACAAAAGACATAGAAGAAGAAGTGATTGGGACTTTTGTCCATTACCCCATAAAACTGGCTTGGGCGATTACTGTTCACAAAAGCCAAGGATTGACTTTTGATAAAGCTGTGCTGGATGTTGGTGATGTGTTTCAGCCAGGACAAGCCTATGTCGCTTTGTCCAGATTGCGAAGTATGGATGGATTAGTGCTAGTGAATATGCTAAAAATGCATGGTATAAAAAATGCTCAGGATGTGATGTCCTTTGCAGAAAATGAAGCCGACGATTCTACCATACAAATTCACCTTGATTACGGTACAAAAATATTTATCTATCAGTATGTCAAAAAGAGTTTTGATTTCTCATTTCTTATCAGTCAATGGCAAAAACATAATGCATCCTATACTGATACGGCTATAAATGCTGAAAAAACCAAATACAAAGGCTGGGCAAATACGCAGTTTTTGGCTTTGAATGACCTTAGTATTGTGTCAAAAAAGTTTTTAGGCTGGATCGACCTTCAGTTTTCTGCCAATAAAGTGGACTATCCGGCTTTAGCTGTAAAAATCAATGGCGCTTACGATCATTTTTTTCCGAAACTGGATCCTGTACTAAATGAAATACTTACCAAAATCGAAGAACTCAAAAGAGTTAAAAGGGTCAAAGAGTATATAAATGAGCTGATGTCGCTCGAGGAATTGACCACTCAGATTATTCTTGGTATGAAAAAAGCAATATTAATCGTTGATGCTTATATCAATGACAAAGAACTAAATAAGGAAAACTTGTCCAATCAGTTTATAAAAACCTATAGAGCTCAAAAAATAGAACGGATCAAAGAAAAGCTCAAATCAACAAGAAAAGAAGTCATTATTGAAGAAGAAGACATCGAAGATTTCTCCTATTATGTACGAAAACCAAAAAAGTCAAAAGAAAATAAAATATCAACCTATCAGACTACATACGAACTATGGCTGGAAAAAAAATCTATGGAAGATATAGCTGCCGAAAGGAAGCTAACCGTCAATACTATTCAAGGCCATATGGCACGCCTGATAGAAGAAGATAAAGTCTTCATCTCGGATGTCTTAACTTACGAAAAAATAAGAATGCTGACATTATTGTTTGAAGGCTTTTCAGGTGGCTCGCTGAGTGAAATGAAAGAAAAAGCAGGAGAAGAATTTACTTTCGGAGAGCTAAAAATATACAAAGCAAGTCTTGGCAAAGCGTAGTTTTACCATTCTATAAAATTGCCTAAATCCAGTGTCCAGTCATATGTAGATGTCTTAAGTCGGATATCTTTATCGGGTATAAGACCAAATTTTAACAGAATATTTTTTATCCCATCAAGTCCTCCGAAATCACCTCTGAACCAGCTGAACAGACTGGTTATATACGCTGTATTTTCATCCTTTTTCAAGACTGTAAATTTGGACAAATAAGCTTTTGTGCTCTTATCCAATTGTTCTGATAATCTTGTCCATTCATATACTGCTACAGGCGGACATGATTTGGCGCCACAATTCAGCGCAAAGTGGATCCTATAATCTCGATGCTTTACCCTGAATTTTTTTTCAAAATCACTGGCAAATGGTCTGGTAAGGTACCCTAAAAAGAACTCATGTTGCGACCTGCGGATGATACCATGTTCAATATCTGCAAAACTAAGTAATCGGCCCGCAATAGGTATTTGTTTACTTTTAAAAAAAATACCCCGATCATTGTATTTCTCAGGATTTTTATAAAGGATATCCTGTATATAAGCATTATAAATATTTACCCAAAAGGCTATTTTTTGCTCATCCGTACCCAATTGTGCTGCAAGCTGATCTTCATTTGCAAGTTCAAATGTTTTGCGAAAATTGGTTACATCCTCTTTATTTTTTATGGCAGTAAGCATTTCTTCTGCTGTAGCCAGATAGTCTATGGGCGTTGTTTTCCCGCTGTTTATGAACAATAGATTACAAAGTAGGAAAAATAAAGAATACTTCAGCAAAACCATAAAATATTTGATCTGATAGATGAATAATCAAACAAAATAAACCACTAAAAGTTATTAGCCATCAGCAGATAACATAAAACTTTGTAAATTTGGATTTTATAAAAGAAATCGGTTTTTGCATTGAAGTTATCCATAATTATTCCCACCTTAAACGAATATCAAAATCTTTTGAAGCTTGCTGCTTTTATTGGGGGAATAAATATGGATAATGTAGAAGTCATTGTAGCTGACAGTAAATTTACCAATGATAATAGTATGTCTATTGGGTTTCCGTTTAGATATATGCAAACTGGTATGACGGGAAGAGCAGCTCAGATGAATCTAGGTGCAAATGTGGCATCAGGAGATATTTTGGTTTTTTTACATGCTGATGTGAAACCACCTGTATCGTTTGTAGAGGATATTATATATTGTATCAAAAAAGGAAATGAATTTGGTTTTTTTGCCTATCGGTTTTATCCTTCTTCTTTTATGGTGGATATCAATGCAGGTTTTACTGGACGTAAGGGTCTTTTTGCTGGAGGAGGTGATCAGATACATTTTATGACCAGATCTTTATTTATGACCATAGGTGGATATAATGAAAAATTTACGATCATGGAGGATTTTGATTTTGTAAGAAGATTTAAAAAACTCAAAAAACCATACCAAATAATACAGAAACCAGCCCTAGTTTCATCACGTAAATATTTTCATAATTCCTGGTTAAGGGTTAATACAGCAAATCTAATGGCATTTACATTATTTCTGATATATATAAACCCGGAGTTAATTAAAAAGTGGTATTACAAAATCTTAAAGTAATTTTTTCTATTTATTTGAAAATACCCTGTATTCCCACGCCGTCAACTCCATTGTTTCCCCATCTTTCATAGTTTTTGGGGATTTTGAAAACACATCAGTATATTCACCTGCCAGATTTGCTGATGATAAAATTGCTTTTTGCTTTTGGGAAGAAAGATTTAAAATTACAATAACCTTATCTCCGTCTTTTTCTCTTGTAAAAGCATATATATTCTCATCGTTCCCAGTCGGTATTTTCACCAAAGGACCACCTTGCTCTCCATTCCATAGTGCTTTATTTTGATGTTTCAGATCAAAAAGTGTTTTGTAAAAGGATGCATAAGAATAGTCACCCCAAGGAATACTATCTTTTTCAAAGAATGCTAATTGTTTATCCATAGCCGATTCCTGACCGGTATACAGCAAAGGTATACCATTAAAAGTGGCCGTTAAAACAGCAAATGCTTTGTGGCCGTCACCCATTCTTGCAAATTCGGTGCCTGCCCAAGAGTTTTCGTCATGATTGGATGTGAATTGCATCTGATATCCTTTTTTGTATTGTTCAGCTTTTTTCATCAAGACTGCATCAATGTCCAGAGCTGTTTTTTTAACTATCTTTTTTTCGCCTTCCTTCACATTTCCCTGCACTACATTTGCTGCTTTCTTTCGATTGGCACCTTGACTTTCAGCTATCTGATTGAGGGTATGATGCATTTCCCAACCATAATCTGCGATGAATGTACCATTATTTACTATTTCAGGCACTTCACCCTCTGATAGCATGAAAAGTGGTTTGAGATGATAAAGCGAATCCGCACATTGCTCCCAAAAATTTACTGGCACACCATGAGCTACATCCATTCTGTAACCATCTATGCCCGTCTCATTGATCCAGTATTTGAGTGCATCTATCATACCGACTCTCATATCAGGATTATCAAAATTCAGATCTGCAACATCTGTCCAACCCCATGATTTGCCTGTGTTGTAATCTATAGGATCAATGATATTTCCATCTTTGTCTTTGGTATACCAGTCAGGATGTTCTGTAATCCATGGATTGTCCCAGCCAGAATGATTGGGCACCCAGTCAATAATAATATACATACCAGCGTCGTGAATAGCCTTGACCATATGTTTAAAATCTTCTATGGTGCCAAATTCAGGATTGGTTTTGTAATAATCCCCTATTGAGTAGGGGCTTCCAAGCTCTCCTTTTCTGTTTTTAAGGCTAACCGGATTGATAGGCATAAACCATAAAATATCTATGCCCATTTCTTTGAGTCGTGGGATATGTGCTTCAAAAGAGCTGAATGTATTTTCTTTGGTGAAATGTCTTAAATTCACTTCATATATCGTAGCATTTTTATGCCAATCAGGTACACGTGGTTTTTCGTATGAAGTATCAGCAGTATCGGTACTTTTGCCCACATTCCTGCATGACGAAATGAAGAATATCACTGCTACAGCAATAGCCACCAAAACAAAACTTATTTTTGAGAATACCATATTTAAAGATATTTATTTTGTGTTTTCCGCGATTATTTGACTAATCAAAGATACATAACTCTACGGATATGTTATATACTATTTCCTTCAATTATTTTAATCCAAAATCCGCATTAGAAATGAACTACATGAAAATCGGACTTCATATTATCTCCACGTAGGTCAGATGACCAATGTGGTAAATGGTTCTCAATTTTATGTCATCGCTGTAACTTAGGCTACACCTGCGGGATAAAATCTCCTAGCAATGCCAACTATTTTGTCATATATTCATTCGGATAAAGTCTAATGCGAAATTTGGGTTTGACATTATGTCTATGGTCTCAGCTATCTAAATCATACCACTCCGGTACTTAGTATGCAATTAAAGTACATTTATTGCTTTTCTATAGAGACAATAAATATCCTTACCAACCCAAAATAATAGCAAAAATCAATGGCGCTACGATGGTTGCATCACTCTCGATGATGTATTTCGGTGTATTGATATCCAGCTTGCCCCACGTAATTTTTTCATTAGGGACGGCTCCGGAATAAGATCCGTAACTAGTGGTACTATCGCTGATTTGACAGAAATAGGACCAAAACGGTATATCATGCATCTCCATATCCTGATACAACATCGGTACCACGCATATAGGAAAATCTCCCGCAATTCCTCCGCCTATTTGGAAAAATCCGACACCTTTACCTCCACTGTTTTTTGGATACCAGTCAGCCAGCCACATCATATATTCAATTCCGCTTTTGGTAGTGGATGCTTTAAGTTGTCCTTTTATACAATAGGATGCAAAAATATTTCCCATGGTACTATCTTCCCATCCGGGCACTACAATCGGAATATTTTTTTGCGCTGCTGCAAGCATCCAGCTATCTTTTGGATCTATTTCATAATATTGTTCCAGATCACCACTTAGCAACATTTTGTACATAAATTCGTGCGGGAAGTATCGCTCTCCACTTGCTTCAGCATCACTCCAAACTTGGATCAGGTGCTTTTGTAATCTCCTGAATGCTTCTTCTTCCGGTATGCATGTATCTGTAACTCTATTATAATGATTTTCGAGCAGGTCCCATTCGTCCTGCGGGCTTAGGTCCCTGTAGTTTGGTACTCTTTTATAGTGCGAATGCGCCACAAGATTCATAATATCTTCTTCAAGATTAGCTCCAGTACAAGAAATGATCTGAACTTTATCTTGTCTGATCATCTCAGCAAGTGATTTTCCCATCTCTGCTGTACTCATGGCACCAGCAAGGGTGATCATCATCTTACCACCATCAGTTAGATGTGCTATATAGCCATCTGCAGCGTCAATCAAGGCTGCGGCATTGAAATGTTTAAAGTGATGTTTTAAAAAATCTGTTATTTGCATATGTAAAAATATTTCTTTTGAGAATACAACATTCTAAAAGCAATGTCTTTGATTTCAATTAATATCCGAGTATCTTTAACATTTGATCTACGGTTTGTTCTTCCCGATACAATCGGTCCACCATGTTTCCTTTATCATCCCGATCAATAATTATCTGTTGTGGTGATGGTATCAGACAGTGTTTAATACCACCATATCCACTGATGGCATCCTGATATGCGCCGGTGTGGAAAAAACCAAGATACATTGGTTCATCTTTTTCAGGATCATAGGTAGGGAGGTAAATCTCCTGATTCATATCTTCAGAATTATAATAATCTGAGTGGTCACAGCTGATACCGCCTATACTTACTCGAGCATATTCATTGTCCCACTTATTGACAGGGAGGAGAATAAACTTTTCAAAAATTGACCAGGCATCAGGAATGGTATTCATCAGACTATTGTCAATAAGGTACCATAATTCTGAATCATTTTGTTGCTTTTGTTCAAGGACAGAAAAAATGATGGCTCCACTTTCACCTACAGTATATTTTCCAAATTCAGTAAAGATATGTGGTTCATCTATGCCTTCTTCCAGACACACCTCTTTAATATTGGTAATGAGCTCGTTGATCATATATTTATAATCATACTCAAACCCCAGGTTATTTCTGATAGGAAGTCCGCCGCCCAAATTTATAGAGTCCAGACTTGGGCATATTTTTTTTAACTCAGCAAAAATTTTAAGGGCCTTTCTGAATTCTCCCCAATAATAAAGATTATCCTTGATGCCTGAATCTACAAAGAAGTGTAACATTTTAAGATGTATTCTCTTCTTGCGTGAAATTTTGTTTTTGTAAAAATCAATAATATCTGCGCTGCGAATTCCTAGTCTTGATGTATAGTACGCCGATTGTGGTTCTTCGTTGATGGCCATTCTGATACCTATGGTTACATCACCTTTGGTTTTGGCATAAATTCGATCCAGTTCAAGTTTACTATCCAGTACGGGTATGACGTTTTCATATCCATCATCAATAAGTCCAACGATCTTATTTAGATAATCTTCAGTTTTGTGTCCATTTTGAATAAGGATAGTTTTTTTATTTATCTTACCTTTTTCGCACAATATTCTGACTATATCAATATCAAAGGATGATGATGTCTCCAAATGAACATCATGTTCCAACGCTTCTTCGATTACATGTGAAAAGTGGCAACATTTTGTACAATAGCAATAATAATAATCTCCTTTATAATTATTGGCTTTCATTGCCTTATGGAAAAAATTCTTTGCTTTTTTGATTTGATCCCCTATCCGTGGCAAATATGTCAACCTGAATGGTGTTCCGTATTTATCGATAAGGTATTTTAATGAGATTCCATGAAAAGTTAAATTTCCTTGATTCAGGTCGAATCCTTCCTGTGGAAAATAATAAGTTTGGTTAATAAGTTGAAAATATGTGTTTTTCATTTAAGAGCATAAAGGGGATTTTGATTAAAACGAACACAAAGAAACGATAAAAATTGTGATAAAGTATTGATTAAAACAAATAATTACTGACTGAAATAAAATAAGTTCTAAAAGCTTATGTCAGGTTAACAGTGGAAAGTCTTTAGAATGAATGCCAAGACCAAATAACGCATAATCATATTTAACAGGATCTGCCGGATCAAATACCCGAAGACAGTTTGTCACTTCTTCTACAGCGGACCAATCTCTCTGTTTTTGAGTAAGAAATCCAAAATGTCTGGCATATTTTTCAACATGCACATCTAAAGGAATCATGAGTTCTGAAGCGGGAATCGATTTCCATAAGCCAAAATCTACTTTTCGGTCATCCGATCTGACCATCCATCGCAAGTACATGTTCAATCGTTTACAAGTTGATTTTTTAGCAGGCGTGGCAATATGCTTTTTGGTCCTATGGGGAACAAAATCATGATTAAAAAACATTTTGTGAAAATGTATAAGTGCTGACTTTTGGGTATATTTAATGGCTGTATCAACCCTGAATGCCGATTCCAAAGAATCATATGTATTATAATACCATTGGAGCCTTTCAACAAAATATAACAAATCAGTGTCTTGAAATGTCCTATGTTTGAATCCTAATAAGACTTTTCGGTCATTTTCTGTATGATTTTTTATGAAATCATACGGTTGATGGTCCATTAAAGACATCAATTCAATCGATTTGTTAATAATGGTTTTTCGGTTACCCCAAGCGAGTATGGCACTAAAAAAGCCCGCTATTTCGATATCCTGTTTGAATGTAAATCTGTGAGGAATACTTATAGGATCCAAAGAAATAAAGTCTATATTGTTGACTTTATCCAAAATATCGTCCAGATAGTCCTTAATGTTCGATTTTACTTCTGTATTTATGTTCATTCCTATTTCAGAATGAATTATTTCAGTGTCTGTTTGATTTCGATGATTTCATATCCTTCTATGACGTCTCCTGCTTTGATATCATTGAAATTTTTAATGGTTATACCACATTCAAATCCTCCTTTGACTTCCTTAGCATCTTCTTTGAATCGCTTCAGTGAAGAAAGTTCTCCATGTGCTCCTTCTTTCATCGGGAAGATGACAATACCATCCCGGATGACTCGGATGTGAGTATTTCTGGTTATCTTGCCTTCAGTAACATAACATCCGGCAATAGTACCAATTTTTGACATGGTATAGGTTTCCCTAACTTCGACTTGAGCCACGATTTTTTCTTCCTTGGTAGGCTCGAGCATTCCTTCCATCGCGGACTTTATCTCTTCTATGGCTTCATAAATGATAGAGTAGGTTTTGATCTGTACACCTTCTCTTTCTGCAAGATTTCGTGCATTGGCAGAAGGTCTTACCTGGAATCCAATGATGATGGCATCAGAAGCGGAAGCAAGCAATACGTCTGATTCTGCAATGGCACCCACAGCTTTGTGGATAACATTAACTTGTATTGTTTCAACAGATAGTTTGATCAATGAATCGGACAATGCTTCGATAGATCCATCCACATCACCTTTGACAATCAAATTCAGTTCCTTAAACGTTCCCAAAGCTAGTCGTCGTCCTATTTCATCAAGACTTATACGCTTACTGGCTCTATTGGATTGCTCTCTTTCGATTTGCGCTCTTTTTGCGGCAAGTTGTCTGGCATCCTGATCAGATTCCATTACTTTAAATTTTTCACCTGCCTGTGGTGCACCGCTTAAACCCAGGATAAGTGTAGGTGTCGATGGTCCTGCTTTTTTGACTTTTTTACCCAGTTCATTAAACATGGCTTTTATCTTACCAGAATATGGTCCTGCTACAAGTGAATCTCCTACTTCTACCGTACCATTTTGAACCAGAATTTTGGTCACATAACCTTTACCCTTATCTAAAGATGCTTCTATTACTGTTCCTATACCTGGTCGGTTTGGATTGGCTTTTAAATCCAAAACTTCCGCTTCGAGAAGTATTTTTTCCAATAATTTATCAATATTTAAACCTTGTTTAGCAGAAATATCCTGTGATTGATATGTTCCGCCCCAATCTTCAACAAGAAGATTCATTGCTGCAAGTTCCTGTTTGACTCTTTCCGGATCTGCTCCGGATTTATCTATCTTATTGATAGCAAAAATCATCGGAACACCTGCAGCCTGTGAGTGACTGATGGCTTCTTTTGTTTGTGGCATCAGATGATCGTCCGCAGCTATTATGATGACTGCAACGTCGGTTACTTTTGCACCTCTTGCTCGCATGGCTGTAAAAGCTTCGTGACCAGGAGTATCCAGAAAAGTTATTTTTTTATTTTCCGGCCCTACTTTTACTTCATAAGCACCGATATGCTGCGTGATACCACCAGCTTCACCACTCACCACATTGGCTGACCTGATAAAGTCAAGTAAAGATGTTTTACCGTGGTCAACGTGTCCCATGACCGTAACAATCGGTGCCCTCTGTTCGAGATCTTCTTCTGAATCTTCTGAAATTATATCATCTTCCGCATCATCTTCAGCACTAATAAACTCTACTTCATGTCCAAATTCACCAGCTACAAGTTCTATAATCTCTGCATCCAATCTCTGATTTATGGATACAATTATACCAAGACTAAGACAAGTGGTAATCACTTGAGAAACAGGAAGGTCCAGAAGGCTGGCCAACTCTGAAACAGAAACAAACTCCGTCAATTTCAATTTTGAGTCAACGCTCTCATTGTCCAGAAGTTCTTGTTTTTCTCTTTTTACATCTCTATTGTCTCTTCTTATTTTCTGGCGCTTATTTTTACCTCCTGTGTTGAGGCGGGCCATGGTTGCTTTGATTTTATCATCTATCTCTTTTTGGGAGACTTCTTTTACTTCTTCCTTATATGGTTTTGGTTTTATTCCTCCTGATTTTGCTGCATCATTAGACGTTTTTGGATCAGAAACAGGTCCACCTGAACTTAGTTTTTTACGTTTACGTTTACGCTTTTGTGCATCACTTGCTGCACTACTTTGGGCTGTCCCATCTGTTTTCACAGGTTGACCAGCTTGAGGTAGTTTAGGTTTTTCTGAAGGTTTAGGTTTTGTAGAACTGTCAAGTTTGCTGGTATCAATTTTACCCATGATTTTCAATCCCTTCAGTTGAGGCGTTTTAGCTCTCATCATTTCTTCCTTTTCAGGTTGGGGTGAAGAAACAGGCGCCACTTCAATTACCTCCGGTTTTTGTACTACCGGTTCTATAATTTCAACTGGCTTGGGTATTGGGGTAGGTTCAGTTTTAATCTCTTCAACCACTTCTTTAACTTCGGGCACAGGTTTTGGCTCGAGTTTAGGTTTATCAAGATCTATTTTTCCCAAAACTTTTAGCTTTGGTAGTTCTGACTTACTTGTAAAAATCTCTTCTTTTACTGATTCAGTGACAGGTGCTGGAGGAGTTGCATCAGCTATTGCAACAGATACTGGAGTAGCTACCACTGGTTTATCTAAATCAGATAATTTAGGTAGGGAAAACAGAGGTTTTGGTACAACTTTTTCTTCTACATGATGACCAGGCCGCGTACCTATTACGATTTGATCTGCTTTTTCTTTTTCAGCCATAGAAGACCTGAACTCTTTCAAGAGAATACTATGCATCTCATCAGAGATCATAGAAGTAGGTTTATTTTCGATAGTATGCCCCTTTGTTGTAAGGAAATCTACTATAGTTGCCACGCCTACATTCAGTTCTTTCGCTATTTTTACTAATCTTTCTGCCATCAGCAATTTAAAATAATTTTAAAATTTCTAGTCGTCGTCAAACTCAGAAGCTAGAATCTTCAACACATCATCCACGGTCTCTTCTTCGAGGTCTGATCTCCTTATTAGTTCTTCTCTATTTAGAGCAAGAACACTCTTAGCTGTATCACAACCTATATTTTTAAGCGCTTCTATTACCCAGTCTTCGATCTCATCTTTGAATTCATCGAGATCCACATCTTCTATTTCATGTTCTTCAGTATCTCTGAAGACATCTATTTCATAATTGGTAAGCTTACTGGCTAATTTGATATTGCTTCCACCTTTTCCTATGGCCAATGATACCTGATCAGGCTTTAGATATACAGATGCGCGCATATTTTTATCATCAAGACTTATACTCGTAACCTTAGCCGGCGTAAGTGATCTTTGAATAAAAAGCGAAATATTATTGGTATAATTTACAATATCAATATTTTCGTTTTTCAACTCTCTGACTATACCATGAATCCTTGACCCTTTCATACCTACACACGCCCCTACAGGATCTATTCTGTCATCATATGATTCTACTGCTACTTTTGCTCTTTCACCCGGAATCCTTACTATCTTTTTAACAGTAATCAAACCATCTTCAATTTCTGGTACTTCCTGCTCCAGTAACTTTGCAAGAAAGGCATTATCTGTTCTTGACAACATCACCATAGGTGTTCCATTTCTCATCTCCACTCTTTTGATGATACCCCTGACCATATCCCCTTTTCTGAAGAAGTCTCCTTTAATCATTTCAAGTCTCGGGAGCACAAGTTCGTTTTGTGTTGCATCGTCCATCACCAATACTTCCTTTTTTAGAATCTGGCTGACCTCACCTACCACCAGATCACCAACCCTGTCCATGTATCTTTTATATACATCGTCTTTTTCAAGATCCATTATCCTGGAGATCAATGTTTGTCTTGCGGCCATAATCGATCTCCTTCCAAAATCTTCCAGAGTGAGTTGCTGATAACATTCTTCACTTACTTCATAAGCTTCATCAATGGATTTTGCCTCTGTAAATGATATCTGACCTAACTCGTCAGTCACCTCGCCATCAGGTACAATCATACGTACCCGCCACATCTCAAGGTCACCATTTTGTGTATTTACGATAACATCGAAATTTTCATCAGAACCATACTTTTTTCTGATCAATGTTCGGAAAACATCCTCCAAAACACGAACCATGGTAGGTCTGTCTATATTTTTACCTTCTTTAAACTCGGAAAAGGACTCTACTAAATTCATTAATTAAAACTTATTTTAATTTTTGACTCAATTATATCTTCAAATTTTATTTCTTCAGTCAAAATGACTTTTTTATTCTTTTTACCCTCTTTGACCTTGCTTTCATATTCCACACTGATCAGAGCATTGTTAACCCCTTTTAATACTCCTCTTACATTTCTTCCGTCTCCATACTTTATATCTATTATCCTTCCGATATTTTTAGGATATTGTCTCAATAATCTAAGTGGGCTGCCCACACCGGCTGAAGAAACTTCAAGTATGTAATTCTCACCAAATGTCTTTTTTTCATCAAAAATGGCTTCCATCCATCTGCTTAACTTCTGACATTTCAGAAAATTAACCCCATCATCACTATCCAGAAATATTTCTATCTTATTGCCTTTGATCCTTGTTTCTATAAGATACGTATCTTCGAATCCAAGTTCTAAGAGACCCTTATTCACCAATTTATCTACTTCTGAATGCTGCATAGAAAGATTCAATAAAAAAGGGAACTCCTTGTCCCCTTTCACAATTACTTCTTTGAGCCGCAAATATACAAAGAGTTTTGCTATATCTTATAGTCTGACCTTACTTATTTTAAAGTATTAAAAGGATTGGGTAGTAATGCATTAAAATTCATGTATTTGTTTGCTTTAATCTTCCATTAATTCTTGTTACTTTTGCAGCTCATTAAAAAAGTTTAAGTGGTCAAATCAATTGCTCTCCAATCCGCAGATAACATCCGTATACTTTCAGCCGCGATGGTAGAAAAAGCAGCTTCCGGTCATCCTGGTGGTGCCATGGGTGGTGCAGACTTTATTCACATCCTATATGCTGAATTCTTAAATTTTGACCCTGATGACACAACATGGGCTTTCAGGGACCGAATGTTTCTGGATCCCGGCCATATGTCTGCCATGCTCTATTCGCAACTCACCTTATGTGGCCTCATGTCATTGGAGGATCTTAAAAGTTTCAGACAGTGGAAAAGTCCTACTCCAGGTCACCCCGAAGTCGATATCAAAAGAGGGATAGAAAATACTTCAGGTCCATTAGGACTTGGTCATGCTTTTGGTGCAGGTGCTGCCATTGCTGAACGATTTCTAGTCCAGCGATTTGGAGAATGGTTGAGCCATTACACCTACATGTATATTTCAGATGGGGGAATTCAGGAAGAAATTTCACAGGGTGTTGGGAGAATTGCAGGTTTCCTTGGACTCGGCAACATCATTATGTTTTACGATGCCAATGATGTACAGCTCTCTACTAAAGTAAATGAGGTCACCAGTGAAGATACTGCAAAAAAATACGAAAGCTGGCATTGGCATGTGATAACCATAGACGGAAATGATGAGAATCAAATCAGAAATGCAATAAAAGATTGTCAATCTGAAAAAGGCAAGCCTTCCCTAATCATAGGTAAAACTATCATGGGCAAAGGTGCGGTCAAAGAAGATGGTTCTTCCTATGAAGGGCAGGTAGAAACACATGGTAAACCGTTGGGAAAATCCAAAGCGTCATTTGTAAAAACCATTGAGCATCTCGGAGGCAATCCTGAAAACCCGTTCGCGATATTCCCGGAAGTTGAACGCTATTATGCTGAAGTGCTGGATTCTAAAAGAAAATATGTAAGTAAGCAAAGAGAATTATATCGTCAATGGCAAGCTGTTAACCCAGATAGAGCAGCAACATTAACTGCTTATCTCAGTGGAAAGTTACCTAAACTTGATTTAAGCAAAGTAACTCTCGCGCCCAATGATGCAACCAGAAATGCTTCGTCAAAAGTGTTGGGCTACTTGGCAGAACATGTCGGAAATATGATTGTTGCATCGGCAGATTTGTCAAACAGTGATATGACCGAAGGTTTTCTTAAAAAAACTACTGCATTCAAAAAAGGTGACTTTTCGGGTTCATTTCTTCAGGCTGGTGTATCTGAGTTAACCATGGCGGCACTTAGCACAGGTATGGCACTTCATGGAGGAGTAATCCCTGTATGCGCTACTTTTTTTGCTTTTTCTGACTATATGAAGCCGGTGTTGAGAGTTGCCGCATTGATGGAACAACCTGTAAAATTCATTTGGACACACGATGCATTCCGGGTGGGTGAAGACGGACCTACTCACCAGCCAATCGAGCAGGAAGCGCAACTACGTTTACTCGAAAAACTTAATAATCATTCAGGAAAACCATCTTTTGTGGCACTTCGCCCCGCGGATAGTGCTGAAACAGCCAAAGCATGGGAATTATTACTACACACCAATGATCGTCCAGGTGGCCTTATACTTTCCCGACAAAATATAAACGATTTACCGGCGTTAAATGTGGATCGTTTTGAAGAGAGTGCCGGACTTTACAAAGGCGCATATATCGTGTATGAGACGAGTGATGATGCAGACGTAATTCTGCTCGCCAATGGATCTGAGGTGTCCATTTTAGTAGATGTAGCCCAAATGATAGAAAATAAGACACACTATAGAGTTAGGGTTGTTTCAGTGCCTTCAGAAGGTATATTCAGACAGCAATCGAAGCATTATCAACAATCAGTTTTGCCGGATGGAATACCTGTTTTTGGTTTAACTGCTGGTTTGCCAGTAACGCTTGAAGGTCTGATCCGAGACAATGGTAAAGTTTTCGGTATGACCCATTTCGGATATTCTGCACCTTATACGGTTTTGGACGAAATGTTTGGTTTTACATCAGAGCAGGTCGTTAAAGAGGTAATGGAACTTATTAATGAAAACAATTGATCCTTATTAACATCCAGAATAGAAAGTGACACAGGTCTTTGAATAGGGCTATTTTTAGTATGATAATTTATTGAAAAGGTTTGCTTTCACATGATCAGACCATTCTTTCTTTAAAATGCTGAGCACAATACTGTCTCTACGGCTTCCATCAGAGCAATAACCATTGCTGCGCAATATTCCTTCTTCCGTACAACCTATGCTTTTCATTGCTGCTATACTTCGTTTATTACGGTGATCGGCCCGGAATTCTACTCTGTACACTTCCATTTTCTCAAAAGCAAATTCCAGCAATAAATATTTACAATGTTTATTTAATCCTGTACCCTGAAAATCTTTGCCATACCATGTAAATCCAAGTTGTACTGTATCAGCGACGGGTTGGATATCATAAAACCTAGTACTCCCTCCGCAAAGTCCTGTTCGCTTATCAAATATTATAAAAGTATATTCTTTTTCATTTATTCTCGAGTTTATTGCATCCTGAACATACTTTTTCATGGCATCCTCTCCGGCAGCCGACTTAAGAGAATAGTTCCACAATGAAGGTTCAGTCAATGCAAAGGGCAGCAAATACTGAATATCATCTTGTACCAATGGCCTGAGAAATACTATATCATTCTGCAGGTTGTATTCATCGTCAAACCGGAAGTTCATATCTTATCCCGGTTTCAGGCTTTAAATCCGGCTTTCACACTGATATCCAGCATGGCATCTATACACTTACGACCCTTTTCTATTACCCAGTCTTCCAGAATAATCTCTGGAAGTTCATATTTCATGCTCAGATAAAGTTTTTCCATAGTATTGCGTTTCATATGCGGACAATCATTGCAAGCACATGAATTGTTGGGTGGTGCAGGAATAAAAGTTTTGTGTGGAGATGCCAATTCCATTTGGTGCAAAATGCCTGATTCGGTGGCTACTATGAATGATAGAGCTTCGTTATTCTGTGTGTATTTTAATAGTTGTGTAGTAGAACCAATAAAATCAGCCATGGCTAGTATATGTTCTTCACACTCAGGATGCGCAATAAATTTAGCTTCCTGATGTCGGTGCATAAGTTTTGTGATTTTTTCATGCGAAAAAATTTCGTGCACCATACAAGCACCATTCCAAAGGATCATATCTCTTCCGGTTTTTTTGATAAGATAGGCTCCCAGATTTTTATCGGGTGCAAAGATGATACCTTTATCCTCCGGTATACTGTTGATGATGGCTTCTGCATTGGAGGATGTACAGCATATATCGGTTAATGTCTTTAATTCTGCCGTACAATTGATATAACTCACCACTACATGATCAGGATATTTTTCTTTAAACTTTTTGAATAATGGTGCCGGACAACTGTCAGCCAAAGAGCATCCGGCTTTAAGGTCAGGCAAGACCACTTTCTTTTTTGGATTCAGCATCTTGGCCGTTTCTGCCATGAAATGAACACCTGCAAATACTATTATATCTGCATCAGTGCTTTCCGCTTTTTGAGACAAACCCAGACTATCTCCAATATAATCTGCTACATCCTGAATTTCAGACTCCTGATAATAATGCGCAAGGATAATGGCATTTTTTTCTTTTTTAAGTTTATTGATCTCTTCCACCAAATCAAGTGTCGGGTCTATGTCAATATCCAAATACCCCTTTTTATTAAGTTTTGAAATTGCTTTCTCAAGTATTTCTGCCATGATTTGTTTCTTTTACAAAATGTTTATTATTACTTTTATTCTGGCACTTCTTTCCATTCTAGTGTTGTGGCAACAGCATAATGATCGGAGAAGTGATCTTTTATTATTTCAAATGACGATATATTAAGTTGTGGGTCTGCAAAAACATAATCGATCCTTAACAATGGAATTCTTCCCGCATATGTAGTCCCGATTCCATATCCACGCTCACGATATGCATCATTTGCCAATGCAGAAAATACATGATAGGTATAGGATTGTGGCGGATCATTCAAATCCCCGGCGAGTATAATTTTATGTGGACTTTTTGAAGCATGCGCCGCAATTTTTTCAGCTTGTCTGCTGCGCTGAAGGTGTTTGTTCCGAAATTTACGCAACATTCCCTTTATATCATACCATGCTTGTTTCTGATCTAACTCTGTTTGGTTTGCCAGTTTTTCAGCATCACGACTGATTTGATTGGATTGCAGATGAAAACTATATACCCGTATGGTATCAAATTTTAACTTTATATCAGCCCATAAACATGAGTTAGTGATGGTTCCAAAATCGATCTCTCCTTTTGTTATAAATGGATATCTGGATAATATGACTGCGCCTTTTTCTTTGTAATATAAAAAATGTTCCGGAAATGTTTTCTTTAGTATGTCATAAGCATAATCACCTACTTCCTGAATACAAAAAACATCTGTCTCTTTATATTGCTCAAGGAATTCCATAAAAGCTTCTTTTTTAGCATCTCTGTTCTTCTTTTTTTTATCATATCCAAAGGAAGCATTGCTTATATTGTAGGTCATTAAAGAAATAGTTTCACCGCTTGTTTCCATCTGCTGACTGCTGAATGAAATAAAACTTTTCATCTGACTCCATCCAAGCAATATGCAGACTATTGATGGCCACATATATTTCATTTTCTTGAATAGCCAGAAAAATATAAAGCAGATATTTAACAGAAGTAAAACGGGGTAGAAGAGCCCGAAAAATGAAATTATCCAGGTCAGTTCAGGATCTACATTAGGCGCAAGATAGGCAAGAAAAGTTGCCAGAATCACTCCCAGATTGATTATCATAATACTCCTGTCGATAAATTTCACTCATTTATGTTTTACTGGCCTGATACAATATTTCTTTTTCTTCATCAGTAAGGCTATCATATCCTTTCTGTTTTATTTTATCAAGAATTTCGTCTACCCTAGAAGATATATTCTGTTGTCTTGTCTTTGGAAGCGATGATTTTTTTTCTATCAATTCTGACCTGTGTGCTACTTTTAGATTACCCCTTTTTACAGGTGGTTTTTTTCTTTTGAAGGTAAAAATATCAATAAAATTATTGAAATATACAGACAAATCTGTACCCATCCTTAACAAATACACAAATAGGAAACCAAACAATGTCCCTCCGAGATGTGCAATGTGGCCACCTGAGTTAACAGTGGCATTTATTCCTATAATGTCAAAAAATAATATAAACAGGCCAATAAATTTGATTCGCACATTTCCTAATAATATCAGCTGCACATTATAATCAGGGGCAGTGGCTACCGCTGTAAAAACTAACGCCAGAACAGCTGCTGAAGCCCCTAGTGCAAAAGAACCAATATTAGGCAACAATTGAAAAGATAAAATATAAGCAAATCCACCGATCAGACCACCTAAAATATAAACAGGCAATATTTTCCTGTCTCCCAATAAATCACCGGCTATAGTTCCAAACCAGTAAAATGTCAGCATATTCCATGCAAGATGCCAAAACCCACTGTGCAGAAACATATGAGTGATCAGTGTCCATGGCCTGTATAACAAGGTTATAAAATCACCCGGTAAAGCAAGATATGGCAATATATTACTTTGATAAAAAGTAGGCAAAAAAGCATTTAAAAGTGCCGTAACCATAAATACGACAACATTGATGATAATAAGTTTTACAACCATATTACCATAATCAAAAGATGATTTTACGTCTTGTACTATTGACCTGAACATATTGATATATAAAATTAACGCAAATTAGCCATTTTCCAATATCTGATCATTAAAAAACCACAAATGGCCCCTCCTACGTGGGCAAAATGGGCAATTCCCGGCTGAAAACCAGAAAAACCGCTAAACAAACCCAAGCCAATAAAAAACATGGCCATATATTTTGCTTTCACAGGTATCGGTGGAAATAAAAGCATAAGTTGTACATTGGGAAACATGGTAGCAAATGCCGTGGTCACTCCAAATATTGCCCCTGATGCACCCAAAATTGGATTGGGCGAAATAAGTAGCTGTAAAAATGATGCGGCAAATCCTGCCACAAGATATAAAATAAGAAATCTTTTGGCCCCAAGACTGGATTCTACATATGGCCCAAACATATACAAGCCAAACATATTAAAAAATAAATGTTCAAAGTTAGCATGCATAAACATATGTGTAATCAATTGCACCGGCTCAAATCCTGCATAATCTGGTCTACTCAATATAAAATACCTTTCGATGCCTGGGAAAGGGATTAAATACCACACAGCAAAAAATACTATTACATTAATGATTAATAAATTTTTTACTACTTCTGTCATTCTGAGCATAATACTCCTTCTTTATTGCTGATTAAAACGTTTTACAATCTCATCAAGTTCGTACAAAATGAAACAATTCTTACCTGAGGGACTTTTATATGGCATTTTACATGCAAATAATAAATCTATCAGTGCCATCATTTCTGCTTTCTCGAGTTTTTTTCCTCTTCTTACTCCGGAAGAAACAGCCATAGATCTCGCCAGATTTTCTTCTATCCCTAACTCAAACTCGAGATTATTAACATACTGCGAGATAAGTTGTTCTACAATACCTTCTATATCAGCTCCATTGTCCAGACTTGAAGGCGTCCCATGTATGATAAAAGTATGGTGTCCGAACTCCTCTATTTCAAATCCAAGTGCATTCACCTTTGGCAAAATATTTTTTAATATACTTGATTTTGATGGGTCGAGTTCTACTGTTCTTGGAAATAATTCCTTTTGTGAAGCGTATTCACCATTTTGTAATATTTCCAGATACTGTTCATATAAAATTCGCTCATGTGCTGCATTCTGATCAATGATCATCATTCCTGATTTGATCTGATGAATGATATACATATTGTGCAATTGGTATGGTTCTTTTGCACTTACTGCTTTTATTGGTTGAGATTCATCCGTACTCATTTGAAAAGCTTCGCTTTCCATTGTTCTGACTTCTTCAGGTATAATATGTTCAGGCAAATTCACTTGTTGTAATCCCTGATATATCTGTTCCCAGCCTTTAGTATTACCTCTCTCGGGTAGAAATCGCGCTTCATTTTCAATAGAATATGAGTCTTTTCTATATTTATTTTCTAAAGTAGATGGAATTAATGTCGGCTCTCCCGAAAATTTGTAAGCAAAGTTGTGGTCAATACTAAAATCCAGCATGGGTGTCAGACTATATTGTCCCAAGCTGTGTTTTAAGGCTACTCTGATATAATTATAAATCAATCTTTCGTCCTCAAACTTTATTTCTGTTTTGGTGGGATGTACATTAATATCTATATTGGCAGGGTCTATTTCTAGAAAAAGAAAATAGGCAGGAAACATATCCTTTGTTATTAATTCATCGTACGCCACCCTAATAGCATGATTTAGATAATTGCTCTTGATAAACCTTTTATTTACAAATATATACTGGTCGCCTTGTGATTTCCTTGCTGCTTCGGGCTTTCCTATAAACCCGGAAAACAGGACCACTTCTGTCTCTTCGCTGACTGGTACTAGTTTGTCATTCATGTTTTTTCCTAAAACACCTACAATCCGCTGCTTTAGATTTGCTTTTGGCAAATGATATACTTCATTTCCATTGTGATGAAACGTAAAGTAAATCTCCGGATTGGCCAGAACTACCCTATGAAATTCATCCATGATATGTTTAAGTTCTGCTGGGTCTGATTTTAAAAATTTCCGTCTGGCAGGGACATTGTAAAAAAGATTTTTTACAGTAACGGAAGTTCCCGGCATAGCCTGAACTTTTTCCTGTTTTACCACATGTGATCCTTCTATAGAAATTCTGTTGGCTACTTCTTCAGTTTCCTGTCTGGTTATCATTTCTACATGAGCAATAGCGGCTATAGAAGCCAGTGCTTCTCCCCTGAACCCCATTGTCTTTATACAAAAAAGGTCATTGGCAGATCTTATTTTGGAGGTGGCGTGCCGTTCAAATGCCATTCTGGCATCCGTCTCTGACATCCCCTTCCCGTCGTCAATGACCTGAATGCTTGTTTTTCCAGAATCTTTTATTATAAGCTTAATGTTTTGCCCTCCAGAATCTAAAGCATTTTCTAACAATTCTTTGATTACTGAAGCTGGTCGCTGGATTACTTCCCCTGCGGCTATCTGATTGGCAATACTGTCAGGAAGTAGCTGGATGATGTCTGGCATAATGATTCGAACCTTTACTTGGAAAAAGCTTCTATCAATGCAATAACCTTATTGGAGCTCATCAATACATAAGCAGCCAGACCGAGTACACATATGATATACAACAACCTGATATTGGACTGTCGCACGGCAGATGATCTTACATTAGGATCTCCGTAATGCTTCAAACGGAGTCCTGTTTTAATCCGATTTTTCATGTTTTCCACATTATCAGACGTATCTTCTGTATGCTTATATTTTTTGATCCTTTCTTCCAATTCCTCTTTGGCAGGGTCATAATACCTGGGAACAAAACCAAAAGACTTAGGTTTTACCCTATTTCCAAAACCTATTTTTATCATGGTGTTAAGGATTATTCTATGTACATAACATCCAATGTTAACCTAAGTTCAATGATAGGTTATGCGTCAATATTGGCGTATTTGGCATTTTCTTCTATAAACTTACGTCTTGGTGGTACTTCGTCTCCCATGAGCATACTGAAAATTCTATCCGCTTCCATGGCATCATAAATGGTAATCTGTCTTAACATTCTGTTATTCGGATCCATCGTGGTCTCCCAGAGCTGTTCAGCATTCATTTCACCTAGACCTTTGTACCGTTGGGTTTTTATGCTGTTATCTTCTTTACCGTTGGAATAATTTTCAATGGCCGTTTTTCGTTCTTCATCATTCCAGCAATAAATAAAATTTTTACCCTTTCTTACCTGATAGAGCGGCGGAGCTGCTATATAAATGTGACCATTTTCGATCAGCGGTTTCATATACCTGAAAAAGAATGTCATGATCAAGGTTGATATGTGGCTACCGTCTACATCTGCGTCACACATAATGACAACCTTGTGATACCTGAGTTTCTCTATATTCAATATTTTTTCACCATCCTTTTCTTCTATGCTTACACCAAGGGCTGTAAACATATTTTTAATTTCCTCGTTTTCATAGATACGGTACTCCATGGCCTTTTCCACATTGAGAATTTTGCCCCTAAGCGGAAG
>Ga0335397_10003089_pt1 | contig 22506 bp, 19 predicted proteins | sample MAT04_FD_205740 | JGI IMG/M metagenome (GOLD analysis project Ga0335397, IMG submission 205740) | Freshwater microbial communities from Lake Fryxell liftoff mats and glacier meltwater in Antarctica - MAT-04 (spades assembly) (version 2) ... | reverse complement strand
ACCGGCCTGATGGCCAGATCGTGTTTGAGCTCCTTGAAGGCTCGCTCGACCTCGGTGAGCTGGATGTAGAACGTCCACAGGGCGCCGCGCTGCTGCGCCGGAAGGTTGGTGTGCAGCAGGTAGCGGCCTTGCCTGCGGCGCAACGGGTGCAGCCGCCGGCGCTCCAGGCTGAACGCCAGGCTCGCGGTGGTACTTGGCTTCTTGGGCAGCGTGACTTTGACCCGGGCTGGCTCCGCGGCCGGTGTTGTGTCTGGCCGCGCCGAGTTTCATCAACAGTTGGCCCTGCCTCAGGCTGAGTCAGGCGCGTGAGCCGGCTGCTGCTGGCCTACGACGGCTTGTTGGCGCAGTTTGGCCTGCCGCAGCAAGTCGGCGAGGTCGCCGGGGCTTGGCCGAACATGCGCGCTTCGATCGGGAAGGCTTGATGGCGCGTGTGGTCGGCTCGCGCCATGCCGGCTGCAGCTTCGTCGCCAGCCTGCTGTTCGGGGAGGTCTTCGCAGACCCAGGTGCCGTGCCGCGTCGCGCCGCGCGGCCATTCTGCCGCCCATATACCGGTCACGAACCGTAGCGCACCATGCGCCGAATCGCTACGGGCTGCCATTGTGCGTTCACGCGGATCCGCGGGCAGGTGGGGTCGCAGGGTGTGGGCCGCCCGGACGAGTGCACGTGCGTCGCGCATCGGTGGCCTACCGGCACCGGGCCGCCCGAAGTCAAGGCACGTCGCCGAAAGCGACGGCGCCCCAGGCCCGCACCGTAGCCAGGGCCGTGGGCAGCGTCAGCGCAGTTGCGGCAGCACGCTCGCCAGCATCGCCACGCCGGAGGCCGTCAGCAGCGCCAGCACGAGCTTGCGAAAGGCCAGCGGGCTGATGCCGGCGTAGAGCTTCATGCCCGCCAGGGCCGGCAGCACCAGCGCCGGTGCCACTGCAGCCATCAGCGGCAGCATCGGCGGCGTGACGGTGCCGCTGGCCAGGTAGGCGGCCATCGTCGTGGCCAGCATAGCGAGGTTGAAGTTCTGGATCACCGCGCGCTGTGCGTCGCGCTCAAGGCCGCGCAGCGTGCACCACAGCGTCGGCATCGCGCCCGTGAAGCCGCCCAGCGGCCCCATGAAGCCGCCGCAGGCCCCGGCGGCGGCATCGGCCCAACGCCCGCCGAAGCGCACCTGCGGCAGCCGCGTGGAGAACAGCATCAAGGGGCACCAGACGGTCAGCAGCACACCGACACCGGCACGGAAGCGCAACACGTCGAGATGCGGCAGCAGCAGCAGGCCCAGCGGCAGCCCGGCCAGGCCACCTGCGATGAAGGGCCAGACGAGCTTCCATTCGAAGCCGCGCCGCACCGTGAACGCCGCCAGCAACTGGCCCGTGAGCGCGCCGAAGACGGCCAGCACGGCGGCCAGCCGCGGATCGAGCACCCAGGCCCAGAAGCTGATCGCCACCAGGCCGAAACCGAAGCCCGAGAGCCCCTGCACGAAACCGGCGGTCGCCGCGCCGACGAGGATCCATGCGATGGGTGCGTCCATCGTTCATGCTAGCCGCGCGCGGTCGGCCCCAGGCCTGAACGGCGCTGGCCGCTGTTCCTGCTCGGGCCGCTGCACGGGCTTGGACTTGCTGGGCATGTCGCCTGCAACGCGCGCTTCGACGGCCATACGCCATCGGCCTCTCGTCCGCGTGGGGCTGCGATGAGTGTGCGTAACACCAGCGCACGCAGCCTGGCTGCGCAATATCGGCAGCGGTGGGGCCGCGCCTGCCCGTCAGCGGGCTCAGGCCCGCTGCAGACCGCGCTTTCGGCCCGGCAGAAGCCGAACCGTATCAGTGCGTGACCGCGGCCTCGGCGGTTGGCGCCGCGGCGACTTCGTCTCCGCCTACGGGCCGGATGTTCTGCGCCAGGTCGCCCTTGGGGCCCTGAACCAGCTCGTAGGTGACGCGCCCACCTTGTTTCAGGGTGCGGAAACCTTCCATCTGGACCGCAGAAAAGTGGGCGAAGACATCCGCCCCACCGCCTTCGGGTTCGATGAAGCCGAAACCCTTGGCGTCGTTGAACCACTTGACCGTACCGTACGACATGGCGTGTCCCTCAACATCACTACGGCAAAAATTGTCCACCCGCGCAAGTTTGAGTGTCAAGCCTTCGACGAAGGGCCGAGCGGGCCAGTGCCTGGACAGAGATCATGGCCAACCGGCGGCGATCGCCGCCACAACGGTGCAAAGCGCGTGCTGCTCCGGCCTTGTGAAGCGGGGGTCTGGCTGCAATATGGGACTCGGGGGCAGGGCCGCGGATGCTGGACGTGCGCCCGAGAACCAACTCGATAGAATGGGTTCATGCCCGACGAACAGCCCCCGGCGCCGCCAAAACCGCCCGCCCCCTCACGCCGAGGCGGTGGGCAGGATGCCGTGGTGGCCGAACGCAAGGCGGCGCGCACGAAGCCGCCTCAGCTGTACCAGGTGGTGATGCTCAACGATGACTACACGCCGATGGAATTCGTCGTGATGATGCTGCAACAGTACTTCCAGCGTGATCCCGACACGGCCACGTTGATCATGCTGAAGATTCACCACGAAGGGCGCGCCATCTGCGGTGTCTACACCAAGGATGTCGCCGCGACGAAAGTCGAACTGGTGCTCACCGCGGCGCGCCGCGAAGGGCACCCGCTGCAATGCATTATGGAGGCCGCATGATTGCCCAAGAACTTGAAGTCAGCCTGCACATGGCGTTCGTCGAGGCGCGCCAGCAGCGGCACGAATTCATCACCGTCGAGCACCTGCTGATGGCGCTGCTGGACAACCCCAGCGCCGCCGAGGTGCTGCGCGCCTGCGCGGCCAACATCGACGACCTTCGCAAGAGCCTGTCGATCTTCATCAAGGAGAACACGCCCACCGTGGGCGGCTCGGATGAGGTCGACACGCAGCCGACGCTCGGGTTCCAGCGTGTCATACAGCGCGCCATCATGCACGTGCAGAGCACGGGCAGCGGCAAGAAGGAAGTCACCGGCGCCAACGTGCTGGTGGCGATCTTCGGCGAGAAGGACTCGCACGCCGTCTACTACCTGCATCAGCAGGGCGTGACGCGTCTGGACGTGGTGAACTTCATCGCCCACGGCATCAAGAAAAACGACCCGCCCGAACCCGCCAAGGGCAACGAAGGTCCGGCCAGCAACGAGACCGAGAAGGAAGAGGGCGGCGACGCCAAGGGCTCGCCGCTGGACCAGTTCACGCAGAACCTCAATACGCTGGCGCTGCAGGGCAAGATCGACCCGCTGATCGGCCGCGAGCACGAGGTCGAGCGTGTCATCCAGGTGCTGTGCCGCCGGCGCAAGAACAACCCGTTGCTGGTGGGCGAAGCCGGTGTCGGCAAGACCGCGATCGCCGAAGGCCTGGCCTGGCGCATCACCGAGAAGGACGTGCCGGAAGTGCTGGCCGACGCCACCGTCTACTCGCTCGACATGGGCGCGCTGCTGGCCGGCACCAAGTACCGTGGCGACTTCGAGCAGCGCCTGAAGGGCGTGCTCAAGCAGCTCAAGGACCAGCCGCACGCCATTCTCTTCATCGACGAGATCCACACACTGATCGGCGCCGGTGCGGCGTCGGGGGGCACGCTGGATGCTTCCAACCTGCTCAAGCCGGCGCTGAGCAGCGGTGCGATGAAGTGCATCGGCGCCACCACCTTCACCGAGTACCGCGGCATCTTCGAGAAGGACGCGGCGCTGAGCCGGCGCTTCCAGAAGGTCGACGTCGTCGAGCCTTCGGTCGAGCAGACGATCGAGATCCTCAAGGGCCTGAAGTCGCGTTTCGAAGAACACCACAGCGTGAAGTACGCGGTGGGCGCGTTGCAGGCCGCGGCGGAGTTGTCGGCCAAGTTCATCAACGACCGCCACCTGCCCGACAAGGCCATCGACGTCATCGACGAGGCCGGTGCCGCGCAGCGCATCCTGCCGGCCAACAAACGCAAGAAGACCATCACGCGGGCCGAGGTCGAGGACATCGTCGCGAAGATCGCGCGCATCCCGCCGCAGTCGGTCAGCAGCGACGACCGCAGCAAGCTCAAGACGCTGGACCGCGATTTGAAGAGCGTGGTCTTCGGGCAGGACCCGGCCATCGACGCGCTGGCCGCCAGCATCAAGATGGCGCGCTCGGGCCTGGGCAAGTCCGACAAGCCCATCGGCAGCTTCCTGTTCAGCGGCCCCACGGGCGTGGGCAAGACCGAGGTCGCCAAGCAGCTGGCCTATGTGCTGGGCATCGACCTCATCCGCTTCGACATGTCCGAGTACATGGAGCGCCATGCCGTCAGCCGCCTGATCGGTGCCCCCCCGGGCTATGTCGGTTTCGACCAGGGTGGCCTGCTCACCGAGGCCGTGACCAAGAAGCCGCACTCGGTGCTGCTGATGGACGAGATCGAGAAGGCGCACCCCGACGTCTTCAACGTGCTGCTGCAGGTGATGGACCACGGCACGCTGACCGACAACAACGGGCGCAAGGCCGACTTCCGCAACGTCATGATCATCATGACGACCAACGCGGGCGCCGAGACCATGAACAAGTCGACCATCGGCTTCACCAACAAGCGCGAGCAGGGTGACGAGATGGCCGACATCAAGCGCCTGTTCACACCCGAGTTCCGCAACCGCCTGGACGCCATCGTCAACTTCCGCGCGCTCGACGAAGACATCATCCTGCGCGTGGTCGACAAGTTCCTGCTGCAGCTGGAAGGCCAGCTCGCCGAGAAGAAGGTGGAAGTCACCTTCAGCGACGGCCTGCGCAAGTACCTGGCGAAAAAGGGCTTCGACCCGCTGATGGGCGCACGCCCGATGCAGCGCCTGATTCAGGACACGATCCGCCGCGCGCTGGCCGACGAGCTGCTGTTCGGCCGCCTCGTCGACGGCGGACGCCTGAGCGTCGACATCGACGACAAGGACGAGGTGCTGCTCGATATCCAGCCGCCGAAGAAGAGCGACAAGCCGCGCGCCGAGGCGGCCGCCGCCTAGGTCTGGCGCGACGGCAGCCGCTCGGCCGCCGGGTCCTGCAGGTAGAAACGACAGAGCATCCCGTACAACGCGGGATGCTCTTTTTTCATGACCTCGGGGCTGACGAAGAAGGCCTCGCTGGCAACAGCGAAAAACTCTTCCTCGCCGCTGGCGCCGTAGGGGTCGAGCACGGTGTCCTGCCCGGCGTCGACACGCTGGACGAAAGCGTCGAACTCGGCTTGCAGCGTGGCCTGCCATGCGGCTGGCGGCAGGCCGGGCGGCAGCAGCGGCACGCCGTTGGCGCGGCCGTCGGCCATGTCCAGCACATGCGCAAATTCGTGGATGACGACGTTGTAGCCGGCCGCGGCGCTCTGGCCGGCGCTGCGCACGTCGCGCCAGGACAGCATCACCGGCCCGCCTTCCATGGCTTCGCCCGACAGCGGTTCGTCGTAGCTGTGCACCACGCCGTCGTCGTCGGCCACCTCGCGGCGTGCGACCACCTGGTCGGGGTGCACAACGATGCCGACGAAGCGGTCGTAGCGCGCCAGGCCCAGCCGAAGCACGGGCAGCACGGCCTGCGCCGCAATGGCCACCACCATGGCGTCGGTCAGGTGCAGGCCGCCGGCGGCGCTGAATTCCTTGCGGTCGAGGAAGAGGCTGGTCAACCGGCGCAGTTCATCGCGGTCGGCCGCGTCGCGCCGCTGCAGAAAGGGGTAGCGAACCAGCGTGCGTTTCCACAGGTCGTCGGGAATGGTGCGCCGCTGTACGGCGGCGTCTTCGCGCTGGCGCCGCCAGCGCTGCCACAGGCGGCCCATCATGGCGTGTCAGAGCCCCACGGGCGGCAGGCGCTCGAAGCCGCCGCGCGTCAGGCGCAGCACCTCGGCGCGCTGCGCGGTGTCGAGGTCCCAGTCGCTCAGCACGTGGCGCTTGAAGCCCGGCGCCAGCGCATTGCTGCCGGGGCGGTGCGTGTGGCCATGCACCATCTCGGCCGCGCCCATGGCGTGCATCCAGCGCACGGCTTCGGAGGCGTCAACGTCGGTGGCCAGGTCGCCGTCCATCGACCAGCGTCCGGCGCCCGCCGCGCCTTCGGCCTGCCAGCGCTCGGCGCTGGCCTTGCGCATCGCGGCGGCGATGTCCAGACGCTCGGCCAGCGGCTTGGCCAGGAAGGCGGCCTGCCAGGCCGGCGAGCGCACCTCGCGCCGGAAGGCCTGGTAGGGCAGGTCGTCCAGGCACAACGCGTCGCCGTGGCTCAGCAGCAACGGCTGGCCCCAGGCAGACAGTACGGTGGGGTCGGGCAGGGCCATCAGGCCGGCCTCGCGAAGCAGCGCCGCACCGACGAGGAAGTCGCGGTTGCCGGCCATGAAGGCCAGTTGGCGGTGGCTCGCTGCTTCGGCCAGCACCTCGACGCAGCGCCGCTCGAAGGGCCGGCTGCGGGCGTCGTCGCCCACCCAGACCTCGAACAGGTCACCGAGGATGAAGACGGCATCGGCCGTCGTCTGGCGCAGGTGCCGCTCCCAGGCCTGGAAGGTGGCCGGCATGGCCGCGCACAGGTGCAGGTCGGAGATGAAGTCCACCGCGCGCCACGCCGCGGGTGCGGTGAACTCGAAGAAGGCCGGGAGCGCCGCGCCCCGAGCCGGTTCCACCATCAGCCCAGCTCGGTGACGCGGGTGATGAGCACGTCGTCGACGGGCACGTCGTCGTGGAAACCCTTGCGGCCGGTCTTGACCTTCTCGATGGCATCGACCACGTCCATGCCCTCGACGACACGGCCGAACACGGCGTAGCCCCAGCCCTGCGCGTTCTCGGCGCGGAAGTCGAGGAAGTCGTTGTCGACGCAGTTGATGAAGAACTGCGCTGTGGCTGAATGCGGGTCGCTGGTGCGCGCCATGGCCAGCGTGTACTTCTTGTTCTTCAGGCCGTTGTTGGCCTCGTTCTGGATGGCGGCTGCGGTGGGCTTCTGCTTCATGCCGGGCTCGAAGCCGCCGCCCTGGAGCATGAAACCCTTGATGACGCGATGGAACACCGTGCCGTCGAAGTGGCCCTTCTTCGCGCACTCCAGGAAGTTGGCCACCGACAGCGGCGCCTTCTCGTCGTCGAGCTCGATGCGCAGGGTGCCCGCGCTGGTTTCCATCTGGACGTTCTTGGTCATGTCATTTCTCCACGGTGGCTTTGCGGATGGTCACGGGCGTGACCGGCAGGTTCTGGTGCGGGCCCTGGGCGCGGGTGGGCACGTCCTTGATCTTGTCGACGACGTCCAGGCCCTCGGCCACCTTGCCGAAGACGGCGTAGCCGTCGCGGCCCTCTGCGGCGTCGAGGCGCAGGTTGTCGTTGACGTTGATGAAGAACTGCGCCGTGGCCGAGTTGGGGTCGGAGGTGCGCGCCATCGCGATGCTGCCGCGCACGTTGGACAGGCCGTTGCGGCTCTCCAGCGGGATCGGCTTTCGCGTCGTCTTCTCGCCCAGGTCGGCCTTGAAGCCGCCGGTCTGGATCATGAAGCCGTTGATGACGCGGTGGAAGATGATCCCGTCGTAATGGCCGGCGCGCACGTACTGCAGGAAGTTGTCGACCGACTTCGGCGCCTTTTCGGCGTCGAGTTCGAGCACGATGTCGCCCTCGGTGGTGGCCAGGCGCACCTTCTGCGCCAGCGCGGGCGCCGCGACGGTCACGAGGGCAAGAACCAGCAGGCTGGTGAGCAGTTTCAAGGCAGCTTCTCCGCAAGTCGGGGCGGCCCATGGGCCGCGCGTCGCGAGCCGGCCGGCGGCCGGTCAGGGCGCGAGTCTAGCGGGCCGCCGAAGGCGCTGCGGCGAGCAGGGCGCGCACGGCTTCCAGACGGCGCAGCAGCGGCACGTCCACCGGTCCGGTGGCGGTGGCCAGTTCCCAGGCCTGGGCGGCCAGCATCAGGTGCACCTCGCCCAGGTTGGCCCGCGCGATGCGGTGGCCCGGGTCGTTGCGCAGCGCCGATTCCAGTGCCTGGCGCGCGGCTTCCAGGCGGCCGGCGCGGGCCTGCAGCAACGCGATGTTGTTGTAGGGGTCGGGCAGCTCGGGGTAGTCCTGCGCCATGGCGGTGAAGTGCGCCAGCGCGTCGGCGTCGCGCTTCAGGTCCATCAGCGCCACGCCCTGCAGGAATCGCAGCGAAACATCGCGCGGCCGCGCCGCCAGCGCGCGTTCGGCCAGCTGCAGTGCGGCCGCCGGTTCACCGCGCGTCAACAGCGCGCGCAGCTCGGTGGCCTCGTCGGCATGCGCCGCGCCCGCAACCAGGCACAGGGCGGCCAGGCCGGTGGCAAGCAGGGCAGGCACGCGGGGTGTGAAGGGCATCGGGGGAGTCAGGGGCGCGCGGCCTTTGCGCTGGAGGGTGGCCGCTATACTGAATTCCATTCTATCGGTGCTGTCTTGGCCGCCGCCCACGCCGTGCGCAGCGCCACAGCCTCCCGCCTGCCAGCCAGGGCGGCCCCGCGGGGCCCGTCTGCCCCGAGTCCATGAGCCTACGCATCCACAACACCCTGACGCGTCGCCTGGAGGAATTCAGCCCGCTCGAGCCGGGCCACGTGCGCATGTACGTCTGCGGCATCACGGTCTACGACCTCTGCCACCTCGGCCATGCCCGCATGGTGCTGTCGTTCGACACCGTCTACCGCTGGCTGCTGGCCAGTGGCTGGCGTGTCACCTATGTTCGCAACATCACCGACATCGAGGACAAGATCATCAAGCGGGCGCTGGAGCGCGGGCAGACCATCCGCCAGCTCACCGACGGGATGATCGCCGCCATGCACCGCGACTTCGCCGCTTTAGGCGCACTGCCGCCGACGCACGAGCCGCGTGCCACCGACTACGTGCCGCAGATGCTGGGCCTGATCGAGACGCTGCAGCACAAAGGGCTGGCCTACCAGGCCCGAAGTGCCGATGGAAGCGCCAATGGAGGCGGCGACGTGAACTTCGCCGTGCGCCGCTTCCCCGGCTACGGCAGGCTCAGCGGCAAGAGCCTGGATGAACTGCGCGCCGGCGAGCGCGTGGCCGTGCTCGGCGACAAGGAAGACCCGCTGGACTTCGTGCTGTGGAAGTCGGCCAAGGCCGACGAGCCCGCCGACGCCAAGTGGGAGAGCCGCTACGGCCCCGGCCGCCCGGGCTGGCACATCGAGTGCTCTGCGATGAGCTGCGCGCTGCTGGGTGAGCCCTTCGACATCCACGGCGGTGGCATGGACCTGCAGTTCCCGCACCACGAAAACGAGATTGCGCAGAGCGAAGGCGCCAGTGGTGGCGAGTTCGTTCGCACCTGGATGCACAACGGTTTCCTCAATGTCGACGACACCAAGATGTCGAAGTCGCTGGGCAACTTCTTCACCATCACCGACGTGCTGAAGCACTTCGACGGCGAGACGGTGCGCTTCTTCATGCTGCGCACGCACTACCGCAGCCCCTTCAACTTCAGCGACCAGCTGCTCGAAGAGACGCGCACCGCGCTCAAGCGCCTGTACACGGCGCTGCAGTCCGCGGATGGGGTGCCGGCGCTGGCAGACATCGACTGGGCCGAGCCGCGCGCGGCCGCCTTCAAGGCCGCGATGGACGACGACTTCAACACGCCGGGCGCGGTGGCCGTGCTCTTCGACCTGGCCGGCAGCGTCAACCGCGGCGTGCCGGCCGACGCCGCCTTGCTGAAGGCACTCGGCGCCGTGCTGGGCCTGCTGCAACAACCACCGAGCGACTACTTGCAGGGCGGCGGCGGACTGGACGAAGCGGCCATCCAAGGGCGCATCGAGGCCCGTGCCGCGGCCAAGAAGGCGCGCGACTTCGCGCTGGCCGACCGCATCCGCGCCGAGCTGCTGGGCCAGGGCGTCGAGCTCAAGGACTCGGCCCAGGGCACCACCTGGGTCAGAACCTGAACATGCCCAAGCCCACGCTTGAGGCTGCCATGCCCGACGCCCCGGCGGCCGCGCCCGCCGTCGCGACGCCCGCCTTCTGGGACGAAGCCTGCAAACATCTGGGCAAACGCGACCGCGTGCTGAAGAAGCTGATCCCGAAGTTCGGCGAAGCCCGCCTGCAGAGCCGCGGCGACGCCTTCACCACGCTGGCGCGTTCGATCGTCGGGCAGCAGATCTCGGTGAAGGCCGCGCAGTCGGTATGGGACCGTTTTGCCGTCACCGTCGGCGGGCCTGCAACGCGCCTGCAGCCCGGCGGCGTGCTGGCGCTGGAAGTGCCGCAGATGCGCGAGGCCGGCCTGTCGGCGCGCAAGTGCGAATACCTGCTCGACCTGGCGCGCCATTTCAGCGAAGACCGCGTGCACGTACTGCAATGGGCCGAGATGGACGACGAGGCCATCATCGACGAACTGGTGGCGATCCGCGGCATCGGACGCTGGACGGCGGAGATGTTCCTCATCTTCCACCTCATGCGGCCGAACGTGATGCCGCTGGACGACCTGGGACTCATCAAGGGCATCAGCCTGAACTACTTCAGCGGCGAACCCGTTTCGCGTGCCGAGGCGCGCGAGGTCGGCGAGGCCTGGGCGCCGTTCCGCTCGGTCGCCACTTGGTACATTTGGCGCAGCCTGGACCCTGTACCCGTGGAGTACTGACTTGAGCAAACGGCACTTCCTGGAATTCGAACAACCCATCGCCGAACTCGAATCGAAGATCGACGAGTTGCGCTACGTGCACAACGAATCGGCGGTGGACATCAGCGACGAGATCGAACGCCTGGCGGCAAAGAGCCAGCAGCTCACGCGCGACATCTATTCGAACCTGACGCCCTGGCAGGTGACGCAGATCGCGCGCCACCCGCAGCGGCCCTACACGCTGGACTACGTCAACGAGATCTTCACCGAGTTCCAGGAGTTGCACGGCGACCGCCACTACGCCGACGACCTGTCCATCGTCGGCGGCCTGGCGCGTTTCAACGGCCAGGCCTGCATGGTGCTGGGCCACCAGAAGGGCCGCGACACGAAGGAGCGCACGCTGCGCAACTTCGGCATGAGCAGGCCCGAGGGCTACCGCAAGGCATTGCGGTTGATGAAGCTCGCTGAGAAGTTCGGCCTGCCGGTTTTCACCTTCGTCGACACCCCCGGCGCCTACCCCGGCATCGGCGCCGAGGAACGGGGCCAGAGTGAAGCCATCGGCCGCAACATCTACGAGATGGCACAACTGGAAGTGCCCATCGTCAGCACCATCATCGGCGAAGGCGGCTCCGGCGGCGCGCTGGCCATCAGCGTCGCCGACCAGGTGCTGATGCTGCAGTTCAGCGTCTACTCGGTGATCTCGCCCGAGGGCTGCGCGTCCATCCTGTGGAAGACCTCCGAACGCGCCAGCGACGCCGCGGAAGCGCTGGGCATCACCGCGCACCGGCTCAAGGCGCTGGGCGTCATCGACAAGATCGTCAATGAACCGGTGGGCGGCGCGCACCGCGACATCCCGTGGATGGCCGCGCAGCTCAAGCGTGCACTGGCCGACGCGCTGCGCCACTCCGCCGACCTCAAGCCCAAGGAACTGCTGCAGCAGCGCTACGAGCGGCTGCGTTCCTACGGCCGCTACACCGACACCAAGGACCGGTGAGCACCCCTGCGCTGCGGGTTGCGGTGGCCGTCAGCGGCGGCCGCGATTCGACGGCGCTGCTGCACTGCACGCTGCGCGCGGCGCGGCCGCTGGGCGTGGCGGTGACGGCCCTGCACGTGCACCACGGCCTGGTGGCCGAGGCCGACGCCTGGCTGGCGCAGGTGCGCGGCCAGAGCCGCCGCTGGGGGGCGCAGTTTGCCTGCACCCGGCTGCCGGGCAGCCCGGCGCGCGGCGAGAGTGTCGAGGCCTGGGCGCGCCGCGAGCGTTACGCCGCGCTGGCCGCGATGGCGTCGGCTGCCGGCTGCGGCCTCGTGCTGCTGGCCCACCACCGGCGCGACCAGGCCGAGACCTTCCTGCTGCAGGCGTTGCGTGGCGGCGGCCCGGCCGGGCTGTCCGCGATGCCGCAAGCGGCACAGCGCCAGGGCCTGGTGTGGGCGCGGCCCTGGCTCGACGAGCCGCGCGAGTTGATCGAGGCCTACGTGCGGCGGCACCGCCTGCAGCATGTCGACGATGCCAGCAATGCCGACCCGCGCTACGCCCGCAACCGCCTGCGCCTGCAGCTGTGGCCGGCGCTCACCGCCGCCTTTGCCGACGCCGAGACGGCACTGGCCCAGGCGGCCAGGCAGGCCCAGCAGGCTGCGGCGCTGGCCGACGAGGTGGCGGCGCTGGACCTGCCGGGTGTCAGCGACGACGGCGCGCTGTGCGTCGCGCCCTGGCTGACCCTGCCGGCGGCGCGCCGCCGTAACGTGCTTCAGACCTGGCTGGCGGGCGTCCTCGACGCGCCCGTGCCGCAGTCGCTGGTGCAGCGCCTCTGCGACGAGCTGCCTGCCCGGCGCAGCGCTGCCTGGCCGGCGCCACAGGCTGACCTGCGGCTTTACCGCGGGCGGCTCAACTGCTGGCCCCGGGTGGCCCGCGCCGCTTTGCAGCCGGCTGCGGTCGACCTGAACCTGGCGCGGCCGGGTTGCACGAAACTGCCCGACTGGGCAGGACAGTTCGAGGTTCGCGCAGCATCCGAAGGTGGCGTGGACGCGACCTTGTTGCAACATGTGCGGGCCGTGTCGCGGCAAGGCAGCGAACGTTTGCGCCTGGCGCCACGCGGCGCCGCGCGCAGCCTGAAGAAGCAGTACCAGGCCGCCGGCGTGCCCGCCTGGCAACGCGAGGGTCCCTTGCTCTGGCTGCCCGACGGCCGCCTGCTCTTTGCGCCCGGCCTCGGCGTCGACGCCGCACTGCAAGCCCCCCCAGGCCAGCCGCAACTGGCGCTGCGCTGGTGCCCGGCCGTGCCAGGGCCACGTCAGGCCGACGGCTAAACTCGCGGGTTCGGCGCAGGCCGGCCCTGGTGCCGGCAGCGCGCCCACCGGTTCGACACTCCGGCCGTCACCGCGGCGGCATTCAGCGATGGCATTGATCGTTCACAAGTACGGCGGCACCTCGATGGGCTCGACCGAGCGCATCCGCAGCGTGGCGCAGCGCGTGGCCAAGTGGGTGCGCGCCGGCCACCAGCTGGTGGTGGTGCCCTCGGCGATGTCGGGCGAGACCAACCGCCTGCTCGGCCTGGCCAAGGAACTGCTGCCCGACGCGGCGCTGGCCAGCACGCCCGAGGCGCTGCGCGAGCTCGACGCCGTGGCCGCCACTGGCGAGCAGGTCAGCGTCGGCCTGCTGGCGCTGGCGCTCCAGGCCCAGGGTATCGCGGCCATCAGTTACGGCGGCTGGCAGGTGGCCATTGCCACCGATTCGGCCCACACCAAGGCCCGCATCAGCAGCATCGACGACAAACGCGTGCGCGCCGACCTGGCCGCGGGCAAGGTGGTGGTCATTACCGGGTTCCAGGGCATCGACCCGCTGGGCAATGTCACCACGCTGGGCCGCGGCGGCAGCGACACCTCGGCCGTGGCCGTGGCCGCGGCGCTGAAGGCCGACGAATGCCTGATCTACACCGACGTCGACGGTGTCTACACGACCGACCCGCGCATCGTGCCCGAGGCGCGGCGCCTGTCCAGCATCAGCTTCGAAGAGATGCTGGAGATGGCCAGCCTGGGCAGCAAGGTGCTGCAGATCCGCTCGGTGGAATTTGCCGGCAAGTACCGCGTGCCGGTGCGTGTGCTTTCCAGTTTCACGCCCTGGGACATCCCGCTCGAGGAAGAAGCCCGGTCGGGTACCCTGATCACTTTCGAGGAAGACGAAAAGATGGAACAAGCCGTGGTGGCCGGCATCGCGTTCAACCGCGACGAGGCCAAGATCAGCGTCATCGGCGTGCCCGACAAGCCGGGCATCGCCTACCAGATCCTGGGCCCGGTGGCCGATGCCAACATCGACATCGACGTCATCATCCAGAACCTCTCGCATGACGGCAAGACCGACTTCAGCTTCACCGTGCACCGCAACGACTACGCGCGCACGATGAACGTGCTGGAAACCCAGGTCTTGCCGGCCACCGGCGCGGCGCGCCTGGCCGGCGACCCCAAGATCTGCAAGGTCAGCATCGTGGGCATCGGCATGCGCAGCCATGTCGGCGTGGCGAGCAAGATGTTTCGCACGCTCAGTGAAGAGGGCATCAACATCCAGATGATCACCACGAGCGAGATCAAGACCAGCGTGGTGCTCGACGAGAAGTACATGGAGCTCGCGGTGCGCGCGCTGCACAAGGCCTTCGATCTCGATCAGCCTGTGGTGGCCTGACCGCGCCCGTGGCCGCTACCGGGCCCCGGCCCGCGGATGCCGCTAGAATCTATTTTTCGCCGGAGTCGTGACCGAGTGGCCGAAGGTGCTCCCCTGCTAAGGGAGTATGTGGCTTAAAACCGCATCAAGGGTTCGAATCCCTTCGACTCCGCCAGGCGTACATCGGCTTGCCCAGCAAGCCAAACCGAAAGCCCCGCAGGAAGTTTTCTGGCGGGGCTTTTTGTTGCTCTTATCCCTATAGGCCCGGGGCGACAACTGCATACGAATGGCGTTACCTCGCCGCGCAGGCGCGGTCGTCGGGGGTCTGCGCCCGGACCTGAATGTCGCCGTCTGCAGTGCCCTCCGCGCCGCGGCGCTTCGCGGCCGCCTGCACTTCGACGGTCGGCGCCGACGGCTGCACCGCAGTGCCGGGCGCCACGGCCGCGGGCGCGGCGGGATCGCTGTGAAACAGGGGCTGTCTTGCCAAAGGGTGCTGCCTTGCAAGCGCCACCGATTCTGCCGGCGTGCGCGAGTCGGCGGCCCGGCTGCATCACCTGTCGGAGAATCGCCGCCACGGCTGTAAACCCTGGAGACCATCTTGCCCTCGAGCGACATTCAAATTGCCCGCCAGGCGCGCCTGCAGCGCATCACCGACCTGGCCCGCGAACGCCTGGGCATCGCCGACGAGCATCTGGTGCCCTACGGCCATTTCAAGGCCAAGCTGGCGCTGCCCTACATCGACACGCTGGCGGGCCGGCCCGACGGCAAGCTGATCCTCGTCACCGCCATCAGCCCGACGCCGGCGGGCGAGGGCAAGACCACCACCACGGTGGGCCTGGGCGACGCGCTGAACCACATCGGCAAGAAGGCGGTGATCGCTCTGCGTGAACCGTCGCTGGGCCCGGTGTTCGGGCTGAAGGGCGGCGCGGCGGGTGGTGGCCACGCGCAGGTGGTGCCGATGGAGGACATCAACCTGCACTTCACGGGTGACTTCAGCGCCATCGCGCTGGCGCACAACCTGCTGTCGGCCTGCCTGGACAACCACGTCCACCACGGCAATGCGCTCGACATCGACGTGCGCCGCATCGTGTGGAAGCGCGTGATGGACATGAACGACCGCGCGCTGCGCGAGCTCACCGTGGGCCTGGGCGGTCCCGGCAACGGCTTCCCGCGCCAGGACGGCTTCGACATCGTGGTGGCCTCCGAGGTGATGGCCATCCTGTGCCTGAGCACGTCGCTGCAGGACCTGAAAACACGCCTGGGTCGCATCGTCGTGGCCGAGACGCGTGCGCGCAGGCCCGTCACGGCCGCCGACCTGAAGGTGCACGGCGCGATGGCCGTGCTGCTGAAGGACGCGCTGGCGCCCAACCTGGTGCAGACGATCGAGAACAACCTGGCGCTGCTGCACGGCGGGCCCTTCGCCAACATCGCGCACGGCTGCAACAGCGTCATCGCCACGCGCGCCGCGCTCAAGCTCGCCGACTACGTGGTGACGGAGGCCGGCTTCGGTGCCGACCTGGGCGCCGAGAAGTTCATCGACATCAAGTGCCGCAAGGCCGGGCTGGCGCCTGCCGCCGCCGTGGTGGTGGCCACCATCAGGGCGCTGAAGTTCCACGGCGGCGTGAACCTCGCCGACCTGGGGCGCGAGGACCTGGGCGCGCTGGAGCGCGGCATGGCCAACATCCAGCGCCATCTGCACAACCTGCACGAGGTCTTCGGGCTGCCGTGTGTGGTGTCCATCAACCACTTCACCAGCGACACCGAGGCCGAACACACGTTGCTGCGCGAACGCCTGGTCGTGATGGGTGTGCCGGTGGTCACCGCGCGCCACTGGGCCGAAGGCGGCCCTGGCGCGGCCGACGTCGCGCGCGAGGTGGTGAAGGTCTGCGAGCTGAAGTCGACGCTGCGTTTTGCGTACGAAGACGCCGACCCGCTGTGGCAGAAAGTGCGCAAGCTGGCCACGCGCACCTACGGCGCGGCCGACATCAGTGCCAGCAGCGCCGTGCGCAGGCAGATCGCGGCGCTGCAGGACGCCGGCTACGGCCACCTGCCGGTGTGCGTCGCCAAGACGCAGTACAGCTTCAGCACCGACGCCACGCTGCGCGGTGCACCCAGCGGGCACATCGTCGACATCCGCGAGGTGCGGCTGGCGGCGGGCGCCGAGTTCGTGGTGATGGTGTGCGGCGACATCATGACCATGCCCGGCCTGCCCAAGGTGCCGGCGGCCGAGCACATCGACCTCGACGACGAGGGCCGCATCGTCGGCCTGAGCTGACCCGCGGATCGACACCGACGAACCGTCACGAGGCGGCACGCCCATGGCCAACAACACCGCACGCCTGTACCGCATCGAGACGCTGATCCGCGCCCGCGGGCATGTCAGCTTCAAGGCGCTGCTCGACGAGCTCGAGGTCTCGCCGGCGACACTCAAGCGCGACCTGGAATACCTGCGCAACCGCATGGGCGCGCCCATCGAGTACGACCGCGATCTCAACGGCTACCGCTTCGGCAGCGGCTGCGAGGGGCGCAAACACGAGCTCCCCGGCTTGTGGTTCGACGAACGCGAGCTCTATTCGCTGCTGATGGCGCAGCAACTGCTGGCCGGGCTGGACAGCGACGGCCTGCTCAGCCGCCACCTGCAGCCGCTGCTCGACCGCATCCACCAGCTGCTGGGCAGCGCCGGGGGTGGCGCAGAGGGCGAGGCCGCGGCCGAGCGGTTGATGAAGCGCGTGAAGGTGGTCAGCGCGCTGCGCCGCCCGGTGCCCAGCCGCTTCTTCGAGCGCGTCAGCGCGGCGCTGCTGGCGCGCAAGCGCCTGCACCTGCGCTACCTCACGCGCGGCCGGCGCGAGGTGAGCGAGCGCGACGTCTCGCCGCAGCGCCTGGTGCACTACCGCAACACCTGGTACCTGGATGCCTGGTGCCACCGCGTCGACGCGTTGCGCCGCTTTGCGCTCGACGCCATCGAAGAGGCCACGGTGCTGGACAAGCCCGCGCGCAAGATCGCCATGAAGCGAGTGCAGGCCGAGATGGACGCCGGCTACGGCATCTACGCCGGCGGCACGCAGCGCTGGGCCGTGCTGGCCTTCGACGCGCAGGCCGCGCAGTGGGCCAGCCGTGAGGAGTGGCACCCCGAGCAGCAGGGCCGCTGGCTGGAAGACGGCCGCTACGAGCTGCGCCTGCCCTATGTCGACGACACCGAACTCGTGATGGACCTGCTGCGCCAGGGTGAACAGGTGCAGGTGCTGGCACCGCCGGACCTGGTGGTGGCCCTGCGGCGGCGCCTGGCCGCCGCCGCCGCACTGTATGCCGGCAGCGGCGACTGACGCTTCCGATCAGGCGTAGACCGGGTAGGTCGGCTCGTACATCGCCGCGCGCATGAAGCCGGCCAGGTCGGCCGGGCGCTCGACCTCGGCGTGGCCCTGCGCATAGGCTACCTCGGCCACCGCGGCGGCAATGTGCACCGAAACCTCGCGCACGTTCTGCAGCGGCGGGAACAGGCTGCCCTGCGCCAGGTCTTCTGCCGTGACCTGCTGCGCCAGCGCCCTGGCCGAGGCCAGGAACATCTCGTCGGTGACGTGGCGTGCGCGCACGGCGATGGTGCCCAGCCCCACGCCCGGGAAGATGTAGGAGTTGTTGCCCTGCCGCGGCACGAAGGTCTTGCCGTCGAAGTTGACGGGGTCGAAGGGGCTGCCCGACGCGAACAGCGCGCGCCCGCCGCTCCATACATAGGCCTGCTCGGCCGTGCACTCGGCCTTCGAGGTCGGGTTGGACAGTGCAAAGACGATGGGGCGTTCGTTCAGGCGTGTCATCTCTTCGACGATCTCACGCGTGAAGCCGCCTGCCATCGCCGCCACGCCGACGATGCCGGTGGGCTTCAGTTCGCGCACCGCGGCCGCGAAGTCGGTGACGGGCGCGTGTTCGTGTGCAAAGGGCTGCTTGTGCGCGGCCAGGTCGCCGCGGCTGGCGACCACCAGGCCCTTGCTGTCGAAGAGCCAGCAGCAGCGTTGCGCGGCGGCCTCGTCGACGCCCTCGGCCACCATCGCCGCCACCGCCAGCTCGGCGATGCCGGTGGCGGCCTCGCCCGCGCCCAGGAAGAGCAGGCGCTGCTGCGCCAGTTCACCCTTCGTCACGCGCAGCGCGCTGTACAGGCCCGCCAAGGCCACGGCCGCGGTGCCCTGGATGTCGTCGTTGAAGGTGCAGATGCGGTGGCGGTACTTCTCCAGCAGCCGGAAGGCGTTGTGGTTGGCGAAGTCCTCGAACTGGATCACCACGCCGGGGAAGACCTCGCGCGCGGCGCCGATGAACTCGTCGACCAGCTCGTCGTAGGCCGCGCCCGTCAGGCGGGGCTGCGCCAGGCCGAGGTAGAGCGGGTCCTCGCGCAGCGCGGCGTTGTTGGTGCCGACGTCCAGCATCACCGGCAGGCACTGCGTCGGCGGCACGCCGGCGCAGGCCGTGTACAGCGCCAGCTTGCCCACCGGGATGCCCATGCCGTTGCTGCCCAGATCGCCCAGACCCAGGATGCGTTCGCCGTCGGTGACGACGATCATCGCCACGTCGTGGTGGGGCCAGTTTCGCAGCAGGGTACGCACCTGGCCGCGGTCGTGAGCGGTGACGAAGATGCCGCGCGGCCGCTGGTAGATGTGGCCGAACTGCTGGCAGCCCAGGCCCACGGTGGGCGTGTAGATGATCGGCATCATCTCGTCGGTGTTCTCGATCACGACGCGGAAGAACAGCGCCTCGTTGCGGTCGTGCAGCGCCGTCATGAAGATGTACTTCTCCAGCGTGCTGGGCAGGCGATGGAAGTTCTCGAGCACACGCGCCACCTGCTCGGTCTGCGTGCACACGTGCGGCGGCAGCAGGCCGCGCAGGCCCAGCAGTTCGCGCTCGCGCTCGGTGAAGGCGGTGCCCTTGTTCAACGAGGGCTCGCGCAGCAGCGCCTCGCCGCGTGGAAACCAGGACGACAGCGCGGGGCGCCGTGGATGGGGGGTGTCTATCGACATGCGGGTCTCCGGCGCGTTGAACGCGACTTTCGAGGCCGTGAAGGTAGCCCTTGCCGCGTCCGCCTCGTTGACATGCGTCAAGCGCGGCCGAAGTCGGGTGGCCGAAGATCCGGCGGTCGGCGAAAAGCAGTCGGGCCCCTGCCGACACAGGAGAAGCAGCGCATGAACAGCCGCACGCAGGCCGTGTCCGTCCCGGGCGTGCCGCGCTCGCAGAAGCCCCGCAAGAGCCGATGGCCCGCGCGGCTCGACTGGGTGCAAAGCGCCAGCGGCCTGCTGCTGGCGCTTTTCATGTGGGGGCACATGTTCTTCGTCTCGACCATCCTGCTCGGCAAGGACGCGATGTGGACGGTGACCAAGGCCTTCGAGGGCTACTTCATCTTCGGCCGTTCGCTGCCCTGGCTGGTGTCGGTGGTGGTGGCCGCCGTGCTGCTGCTGCTGGTGGTGCACGCTTTGCTGGCGGTGCGCAAGTTCCCCAGCAACTACCTGCAGTTCCGCGCCTTCCGCGACCACGCCGGCGACATGAAGCACGAGGACACCACGCTGTGGTGGTGGCAGGTGCTGACGGGCTTCGCGCTCTTCTTCCTGGCCTCGATGCACCTCTTCGTGATGCTCTCGCGGCCCGACCGGATCGGCCCCTTCGAAAGCGCCGACCGCGTCTGGTCCGACCACTACTGGGTGCTGTACCTGGTGCTGCTGTTCGCCGTCGAACTGCACGGTGGCATCGGCCTGTACCGGCTGGCCGTGAAGTGGAACTGGTTCGGCGGCGCCCACCCCGACGCGACGCGCAAGAAGCTGAAGACGCTGAAGTGGGCCCTGACCGTGTTTTTCCTCGTGCTGGGCCTGGCCACGCTGGCGGCCTACATCAAGATCGGCATCGAGCACGCGCCGCGCGCCGGTGAACCCTACACACCGGCCTGGGTGCAGCCTGCGGGCGCACCGGCGGTGGTGAAGTGAGCGCAGCGTCATGAAGATCAACTACACCGACGTGCTCGTCATCGGCGGCGGCCTCACCGGGCTGCGTGCGGCCATCGGCGCCAAGCGGCGCGGCCACGACGTCGTCATTCTCTCGTTGGTGCCGCCCAAGCGTTCGCACTCTTCGGCGGCGCAAGGCGGCATGCAGGCCTCGCTGGCCAACGTCATCAAGGGGCAGGGCGACAACGAGGACGTTCACTTCGAGGACACCGTGCGCGGCAGCGACTGGGGTGCCGACCAACGCGTGGTGCGCATGTTCGTGAACACGGCGCCCAAGGCTGTGCGCGAACTCGCCGCCTGGGGCGTGCCCTGGAGCCGGGTCAGCCGTGGCGACCGCCAGGTCATCATCAACGGCCAGAAGGTCACGCTGACCGAACGCGACGAGGCCCACGGCCTGGTGGCGCAGCGCGACTTCGGCGGCACCAAGAAGTGGCGCACCTGCTACGTCAGCGACGGCACCGGCCACGCCATGCTGTTCGCGGTGAGCGACCGCGCGATCGCCGAGAGCATCCCGGTGGTGGAACGCGCCGAGGCCATTGCACTCATCGTCGACGGTAGCCGCTGCCAGGGCGCGGTGGTGCGCGATCTCATCACCGGCGAGCTCAGCGCCTACGTCGCCAAGGCCACCATCATCGCCACCGGCGGCGCCGGCCGGCTGTTCAAGGTGACGACGAATGCCGTCATCTGCGAAGGCATAGGCATGGCCATCGCGCTGGAAACCGGCCAGGCCGCGCTCGGCAACATGGAAGCGGTGCAGTTCCACCCCACCGGCATCTTCCCGGCCAGCATCCTGGTGACGGAAGGCTGCCGCGGCGACGGCGGCCTGCTGAAGGACGTCGACGGCCACCGCTTCATGCCCGACTACGAGCCCGAGAAGAAGGAGCTCGCATCACGCGACGTCGTCAGCCGGCGCATGGAAACGCACATCCGCAAGGGCAAGGGGGTGCCCTCGCGCTTCGGTGAACACCTGTGGCTGGACATCACGCAGCTGGGCCGCGCGCACATCGAGAAGAACCTGCGCGAGGTCAAGGAGATCTGCGAGAGTTTCCTTGGCATCGACCCGGTGGTCGACATGATTGCCGTGCGCCCGGCGCAGCACTACACGATGGGCGGCGTGCGCACCAACCACACCGGCGAGAGCCCGACGCTGAAGGGCCTGTTCTCGGCCGGCGAAGCCGCCTGCTGGGACATGCACGGCTTCAACCGTCTGGGCGGCAACTCGGTGGCCGAAACCGTGGTCGCCGGCATGATCGTCGGCGAGTTCGTCTCCGACTTCTGCGACAGAAGTGAAAACGAGATGCGCATCCCCACCGGGCTGGTGCGTGAACTGGTCGCGGCCGAGCAGGCCAAGCTCGACCTGCTGGTGAAGGGCCCCGGCACCGAAGACGCCTCGGTGCTGAAGCTGGCCATGCAGCAGGTCATGACCGAAAAGGTCGGCATCTTCCGCACGGGCGAGGAGCTGTCCAAGGCCGTGACCGAGCTGCAGCAACTGCTCGACCGCAGCCGCCACATCGGCCTGCGCCACAAGGCGGCCGGCGCCAACCCCGAACTGGCCACCGCCTACCGCACGCAGAAGATGCTGAAGCTGGCGCTGTGCATGGCCGACGGCGCATTGCAGCGCACCGAAAGCCGCGGTGCGCACTTCCGCGAAGACCATCCGCACCGCGACGACGCCACCTGGCTCAAGCGCACGCTGGCCACCTGGAAGGAAGGCGACACGCGGCCGACCCTGGCCTATGAGCCGGTGGACGTGAAGACCATGGAGCTGCCGCCCGGCTGGCGCGGTTACGGCGCCAAGGACTATGTCGACCATCCCGAAACCGCCGCGCGCGCGGCCGACGTGGCCGCCTTGCGTGAACGCATGAAAGACGCACCGCGCGGCGATGTGCAGAAGGCCCTGATGCCCTACGAAGAAATGCTGCCCCCGCCACTGCGCGGGCCAAACGAACGCATCGACGAGCCGCTGGCATGACGACCACCATCCCCATCCTTCCCGTTCGTTCGTGCCTGCAGCCCGACGCGGCGGCGGCCGCCGCCGGCAGCGTGAACCGCAAGCTGTCGATCAAGGTGCTGCGCTTCGACCCGCTGCGGCCCGAGGTCGCACCGCACTGGCAGACCTACGTGCTGGACGACGCCGCGGGCATGACGCTGTTCATTGCGCTGAGCGAGATCCGCGAGCGGCTCGACCCCTCGCTGCAGTTCGACTTCGTCTGCCGTGCCGGCATCTGCGGCAGCTGCGCGATGCTCGTCAACGGCCGCCCCGCGCTGGCCTGCCGCACGCTGACGAAGAACCTCGAAGCCACTTTCACGCTGGCGCCGCTGCCGGTGTTCGAGCTTATCGGCGACCTGTCCGTCAACACCGGCAAGTGGATGCGTGGCATGA
>Ga0335397_10003086_pt1 | contig 22514 bp, 16 predicted proteins | sample MAT04_FD_205740 | JGI IMG/M metagenome (GOLD analysis project Ga0335397, IMG submission 205740) | Freshwater microbial communities from Lake Fryxell liftoff mats and glacier meltwater in Antarctica - MAT-04 (spades assembly) (version 2) ... | reverse complement strand
ATTGCGACGGGGTCGTAGACAATGTTTCTGGGGCGTGCTCGCCGCTGGTTGGGGTTGGAGCGTGCTCGCAGGGGACATACGCATGCAGTGGCGGGGAACTGGTGTGCGACGCCGCGACGCCTTCCATAGAGACTTGCGACAACCTGGACAATGACTGCAACGGGGTCGTGGACAACGGGTTCGTCCGCGATGGCCTCGGGGGCTGTGTGCCGATCGTGTACGAGCCGGTCGGCTGGGGAAACCTCAACTTCAGGCCGGAGCCGTACGCGTTCGTGGCCGTCGCCGCCGGTGGCAACCACACGGTGGCGTTGAATGGCGACGGCAAGGTCGTGGCATGGGGATATGGAGGCGTTGGTCAGACAAGTGTGCCGAGCGGCCTCGCCAACGTCGTCGCCATCGCCGCCGGGGCGAACCACACGGTGGCGTTGAAGAGCGACGGCATGGTCGTGGCTTGGGGCTATAACTACAATGGTCAGACCGATGTGCCGAGCGGCCTCGCCAACGTCGTCGCTATCGCCGCCAGGGGCTCGTTCACCGTGGCGCTGAAGGGCGACGGCACGGTCGTGGCGTGGGGCGACAACCGCGATGGCCAGATAAATGTGCCAACCGGCCTCGCCAATGTCATCGTCATCGCCATCGCTGTCGGCAGCTGGCACTCGGTGGCATTGAAGAGCGATGGAACAGTCGTCGCGTGGGGCAGGAACACCTATGGCCAGACCGATGTGCCGAGCGGCCTCACCGACGTCGTCGCTATCTCCGCTACAGATGACACTACGTTCGCATTGAAGAGCGATGGCACGGTCGTGGCGTGGGGCGGGGACGCCTATAGCCAAAAAGCGGATGTGCCGACCGGCCTCGCTGCCGTCGCCGGCGGCTTCTTTCATGGGGTCGGAGTGAAGATCGACGGCACGGTCGTCGCGTGGGGCTTGAACAGCGATGGCCAGACCAATGTGCCGAGCGGCCTCGCCAATGTCGTCGCCGTCTCGGGCGGCTCCCGCCATTCGGCGGCGTTGACCGCCGACGGCACGATTGTTACGTGGGGCTCGAATGATAGTGGCCAGCTTGATGTGCCGACCCCTGGCTTCGGAAGCGTCATCGCCGTCGCCGCCGGGAAAGAACACGTGCTTGCGTTGAAGAGCGACGGCACGGTCGTCGGGTGGCGCACCAGCAACACCCCCGCCCAGGGCGAGAGCTATTCGGACAATACCGTCCCACTGCCGGGTGCACTCAGCAACGTGGTCGCCATCGCCGCTGGCTGGCGCCACTCGGCCATTCTCAAGGCCGACCGCACGGTTGCCATGGTCGGCTCGAAGTCATGGGCCAACCAGTCTTTTGCGGACGAATTGAACATCAACAACGCCGTCGCTATCGCCGCGGGGGCACAGCACACGGTGGCGTTGAGGAGTGATGGCACGGTCGTCGTTTGGGGCGATAGCGACGATGGCCAGACATCGGTGCCAGCGGGCTTGGACAACGTCGTCGCTATCGCCGCCGGGTTCTTCCACACGGTGGCGTTGCAGGATGATGGCACGGTCGTCGCGTGGGGCGCGAACGCCTCTGGCCAGACCACGGTACCTATCGACCTGGACAACGTCGTCGCTATCGCCGCCGGGCGGGACCACACCGTCGCGTTGAAGCGCAACGGAACAGTCGTCGCGTGGGGCTCCAACACCTATGGTCAGAGCACGGTGCCGAGCGGCCTCACCGACGTCGTCGCCATCGCCGCTGGCGAGTATCATACGACGGCGCTGAAGAGCGACGGCACGGTCGTCGCGTGGGGCTCGGACAGCCATGGCCAGAGCACGGTGCCTGGCGGCGTGGACAACATCGCCGCCATCGCCGCAGGTGGCCGTGAGTCCCTCGCCCTCCGACGTCTAGGCCCTGCCCCGACCATCACCGTCCTCAGCGCGCTGAGCGGGCTGGCCGGCGCGAGCCTCACTGTGACCGGCACCAACTTCGAGCGCGTCATCGCCGTCCGTGTCGCCGGCCGCAGCGTCCTCTGGACGCGCGACTCTGCGACTCAGCTTCGCCTGACTTTGCCCCACGCCAACGTCACCGGCCCGGTCGAGGTCGTCACGATGTCCGGCGCCAACAGCAGCAGCGGGGTGGTCGACGTCGACCTCTGACCTGACTCGTCTGCCGATCAGGTGACCTTCGGTCGCCAAGCAAAAAAAGCCCGGAGGGTTCGCCCTCCGGGCTGTCTCCGAAAGCCACGCGTTGTCGGTCACGTGGCTCCCCTCCGCGCCGTCTGGGATGTGCGGCGCGGTACCGTGGCGCGCCGCGCTGGGTAACACCGCCGGTCAATCACTAAGGGTCTTCGCAGGCTCTCACTGGCGTGTGCTGACGATTCGTTGTCAGTTATGCCCAAACCCCCTGCAACGTAGGGGGCGCCATAGTAAAGAGTGCGGGCAAGAAGCCCGCAGCAAAGGAGAGAATCGAGGATGTTGCCGAGGAAATGGCGCTTCAATGCTTGTCTCTTCTTGCATTCCTCGGGGCGGGTTGCGGGGGTGATGATTCGTCCGTCACGTGCAAGACCTCGAGTGATTGCGGCTCGAACGAGGTGTGCCTTGCCACGGGTGGCAACAGCGACTGTGCGCCGGTGTGCTCGGCCTCAGCCAGCGAGTGCGGAGCCAATGCCAGCTGTGGTCAGGTTGGCGTGCTGGGCGTTGACGTCTGTCAGCCGGAATCGGAGCCGGCGAGTCCTGACAATCCGCCCGCTCCCGACGAGCAGCCGACGATACCTTGCGCCTCGGACGCCGAATCGTGCACCTGCGGCCGACCTCCTCATCAACAGAACCCGGCCCTATCATCACGACTCTCATGGAGGTGACGTTGTCGCCCCAACGAACACGCGCGTGAGGATAATGATGCGAAGTTTGCCACTCAGTCTCTCTGTCGCTTTGCTCGTTGCCGTCTGGGGATTCTCTACTGGGTGCGACAGTCCGAGCACGAACGGCCCGGCGCAGGAATGTGGCGATAGCGTCTGCGAGCAGGGCGAGACCTGCGCCACGTGTCAGCAGGACTGCGGCGCATGCAATCAACCCGCCTGCGGCGACGGTGGGTGCAACGGGAGCGAGACCTGCTTGACGTGCGCCGCGGACTGCGGGAGCTGCAACCTGCCCGGCTGTGGCGATGGTCATTGTACGGCGCCCGAGGCTTGCGGCACCTGTGTCAGCGACTGCGGGGCGTGCGGGCCGATCTGTGGCGATGGCGCCTGCAACGGTGGCGAGACGTCTGCAACGTGTGCCGCGGACTGTCCTGTGAGCGCGATCTGTGGCGATGGCGCCTGCAATAGCGGCGAGACGTCGGCAACGTGTGCCGCGGACTGTCCAGTGAGCGCGATCTGCGGTGACGGGACCTGCAACGGCAGCGAGACGACCGCGACGTGTGCCGCCGACTGTCCGGCGGCGATCGTGTGCGGTGATGGCAAGTGCCAGGGCAATGAGACGACCGCGACGTGTGCCGCCGACTGTCCGGCGGCGATCGTGTGCGGTGATGGCAAGTGCCAGGGCAATGAGACGACCGCGACGTGTGCCGCCGACTGTCCGGCGGCGATCGTGTGCGGTGATGGCAAGTGCCAGGGCAATGAGACGACCGCGACGTGCGCCGCCGACTGTCCGGCGGCGATCGTGTGCGGTGATGGCAAGTGCCAGGGCAATGAGACGACCGCGACGTGCGCCGCCGACTGTCCGGCCGCCGTCGAATGCGACGGTGACTTCTTGACCGGCTCTACCTTCGTGCGCGGCGAAGGCACGGCCTGGTTTGCCGCCTGCGACGGCATTCCCCCGAGCAATTGTCCGCGCGGGGTCTTCATCATGTTCAGCAATCCCGACCAGTGCGTGTGTGTCGTCCCGTGTGACGACCTCGTGGACGAACCAATGCCCGGGCAGGGTTGCACGGCCGCTGACCCCAACATCGTGTGCCGTCACATCCTCGGCGACACCGGCAATCAACGTGAGGTCTGCGTGCCCAACGACTGGAACCTATGCGTTCAGCCCGGCACGCCAGCGCCCGGGGGCAACTGAGCGATGAAACCGGCAATTCTCGTCGTGATTGCTCTTGCAGGCAGCATGTCTACGCCAAGCCTTCTGCCAATTCTGGCGGCTGCTGCCATGTCTGGTTGTGGTGACGACAGCGCGGCTCCAGGGCAAGCATCGCCGCATTGCGGTGACCTCGCGTGCAATGGCAACGAGACGTGCGCGACCTGCGCCGCTGATTGCGGTGCATGCAACATCGCCTATTGCGGCAATGGCGCGTGCGATGGCAGCGAGTTCTGCGGGACCTGCGGCGACGACTGTGGCGCCTGCCCGGGTGCCGCGTGCGGTGACGGAACGTGCGTTGGACCCGAGACGTGCCGCAACTGCCCCGGCGATTGCGGGGCGTGCGCCGCCGCCGCGTGCGGCGACGGGGTTTGCGCGCGCGTCAGCGAGAGCTGCGCAAGCTGCGCGCAGGACTGTGGCGATTGCGCCGTCCTGTGCGCCGGAGTCGTGTGCGAGCTCGGCCTCGTCTGTGGCGACTCGGGCTGTCAGGCGCCCTGCGTGGCGGCGTGCGATAGCAAGGTCTGCGGCGACGATGGCTGCGGTGGCGATTGTGGCACGTGCTCCGCGGGGAGCTGCGTCGCCGGGCAATGTCAGACGACGTGCAGCCCGAGCTGCGGCGGCAAGGTCTGCGGCGACGATGGCTGCGGTGGCAGTTGTGGCACGTGCTCCGCGGGGAGCTGCGTCGCCGGGCAATGTCAGACGACGTGCAGCCCGAGCTGCGGCGGCAAGGTCTGCGGCGACGATGGCTGCGGTGGCGATTGTGGCACGTGCTCCGCGGGGAGCTGCGTCGCCGGGCAATGTCAGACGACGTGCAGCCCGAGCTGCGGCGGCAAGGTCTGCGGCGACGATGGCTGCGGTGGCAGTTGTGGCACGTGCTCCGCGGGGAGCTGCGTCGCCGGCGTGTGTGAAGGCGCAGGCGCGTGCGGCGCGATCACGGAAAAGGGGTGCTGCACGACGGACCACTCGGTCGAGCGCTGCGTCGACGGCGTCGTGGTGCGCGACGCCTGCGCGAGCTCGGCGGCCGCCTGCACCTGGGAGGAAGCAGGCAGCTTCTTCGGCTGCGATATCGGCTTGCGGCCGACCCCGGACGGGACCACGACGATGTGTCCGGGCGAAGCGTGTAGTGACAGCTGCAACGGCAAGACCTGCGGCACCGCTTGCGGCAAGTCGTGCGGCACGTGCGCTGCCGGGACGTATTGCGCAGGCAATACCTGCGTCACGGACCCCTGCCTCGGCCTGGAGTATGTGGGCTGCTGCTATGGCAACTTCGTGCTCTATTGCGATGCGGGCGAGCTACAGGTGCTCGAATGTGGCGCGGATCAGCCGTGCGGTTGGGACGTGGACAACGTCGGCAACGGGTACGCGTGCAACGGCGTCGGCGTCGACCCGAGCGGCGAGGCACCCTACTTCTGTACGATCTTGCCGGTCACGGCGCCGACGCTGCCGCTGGCCGGGGAGCTCATCGTCAGCGAGATCATGGCCAACCCTGCCGCGGTGGACGACAGTGACGGCGAATGGTTCGAGGTCCACAATCGCTCGCGGCGAGTGCTCGACCTGAAGGGGCTGGTTGTCGAAGGTGGCACGGGTGAGAGCTTCGCCGTCGGCGTGACGCTGTACCTGCCGCCTGGGCTGAACGCCGTCTTTGCGCGCACGGCCCGCGCGGACAACGGGGGCCTGCAGGCCGATGCGGTGTTTGGCTCGGCCTTTGCCCTCACCAACACGGCCGACACGATCACGCTGCGCGCCGCCGGCACCATAGTCGACACCGTCGTATATGACTCGGCTTGGGGCGTCGCGAGCGGGGTTTCGCTATCGCTTCGAGAAGCTGCGATAGCCTCCGGTGCAAATGACCTACCGAGCGCATGGTGCGCGGCCCGGAAGGTCTCGCCGAGCGGCGATAGAGGCACCCCGCGCGGGCCCAACGACTGCGAGTAGGCACATGAGCTCGCGAGTAGGCACATGAGCTCGCGACGCGGCGTCCTCGGGCGCGACCCGATCCAAGAAACGGTAGGGCACCGCGGGCCCCGCTTCATCAGAAGGCGAGATAGCCCACGTGGGTGCGCGCGATCGAGTTGCCGCTCGGCATCACGCGACCACCCACGGTGTAGAGATAACCATCGAAGATCGGCGTCTGGTGTACGTGCGAGCGCGCCATTGGGAGGGGCTTCGCGACATCCACGAACTCGCCGAGCGCGCCCGCTGCGTCCCAACGCGCAAAACGTAGGCGGGCGATGTAGCGCTCCTCACCGGGCCCGCCGCGGCCACCGCCGACCAGGAACACGCCGTCCTTGTAGAGGGTCGCGGAGTGGGTCCATGGCGGGTCGTCCAGCGTTCCGGCCGCCTCCCAAGACTTGATGCCACCGCTCGTCGCGGGGATCGAGCGCAGGATCGTCGTGACCGGCTCATTGTCGGTCGTGAAGCCGCCGAAGATCCAGATGCGACCGTCTTTGACGACACCCGCATGATGGCTGCGCGGTGCCGGGAGATCGCCCGTCTCCGTCCATGTTCCGAGGTCGCCATTGGGCTGAACGATGGCGTTGATCACCGACGCCAGCGGCACATCGGACGTGCCACCGACGACCACGACACGATCTGGGTGCTCGCCGTCAGTGCCATACAGATAGTGCGCGGTGGGGTGCACGCGCACGCTCGGCGGCAACGGCGTCGTGATCGACCATGCGAGGTGGCCGTCGTCGTCGAAGCGACCGACGTAGGCGACGTTCGCCCCGGCGGGGCCCTGCGCGTCCTCGGTCGCACCCGACAACAGATAGACGGCTACGCCGTTTTGGGCCAGGCCCTGGAACGCAAGCGGCGCCGGCAGCGGGGCCTCCACCTCCCAGGCACCGAGCAGGTGGTCCGCGTCGATCTTCGTGCGCCACACCTCCTCCCAGATATCGAGCGCGGGCTGCTTCGAGGTCGCGCCGCCCGCGACATAGAGGTAGGTTCCGGCGTCGCTCGTGTGCACGAATGTCACGTGGTGGTCGCTCGCGTGGGGGAACGGTCCGACCTCCGCCCATTGGATCGAGTCGCAGCCAACGGTCCCGGGTGGGCACGCGACGGGCGCGCTGTCGGCCTCGGTCACGTCCGTCGCCACGTCGCTCGCGACAGTCTCGATAGTGTCGCCAGCGATATCGTGGCCAATGTCGGCAGTGTCCGCCGCGAGCTCGCCGTCGACGACGTCGGGCTCGACCTGATCGGGTGTCGTCTCGACACCGTCATCGGGCTCGGTGTCCACCTCGGCTGCGGTCTTCACGTCGTCGCCACAAGCAGTCGACATGAGTGTGGTCAAGCTCGCGAAGAGAAAGCAGGTCAGATTTCGCATAGGTCCTCTGGGCGCGTGGGTAAACGCTGCGCGCGACGCGCGCATAGACCATCTGCGCTGCGATACCCAGACCTCAATGCGGAACCCAGCGTTCGCCCCCACGGAACCCGCTTGATGATTGGTCGATCGGAGTCATACACGTTTCCTCGCTGGCTCGTGTTGTCGCTGTGACCGGAGGCTCTGCTCATGATACTGAGGTGTCGCACGTTTTGCGGCCGGCCCGATGCAACTCGAGAAGCCCTGCCCTATCACGATTCTCACGGAGGCTTCCATTGACGCCCTTGCCGACTCGCCGCATGCACCTCATTTTCCCCATCGTGTTCGCGTTCGTCGCCTGCGGTGATGACGACACAACCCCGACGTTGCCGACCTCACCGACAGCGACACAACCGACGCAACCGATGGCCCGGAAACCACGGGTGAGACGGTCGACACGAGCGATACCGACCCGGGCGAAGTGGTCGCCAACGAATGGGGCTTCCCGATCCGGAAGCCGAGGAGCCACACGATCCCGTGCGACGGCGATCAACCCTTTTCAGTCGAATCGATCGACGCCATGGATACAGACTGGCTCTGCACCTTCGCGCACGGCGGTGTAACGGCCCACATCTACACTCAGTCGACACCGACCCAGTGCCTGATCACAATCGGCGGTACGCCGGTCTTCGGCGACCAGAGAGGCTGGATCGCGGGTAACGGCGATGGGGTGGTGGCACTCAGCGACGTCGACTACGACTGGGGTGGCAACCACCACAACGACAGCCTCTCGTTCTCGTGGAACGGCCGAAGCTATCGCTACTATCACTCGAGCATCGGCTTCGGCTTCCGCAAATGCCACGACGAGATTGCATGCAGGTGCGCGACAGTGCTGGCACCCTCATCGAAGACGGTTGCACCCCACAGCGCACGCTTCCCATTGTGTGCCGCGCGATCGCTGCCGACGGCACCTGGCAGGCGCTGGTCGACATGTTCGAACGCTGCCCCGGCGATCCGAACGCACCCTGAGCACGGTCCTGGGTCACCGGTCGACCTATCGCGACGTCAGCTCCGACTCGCGCCTACGTCACCGATGAGAGCGCAAGAGCTCTTGCAGACTCAAGCCCCAGTGCTGCTCGGCCTCGCCGACAGAGGATTGGGCGACCTCCCCGGGTCCACGCAAGAACACGAGCCGACCGTCCCAAGCGCCCGACGCGATCCATCGCCCGTGAGGGTCGATGACGAGCGTGTCGGCACGCCGCTCGTGGTCACGCACGATCGCCCACGGCTCTGTCGTGCCCTTCCTCCACACATAGACGCTGCCATCCTTGGACGCCGCCGCGACCAAATCGGCCGCTGCCGCCAGCGTCGTCAGGTCGGCGCCCGGTAGCGCGAAGCCGGCTCGCTCCTCGCCCTGAGGGCCCCAACTCCGGATGGCGTCCGGCGACACGGTCCAGCTGGTGCCATCGCTCTCGATGACTCCTTCGGTCGCCCTGATGTCGATGGCATAGCTCACGAGCGCGCCACCCGCGTGTAAATCCAATCCCCGATGAAGCGTGTGGTCGTTCGCGAGCACGAGCGCCCAGCGACCATCGGGACTGACGTCCAGGTCCACCGGGACCACGCCGGACAACACACGCTCCTGTCTTCCCACATCGCGATGGATCAATTGCTGGGTATAGTTCGCCGCCAATACGCTACCATCAGCGAGCACGGCCACGCGTCGCAGATTGTATTCGGCGAAAAATGGCAATGTCGGGGCGAGCAAATCGAACCCGAAGACACCAGGGACGGCGTTGTTGACGGCGGCGACAACGCGCGTCGCAGGCGCGCCGTGGGCGAGCGCTAGTGCCTTCAGGAAGCCGCCTTTCCAGCGATGGGTCGCGACTATCTGACGTGATTCTACTTCGATGAGTTGCGCGGTTTCGTTCCAGCTCGCCGCGAGGTAGCGCCCGTCTTCCGAGATCGCAAGAGCGCTCACGCCGTGCGAGAACTCGAATTGGCGGGGCTCCGTGGAGCGGTAGTCCCACCGCTCGACCAGCGTGTTCGCAAGGACGAAAGTACCTTGGCCATCGAAGTTCACGCGGCCTCGCGACGTCGAGCGAGAGTTTGCGATGTGGCCAAGCGACGCCCAGCGCTTGAGATCGATGACACCTGGCTGCTCACCATCGAGCACGATCACCGCGGAGGCTGCGTCGGGCGCCACGACGATATCCCGCACCAGGCCACCACCCGCGTGCAGCATCTTATGGCCTGCGGTACCCGGCACGAAGGCAGCCAGGTCGACGCGCGTGAGACGCCCCGCGTCATCGCCGACGAGCAGGCTGTCGGGCGTCTCGAAGGCGATGGCGGACGGCATTGGACCGAAGGCAGAATTGTTGAACTGGGTGTCGAATCCTCGTCCGGCGAAGGCGCGAATAGGCTCCGAATCGTTACTCGTCGCCGCGAACTCGCCGACCACTACCATGCCATTTGTGCACAAGAGCGCCCACCTCATACCGTCGCGCGTGAACGCGGCGACCCTCACTGCGGAGTCGACGCAATAGCTCTTCGGGACCTCGTCGCTCCCTTCGGCACGCACGCGCTGGACCGCGCCTTCGCCATAGCTGACCGCCCAGCGCGCATCGATACCGGGTTCGACCCGCTGTCTGTTGGACATTGCGTCGCCAGTACGCAGAAAAGCTCCGTTGTCGGCGCGATAATAATCGAACTGTTTCGCGTCGCGATACACCAGCAGAACACGCCCCCTATCGAGCAATACCGCCGCGTATGAAGCGAGGCTCAGCCCCCAGCGAAAGACACCATCGTCCCACACCTCGACCTGCCCGGGTGAGTGGCACGCGACGCGTACCGTTCCTCCCTCGAGCATGGCGACATCGTTTGGCGTGCAAGCGAGCTCTGCGATTCTGACTCTACTTGCACGCTCCTTCGGTAGGGCCATCAGCACCCCAAGCGCCTCTGCCGGCGAGGCGGCCTCCGCGCGCCGCGCGAAGATCTCGGCGGGGCCGCGCAAGTCGTGCGCGAGCGCGCGTCGGGCCTCGTGCACGAGACTCAGAGCGAGGCTCACCTCGGCACGTTCAGCCTCATCCGCGACACGACTGAAGAAGATCGCGGTGACGATCAGGAGTACCGCCAGACCGCTCCCGAGGATGACGAGAGGCACGCGCCAAAGGCTCATCAAGCGTCGCAGATGCTGTAGCGCGCTATAGCCGTGAGCGCTCACGCGCCGCCCGTCGAGGTAACGCGCGAGGTCGTCTGCGAGTGCCGCCGCATGGGGATAACGTTCGCTGGGTAGCGGCGCCATCGCCCGCCCGATCACCGCCTGCAGCTCGGGCGCGACGTTTTCAGTCTGCATTGGAGGAATATCCGAACGTGCGAGCGCGCCGAGGATCGCTTCTGGGTCGCCCTCGTCAAAGGTCGGACGACCACAGACCACATGGCGCAGGATCACGCCGAGTGCGTACACGTCGGTGCGTGAATCGACGGCCTCGCCGCGCGCCTGCTCTGGGCTCATCGCCGAAGGCGTGCCCGCGCGCCCGGAATCGGGCGATGGCAGGTCGGGCGCGAGCGCCAGCCCCCAATCGATCACTTGCGTTTCACCGTAAGCGCCGACCAGGATGTTCGCCGGCTTGAGATCGCGATGAACGATGCCGCGCGAGTGTGCGAAGCCGACCGCCTCGAATGCCGCGAGCAAATGGCGGAGGAGGAGCGCCCGAGTTGACGGTGTCGCGTCTCCGAGCAGCGACAAGAGCGACTTCCCTCGAACGAGGCGCATGGCAAACCAGGGTACGCCGTCTGCGTCGTTGCCGGCATCGTACACCGCCACGATGCCAGGGTGATCGAGGCGCGCCGTGACGAGTGCCTCACGTAGCAGGCGTTGTCTGTCGGCGACACCGATGGGAGTCTTCATCGCGACTTCGCGGCCGAGGAGGCGGTCGTACGCGATGGACACCTTCCCCATGCCGCCGACGCCGATTTGTCCTCGCGCCTCCCAGCGTTCGGGCGAGTTGGCAGACACATTGCCGGACTCTACCGTTCGAAACGATTCGCTCGGCAGCCCCACCAAAGGATCGACCCAGCTTTGGCCGGGCGAGCTTGCGCCTGGCTCCCACTCCTTCACATTTCGTCCTTCACGCGGTCATTCGGACCGAGCAGGAGCTCGACTCGTCCCGAGCCGTCGGTCCGCACCAGGTCGGAGCGCAGTCCCACCTCGCGAAGTCGCTGACGGAGGCGGTTCAGGACGCGATCGAAGCGCCCCCGCAAGGCGCTGTCTTCGAGCGCTTCTTCTGCCCACAAGAGGCGCGCGAGTGTGCGCCACTCAATGGGCACTCCGATGAGTCCGAGCTCAGACAGTAGGCGCGCAGGCAGTCCGTCGACCGCGACGATCGCGCTGGCACGGGCGATGTGGACGGTGTCGAAGCGCAGTGTGATCACCAACGGCTCGAGATCGGTGCCACCGAGGGTCGGCGCGCACGCCGCGGTCGCGAGCGCGATGGACACCACGCGATAGTCGCCATGAGCGCCAACCGCGAATGTTGCACCGACCGACAGATCCTTGTCGGGCGCGCCGGGAACACGCACATGCAGAGAGTGCTGCGTTGTCCACAAGACAGCGCTCGCATTGGGTGCGAAGCCCGGGATGACCGCGCCTGACTCGGCGTAAAGCGACGCGACCGGGGGCAGGACCTGGAGGGGAACCTTGGGACCTTCGATGCCCAGCACCACTTCCGGCAAGTCTACCGACACGACGTATAGGTCCACCTTTGGGACCAGCTCCAAGGTGAGGCCAGGGGCAAGCACGACGTCACTCATCACGTTGCCGCCGATGGCGAAGCGGCCACGGAGTGCCAAGAGCCTGAGCTCGCTCCCACGCAGGCTCACCAACGCATGCGCCTCGGACACACGCGGGTCGTTGACATGCACAGCCACGGATTTGGAACGGCCGATGACGTCCCCGGGGACGGCTTCCACCACGAGACCACCGGAGTGGCGAAACAGCACCAACGCACTCATACTCGCGACCATAGCTGCGCCGCCAACAGTCGGTCAACGTGTGTCAACGTGTGCCCTGAGGTCAGGTGCGGACTCGAGTATGACTGGCTGCAGCGTGAGCGCGGTCGCGGTGGCGACGAAGGCGCCGGCGGTCGTGTCGGCGACGGCCGTGAACGAGGCGAGGCCGTCGTTGTCGGTGATGGTCCCGATATGCGAGAGTTCGGCGCTTGGGTCGGTTGCGGGCACCGCGAAGGTGACCGGCACTTGCGCCAGCGGATTGCTGCGGATGTCGCGGACGCGGACCACAAACGGCGCGGCAAAGGCGTCGCTGACGGTCGTGTGCTGATCGTCGCCCGAGACGCGCTCGAGCGTGGCCGGGATGCCCGCCAGGTTGACGAACGTCGCCGGCAGCTTGCCAGCGGCCGTGCAGACGGGCAGCGTGAAGGTGACTGGGCTGCCGCTGTGGTTGCGTAGTTTTGCTGCATTGCTCTGAGCAGGTGGATCGCGAGCATGATGAAAAGGCACTTTCGAGCCTTGTTCCGCGCAGACATCCGCCGATATGCGTGCACTCGCGGGCCCGTCGAGACTAGCCCGACCTGACGACGAGCGCGTCCGCGGCTCATTCGCTCGGGGGTTTCGGCCCGACATCGGCGAGCGCGCCGAGCGGCGCCCACACGAGAGAGACCTCGATCGAGGTTGCCTCGTCATCGCCCTTCGCGGCTTCGTCGAGTGCCACGAGCGCCGGCCACAGCGTCTCTTGATAGAGCTTCTGCAGCGTCGGCAGGTCGGCCTTACGCACGCGCAGACCGGCTGTGCGTGCGAAGCTCGCGGCCTTTTGCGCGGCGCCACCGAAGAAGCGCGAGAAGGTGGTGTTGGCGACCGAGCCGAGCAGTGTGTCGAGCCCGTCGATGCGCGACAGCCAGCCCGCCTCGTCGACCAGCCGGAACTCGCCACGCACGACCGCGTAGCGCGGCGTCGCGCCCGGCTCGACCTTTACGCGCCCGTCGGCGACGAGCTTCTTCAGCGCGCGCTCGATCGCTGCGCTATCGCCTTGCAGCGCTTGCGTAATGCGCGCCGCCGAGAGCGGGCCGGCCCACAGCAGGAACTCGACGCGGCGTGGCAGGGCTACCTCGACCTCGACGTCGAGGAAGTTGTGCTTGAGCTGCTTCGAGAGCAGCGCGGCCTTGCGCGGCGACACGTCGAGGATGTCGGCGATGTGGCGTAGCTTGAGGCCGCGCGCACGCGCCTCGTGGAAATAGGCCATCTGGAGCCAGTCGCCGACGTCCTTGATCGAGACGCCGAAGGCGAGCGCGAGCCGAGCCGCAGGTCGGAGCAGCGCGTAGATCACCCGCTCTCCGAGTTCCCGCGGGCCTGGTGCCGCCGTGTCTTCTCCGGTCATCGCGCGCCGCTCAGCGGTCGCAGATACCGTCACGATCGTCGTCGACGCAGCTCTCGCCCGAGCCGTCGCATTCGCCGACCTGGCCGTCCGTGTCGAGGCACACCTCGAAGACGGTAAAGCACACGTCGCCTTCGCAGAGGTCGGCGCCAATCTCGAGCTGCGCATCGGAGGAGGCGTAGCCGGTCGTGTTCTCGCCGCAGAGGGCTTGCAGGTCGACGATCCAAGGTGCGTCCTCCGGGTCGAGGCCGGCCGGATCGAGAAAGCAGACGTCGATGCCGAAGCACGAGCCGCCGGTGCAACTGACGAGGTAGAGCGTACCGCCGACCAGGTGGGTGCCGCCATCGATGACGGTCTCGTCGTCGTCGTTCAGGTCCATGCCCTGGCAACTTCCGTCGTCGTCGTCGTCGACGTGGCAGGTGCTGGGCACGTGTGACGGGACAGTCGGGTCGTCGTCGCGGCAATCGACGATGCCGTCGCCGTCGGTGTCGATGTTGCAGCTGTCTTCGGGGTCGGTCCTCGGGTCGCGCGGGTCGGCGTCGCGGCAGTCGACGACGCCGTCGCCGTCGCTGTCGCCGTCGCAGCCGTCGTCGGAATCAGCCGGGTCCGACGGCTGATCGTCGGCGCCGTCAGCCTCCTGCATGGCCTGATCGACCGCCTCGGCGTCCATGTCGTGCGCGCTGCACACCATCCAGCTCTCACCGCTGTCGCCGAACTCGCCGCCGAACTCGAACGGCATCGCGGGCGGGCAGTCGAAGCCTGTCTCGGTGATCGGGCCCGCGAACACGCACGCGTCACCGTTGGCGACGACGGTGCCATCCGCGCAGCCGACCACCACCGAGTCCGTCGGTTCCGCGCCGCACGCGCCGAGCATCACCACCAGCCCACCCACCAGGCACACCGTCTTCACCATGGTCATTCCTCACGTCTAGCACGGCCCAACGCGGGCCGAGGATCTTTGTACGTGGCGTTTGCCGAGTCCGCAACGTCAACGTGCAAAAAAATGCACTTACGCCTTTCGCTGCCGGGGAGGGCGTCCTGGCGTCCCGGTCATGACCCAGCAACTGAGGGTCCAACTTCGATTTCCGATCAGCTTTGACTTGGAGCGATCTCACCCGCGAACCCGTGATGCCGATGTCGATCTCCTGTGGCCCGCTTCGGTCAGCAGGCGGTACGGCCATGGCGCTGCGGCCAGAGCGGCAGTAGACGGCGACCTCGCGGCCCGCCTCGCGCTTTGGTTTTCCGAGATTCTCTGCGACCTGTGCTTCGCGTGGGACTTCGGAGTGCGCCTCGTACCCAGGTCTTCGCGGGCCGGAGTTCCGTTGGAAGCGAGCTCCGCGGTGCTCGACCATGGTGACTTCTTCACGCGTGCACCTCCAGGCGGGTGGCGCCGTCGTGGCCCCCGGCGACCTCGTCGCTCCGGGGGAACCTGCCGCGCAGTGGGCGTACGCGGGCGTCGACTGACGGGCATCGTGAGAGCGCGCTTGTGGAGAGCCTGCATTCATGTTCCATTCACCGTCTAGTCAACTGCCGTTCGCCCGACGTGCGGTTCTAGAATGCGGGGTCCAGAATGTTCGAACGGCTCGTGCTCGCCGGCTTCGGTGCTACGTGTATGCTTGCATGCGCCATCGATACCGACGGATCCGATCCCGGCCGCAAGGTCGCGGTTGCGATTGCCCCTCTCGAGCTGCCCGAAGTGACGGATGCGTGCTTCACGCTGAGCGTTCATAACGGAACGCCGGGCGCCGGTGGACAGCTCGTGTGGACGCAATCCGGGATCTGCGCGGACGACTTCGGCGATGGCACCGGATCCATCTCGTACGTCGGCACCTGCGACGCGAGTGTGCCCAACGACAACGTCGTCTCGCTAGTGCTCGAGGATCTGTATAGGGGGAGGCCGCCTGCCCCGCTGCTCGGCGCCGGCTTCGTCAACCCGTGCCCCTCCGACCGACCCTGCAGGCGCAGCGTGACCTGCCAAGAGAACACCGACGCCGCGGTCGCGTTCAACCTCACCGTCATGCGCGATGCCAACCAAGGCTTCTTCGACATCGCCGTGAACTTCGCGGACATCTTCTGTTCAGCGAAGTTCGACTGCATCGACGACGAGGGTGGACCGCTTGAGCTGCTGCACGACCCCGCCACCGGCAAGCGCGCCCCGACCGGCGTGCTCGGCTTCGCGTGCACTGCCGGCCCGGGTGAGACGACCTGGCTGCATCTCGATGACGTCGTCATCACCTGCCAGGACGACACGACGACCGTCGACCCGAACTCCGCCGTGTGCAGCGACGAAGCGACCTTCGCCGACAACAGCTTCGCGTCCACCTGGGTCGATGGCTACATCGCCGGTGGCCTCCAGCCCTCCGCCAACAGTGGCGACATCGTCACCGCCCAGTTCGCGGGCGGCGGCAATACCAGCATTGGCGATCCCGACCCGGTTCTCGAAGCGACGATCACCAATCGCGGCAACAGTACCGTGCACACGTACGCGCTGATGCCGACAGCGACCTGGAACCCGTCGACGCAGGGGCCGATCACCAAGATCAGCGCGCACTACGACATCCGCTTGCGCAGCATCACCGGTACCCCGCTGCCCAGCGGCACGACAATCCCCGTGTCGCCGAGCCAGGCCGGCAACGCGCAGTTTGCCATCGAGCAAGGCGGCTTCATCTATGCGCCATCGCTCGGCTTTGTCTGCCCGGCCCAGACCAACTGCGACACCTGGCGCACGCGCAGCGGTAGCTGGGTCGTCGCCACCCAGATCGGCGCGCTCAGCAACCGCATCGGGAACCCCGCCGCGCCGTCCTTGAACCTCACGAACGGTGGCCCCGTCCGCTTCGGCATCCTGATCGGTCTCACCGGTGGCAACCCCAACTACGACTTCCACTACAGCTACGAGCTCGACAACTTCGCCGTCGAGCTCGAGGTCGACTGCGTCGAGCCCGTTCCCGGCAACGCGGGCGCGGTGCTGCCGGGCACGTTCCAGACGGCCGTCTTCTGGGGTCGCGAGGCCTTCAGCGGGCTCGACAAGTGCTACTGGAACATGGCGCTTGGCTGGAACCTCGGCGACGAAGGCCTCGGCCGCAACTGCGCGCTCACGACGCGCGGCACGGCCAGCCCCAACGAGCTCCCGGGCGGCGTCACGCGTGCCGACACGACCTGGCCGATCATCGAGTGGAACATCCACGTGACCGACGAGAACGGCACGCTCGCGTGCGGCGCTCACGCGCTGAACGTGCCTGGCAGCGGCGTCACGACCCGCTACACCGAAGGCACGGGCGAGAGCTTCGACCAGAGCCGCGCCTGCCTGCCCGCGCCAGACGAAGTACTGCCCTGATCGCTGTGCGATCGGCGCATCCCACCCGGCATCAGGTGTTCGACCCGCGCGGGCGGCGATGCTAGATTCGCGGCTTGGACGGGCGTCCGGGCGCTCGCCGTTCAATCCCGCCAATCCGTTGTCGGTGTCGGCGACGACGCCGTGGCGTCTGCTGCGGTACCTGATGTTCATCCCGAGGGTGCACGTGCCGGAGATGATTGTCGCCATGCACCGGATCTGCGTCAGCAAAGATGTCTGGCATACTGTCGCGATAGCGCCGCAGGATATCGGCAGTCTCGGGTGCGCGACGACTACAGTAAACTAAACTAGCTAAACCAAGACGGTCGTCGCGAAGACGTCGAAAGAACAAGACTCCCGAAGTCCCCGAAGCCGCGTCATGGCCACGCCCATCATTCCCAAGCACCGACCGAAAGCGAAGTAATGGGAACCCGAACCAGTCAGAATCAATGTGTAAAGCTACTAGAGGCTCGAGAGCAGCGAGACGATGCCGAAGACGAGGAAGAACAGGGACTCGCCTGTGATGAGGCCACCACCGACCAGCGAGTTGGTGCTCATGTCCTCGGGCAGCTCGACCGCGCCCGGCTTCTTCTTGCCGTAGCGCTGGCCATTGCTCGTCGCGGTCGATGCCTCACGGCACGCGCAAGAACGATGCGTTCCACAACCAGCCGGTGAGCGACCTCCACGGCGCGAACCAGCGCCGCGGGTGCAGCGACACCATCGACGAAGACCCTCCAACGGAATGAGTGACTCGGTCGCGGGCTGCGGCCCTGCTCCCCCATCTCGTCGTCGGCCTCGAGGCGTCTTCCGTCGCGGCTCTTGGTAGCGCGCGCCCCCCCGTGAGTTCGCGCGCTACCCGTGAGTTCGCGCGTTACCCGCCGATGAGCTTGCCGACGCCGACACCGAGTGCCGCGAGCGAGTCGCCGGCAATGAGGCCTCCGCCGACGAGCGAGTTGGTGCTCATGTCGTCGGGCACGCCCTCTTCCGCCACTTCGTTCTTCGCGCCTTCCTTCCGCACGGTGTCGGAGTAGGACGAGAAGATGCCGCCGATGCCGAACCACAGTGAGGTAGTGAAGTCGACGAAGCCGCCGAACGAACTCGCGTAGGGCGACGGCAGGACCACCGCGTCGACCGCGAAGCCCACAGCGAAGCCGCCCGCGCTGCGCTCCTTGAATGCCTGGTACCGCTTGGAAGCCTTTAGGAATTTGCGGATCGACTCGACTCCGAGCCCGATGCTGATGCCGATGAGCAGCGCCTCGGTCGAGATGGCCTTCTTTTTTGAGCGCTTCTTTTCGGCGAGGTTCTTTGCGAACTCCTTGATCGTCTCCGGCGTCGTTGGCAGCGTGAGCGTCGGCGCGACGTTCGTCGTGAGGAAGCCTTGGACGGCAGCGACCAGACCCAAGGAAGGCAGGGTGGGCTTCGCGAGTCCCGCATTACCGGCCATCACCTTCCCTTCGAAGTCCTCGAAGATGTTCTGCTGCTTCTGGGTCAGCGCCGTGCCGAGCGTCTCGGGCTCAGGGCGGCCGACGAAGTCGTCGAGCGCACCCGCGAACTTGTAGGTCATCGCCGACTGCCAGCGCTTCATCTCGGCCGCGGCAGCCTCGCGCTGACCCTCGGGCAGGCTCGCGATGTACTCGGTCTTGTGGGTCTGATCGACCAGGAGGATGGGGTTGCTGCCCATGAACAAGGCGGCAAATCCGACCGAAAGGACGGCACCCATCGTCACTCCGACGACCTGGTAGCGGAACTGGATGACCCGGTTCGTCGCCAGGCGCCAGCCGGTCGAGCGGTCCTGCTGCATGTCACCGCCGATCGAGACCGAGATGAGCAGGATGCTGGCACAGACAAGGCCGGCGGTCGCGCTGACGAGGCCGAACGCCGCGAGCAGGAACACCGTCAGCACGAAGGCCGATGAGATCGGGTTCGAGTCCGAGATGCCGAGCGAGATGCCATTGATCAGCATAAACACGAACACGAGCGCGATAGCGATCAGCACGAACAGCGGCTCCTGCTGGAACACCTGCCATGCAACGACGAACACGGCCGCACCCCAGAACACGATCCACGCGATGAGGCGGCCGAAGTGGACGCGCTTCCAGTCGTCCTGCGGCACTTCGGGCTCGGCGCTCTTCTGCTTGAGCTTCTTCGTGAACTCGATGCCGACCATGGTGATGTCAACGATGGCCGCGCCGAGGATGGTGCCGAGCGCGATGACGAAGCCGATCTTGCGGAACGGATCACCTTCGGCGATCCAGCCCGAGGCTACCAAGGTCGGAACCAGCGCCTCGCCGATGAGGCCGACGATGATCGCTGGGAAGGCGATGCGCGCACCGACAATCATGCCGGCGCCGAAGGTCGACATCGAGAGGCCGGTGTTCTGGATCACCAGGAGCTTGTCGATGGCGACGCCTCCGACGAGGCCGACGCCGGTGCCAGTCGCAAGCTTGCCGATGCTTCGCTTCAAGAGGTTCTTGTCGGTCAGCGCTCGCAGGATGTTAGCGACCGCCAGACCCGACGGGTATGTGAGGCGCATCTTGTCGACGAGCAGCGGGGTGTAGAGCATGCCCACTCCCACGCCGAACATGCCGATGCACAAGTAGTACAGCATCAGCTTCCACGCCTCGGGCACCTCGAAGCCGAGCCAGTGCATTGCTTGGATGAGCACCGCCATGCCGGCCATCGACGCGACCGAGGCGGCGAGCGTCTGCATGTAGTTGGCGCCGTGCTTGCCTTCGGCGCCGTAGCCATAGGTCACGGCCGAGCCGAGGATGCCTGCCAGGACCTGCCCGCCGACAAAGAAGCCGAGCGAGAAGTTCATGTAGGTCGCGGTCACACCCCCGAGCGGGCCCAGGATAAAGATCGCGACGGCGCCGAGCATCGCATGGAACTTCCAGGAGCCCATGGGCGGCAGCCACTTGAAGCGCTGCTCGGTGTTCGACTCGGACGGCTGTGTCATCGGGGGCTCCGCAAAGACGGGCGAGGCAAGCGCCTCGAAGGCGCCAGTCGTAGCAGATACATGCACGCGGTCAACGCGCCTCTGCGCGAACCCGTCGGGCGCCGCGAGCTTCTCCCGTCGGGCGCTGCGTGCTACCCAATCCGCATGGTGACTGCCCGTCCGCTCGCCCAGATCACACCGCCACCCGGCGAAATCGTCTATCCCGACAGTGACGGCGAACCCATGAGCGACCACACGTTACAGTTCTCCTGGATCGTGCGCCTCAGGGAAAACCTCGACGCGTTGTTGCCCGACTTCGTCGCGGGTGACCTGCTCTGGTACCCCGTCGAAGGGTCGCCGACCACGCGCATTGGACCCGATGTGCTCGTCGCCTTCGGTCGCCCCAAGGGCTATCGCGGGTCGTACATGCAGTGGCGCGAAGCCGGCATCGCGCCGCAGGTCGTGGTCGAGGTCTTGTCGCCGAACAACACGCTGCGCGAGATGATGCGCAAGGCCACGTTCTACAATCAGTTTGGGGTGCAGGAGTTCATCACCATCGATCCCGACGCCCGCACTGGCTGGGCGCTCGTCCGCACCGGCCCGGGCCAGTTCGAAGAGGTGCCCTCGATCAACGGCTGGACGAGCCCGTTGCTCGGCATCCGCTTCGTCCGCGAGGGCGACGACCTGGCGGTCTACGGACCGCACGGCGCCCGCTTCAAGAGCTTTGCCGAGGAGCAGGCCGAGCGACTTCATGCAACCGCACGTGCCGAGCACGAGAGCGCACGTGCCGAGCACGAGAGCGCACGTGCCGAGCACGAGAGCGCACGTGCCGAGCGCGAGAGCGCGCGTGCCGAGCGCGAGGGCGAACGTGCGCGCAAGCTGGCAGAACGACTGGCGGCACTCGGAGTCGACCCCGATTCGGTTTGAGCAGCAAGCATCGTGTTCACTTGAAGCGGATGCGCTTCTTCGGCACGCACTCGTCCCACTCTGCGCCGTAGCCGACGTACGAAACGCAGAAGCTGCCGTCCTTCTCGTGGTTGACGGTCGCGTCGTACCAACTGCCGCGCCACTCGACCTGCGCCATCTTCGTCTTGCGTGGGTCGACCTTCGGACCGACCACCCGGTCGGCGCTGACCCATTCGTCCCAACGCGCGTCCCAGCCGGGGTAGGTGATCCACATGAAGCCGTCTTCGACGCGCACGACCTTCGCGTCGTAGATATTCTTCTCCCAGGTGACCTGCAGCTCGCTGCCCGCCGGCCAGGTCTTGAAGACCATCGGCTGCGCGTCCTGCGTCGGGATCCACGCGCGGCTGGCCGTTGCGTAGTCGTAAAACTCTACGAATACGCTGGTGTTTTTGCCCTTGTCTCGACGCGCCCCGAGGATGCGTGCGACCGCGCGTGCGTCGCCGTGCGGAGCGACCACCCAGTCGCGTCGCTCGTAGTCGCCTTCGCCGCGCTCGAGCTTCTCGGGCTCAGTGCCGGCCCTGGCGACGACCAGGTCCTCGGGTACGCCGTGCGTCACCCAGCCCGAGCGCTGGCCTTCGCGAAAGCGCATGCCTTCCTTTACCTCCGACGCGAGCTCGCTGAGCGTGAGCGACCCATTGTCGTCGCGGTCCAACAACGGTCGGCCGCTGAGCGCGTCGATCAAGGTCTGGCTATAGGTCCAGTTGCCGCTCGAGATGTTCGAGGCCTCGGCCGAGGTGAGCGCCATCACCTGCAGGCCGCCGCGTGAGAGGTCATTGGCCACATCGGCGAGGCCGCCCGAGTAGCAGCAGTCGGCCAGCAGCAACACGCGCTTGCCCTTGAAGCCCTTCAGCATGGCGGGGATCTCGGACAGGTGCAGGCCGGTCGTGTCGAGCTTGCCGAGGTTGATGTCGGCGCTCGCGAAGATGATATTGCCGTCGTTGTCCTTCACGCCGTGGCCCGCGTAGTAGAGGATAATGGTCGACCCGGCCGGCGCCTTGGCGATCACGCTCCGGACCGCACCGGCAAAGGCGCTGGCGGTCGCCTGCCCATCCAGCATCAGCGTGCGCTGCGCCGCCGGCACCCCGAGCTTGGCGAGCGTCTCGAACAGCTCCTGGTCCTTTCGGTCCTCCTTCGGGAACGAACTCAGCCCCGGGTCCTTCCACTCGAGCACGCCAGCCACGACCGCGTAGGTCGACTTCGCCTCGAACAGCGCCTCGGCCCGCGCGGTCGTCGCAAACGCGAGCAGCAAGAGCGGCAGCAAGACGCGCGACATAGACAGCGAAGACTTCGACATCGGAGATTCCTTGGTGCGCGGGGGCATCGTCAGCCGCGACAAGCGCCGAGCCAGGGTTTGCAATCCAACAGACCCGTGCTTCAGGCGAAGGCCGTTCAGCTCGGCGTGCCAGCGCCGCCCGCACCGTCGTCGGTTTCGGGCTCGCCGCCGCGACGGCGGCGCGGGAAGAACCGCTCCGCCTTCTTCTTGCCGTACTTCTCGAGCAGGCGGCCGTAGATGCGCTCCATGGTGCGCTCGAAGCGCTCATGGCTCGTCTCGAAGT
>Ga0335397_10003085_pt1 | contig 22516 bp, 21 predicted proteins | sample MAT04_FD_205740 | JGI IMG/M metagenome (GOLD analysis project Ga0335397, IMG submission 205740) | Freshwater microbial communities from Lake Fryxell liftoff mats and glacier meltwater in Antarctica - MAT-04 (spades assembly) (version 2) ... | reverse complement strand
CTGGCTTAATCAAGCCGAACTCTTGCTGAAAAGTTTCGATGTGCGTTATTTGCAACGCGGCAATTGGGAAAGTCGTCAACACCTGATTGATCATTTATATGCCAGTACGCCAGAATATAATCGCTTATGGGCACAACCGATTCATTGGTCTTGGACACGTCGCGACCTCCACAATTGGGCTGAGAAAAAATCGGCTTGACTATGTTAAATTACTTATCAAACGCACCACTAGGGCGTAATATCTGCCCGGTCTGGGACAACTCCTTCCTTGACGACAGGGCAGTAATACCGGAGTATCAAACCTACTAAAATTGGACTTGTTGAAGGTCAGATTGCAGACATTCATGTGCGACCGTCAATTTTCCGCCTCACAACCGCAATCGGATCTGTCCGGTGGGGTACATATCTGGTATACGGGTATAAATAACCATATACAATGATACTTGGAGATTTCCTACCATAGATTGTATGTCAATTTCCAGTTCAGTCGAATTACAACTATCTCAATATGTAAGAGTCAAGTAAAATCTTGGAAGGTACAAAACTTACACAAGAGATGGCTATGAAATCATATCGCAAAGAACTTTGGTTCAACATCTCCACAAGATGTGGATTTGTAAACATTACTCCGCAAGTAGAGACCTATCTCCAAGAGAGTGGAATCCAGGAGGGCATCGCTCTTATTTCCGCGATGCATATAACTGCTTCTGTTTTCATCAACGACGACGAATCAGGTCTGCACCAAGACTACGAAAAATGGCTCGAAGAACTTGCTCCTCACGAGCCAACAAATCAATATATGCACAATCAAACGGGTGAAGACAATGCTGATGCACATCTCAAACGCCAAATTATGGGTCGTGAGGTAGTTGTTGCGGTGACGGATGGTAAACTTGACTTTGGTCCCTGGGAGCAGATTTTCTATGGTGAATTCGATGGAAAGCGTCGCAAGCGTGTCCTAGTAAAAATTATTGGTGAATGAAAAATCTCCCTAACTTTCGTCAAGGAGATTTGGGTCAAATTTTGCATTCCTAATTTGCAGGTCTTTATGTATATAAATTCGTTTTTGATAGAAGCAAAACGAGATTTGGTGAAACCTCAAAGTGGTAATTGTGACGGACTTGTGAACGCCATGCACATCACCGCATCGGTTTTTATCAATGACGATGAAAGTGGCTTGCATCACGATTATGAAAAATGGCTGGAGAAACTCGCCCCGCATGAACCTGTCAGCGGATACCGTCACAATGACACCGGCGAAGACAACGCCGACGCGCACATGAAACGCCAGATCATGGGGCGCGAAGTGGTTGTGGCCGTGACGAACGGTCAATTGGATTTTGGAACCTGGGAACAAATCTTTTACGTCGAGTTCGACGGGAAGAGACGGAAAAAAGTATTGGTGAAAATCATCGGCGAATAGGAGAAAATAAAATGCGTTTACAAAACAAAAAAATTGCAATGCTGGTTGCCGAAGGTGTGGAAGATTATGAATATTTTGTCCCCATGATGCGCTTGCAGGAGGAAGGCGCGCAGGTTCTCTCTGCCGGTCTTGACTTGAAACCCACAAAAGGAAAAAATGGTTTAGCGTTCACACCTGACGCATTGATCGAGTCACTTAATGCGGATGAACTTTTTGCGCTCGTCATTCCCGGCGGTTGGGCGCCAGATAAATTACGCAGGTATGATGCCGTAAAAAATCTTGTAAAGAAAATGGACGATGCCGGAAAAATCATTGGCATTATTTGTCACGGCGGGTCCACTGCGATCTCGGCGGGCATCATCAAAAAAGGTCAGCGGGTCACGGGGTCGATCGGTATCCGGGATGACCTTGTCAACGCGGGCGGGGTTTGGGTGGATGAACCGTCTTTTCGTGAGGGCAACCAGGTTTGGGGGCGGGTGGTGGCGGACATTCCAGATTTCAACGGTGAACTGGTCAAGGCGTTAATCGAGCAATAAAGGCGGATGTTTCATCGTCGCAGGAATTGGAACACCTAACAAGTTGAGGATGGTGGGCGCGATCTGCAAATGGGAAACGATCTCGCCCACCTCGCCTCTTCCTCTACCCTTTGGCTGGATCGTGAATAATGGAACTTCGCGCTGCTCGGGCGTTGTGCCGCCATGCATACCATCCTTGTTGATGCCATGGTCGCCCGTGACCATGATGGTATATCTGCGCTCCAACCATTCCTGAATTAATGGGGCAAGCCACTTGTCCTGGCGAATGGCGTGATTGCGATATTCTTTTGTGTCGGAGCCGTAGGTCTCGCCGTGATAGTCCATGCCCATTGGGTGAAGCAGCAAATAATCGGGAAAAAAATTACGGACGAGATGCGCGGCAGTTGCAAAGAGTTCAATATCAGGATATTCATCTTCCGTGTAAAAACGTCCATGTTGAATGAACAGAGATTCATCATCGACCTCTTTATCGTCAATGCGGTTGTATGGCGCGCGATTGTATAGTTCAGAAAACCACGAGTAAGCCGCCGCCGCAGTGACTTTGCCCGCGCCTGTCACAGATTGAAAAATATTCGGCATGGTTGAACGCCGCACCACAGTGTTTGCGACAATACCATGTTCGCTCGAAGGCAAACCTGTGTGAATGGTTTCATACATCGGGCGGGATACGCTTGGCAGTTCGCCTACTATTTTATAGAAACTTGCCTGTTTGCTTTCCACAAGATGACCTAGAAAACCCATGTTGGCTTTTGCAACGTCATACCGCAGAGCATCGGAAAGAATGAGAATCACTTTTGCCATGGTTCCTCTTTTAAATGATCAGAGGCGACCTGTTGCCAGGTCGCCCCGATTCACAAAAACTACCAGTAGATTAATCGTCCAACACCAGCACTGCTTCACGCGAGCATGTAACTTGATCCTTGTCGCCGATCTTCGGCAGTTCAAGGAATGGATTGTTGAAAGTGTCCATGTTGAACTTAGTATTGCCGATCTTTACCCGTATGCGGACAACCGAGCCAAGGAAGGTAATGTTCTCGATTGTGCAATCCAAAACATTCTCCTTCTTTACTTCGGATGCAAAGCTGAAACGCTCGGGGCGAATGGAAAACTTAACAGCATCGCCCTTTTTCTTGACCTGCAAATTTTCTGCGGATACGAACTGCACGCCATCCATGCTTAGGATGCCTTTTAAAGGGTCAATCACCTCAGCGGCAGCCGTATTCAATGTCCCAACGAAATTGGCAACAAAAGCAGTCTTCGGGAAGTTATAAACTTCAAATGGACTCCCCACCTGCTCGATCTTGCCTTCATACATGACCACAATACGGTCTGAGATGGACAAGGCTTCTTCCTGATCGTGCGTAACAAAAATAGCGGTAATACCCATTTTCTTTTGAATGGCGCGTATCTCGGAGCGTAATTGGACGCGAATCTTTGCATCCAATGCCGAGAGCGGCTCGTCAAGCAGCAATACTTGAGGTTGATTCGCAAGCGCCCGTCCCAAAGCAACACGTTGCTGCTGTCCACCCGAAAGTTGGTACGGATAACTACCCGCTTTGCTTTCAAGATGAATTAGGGAGAGCATTTCCGCCACGCGGTCTTTGATCACAGACTCAGATTCTTTACGGATACGCAAACCAAAACCTATATTTTGCGCAACGGTCATGTTGGGAAACAGCGCGTACGCCTGGAAGATCATACCTACATTGCGCTGGTTCGGAGCGTTATTCGTAATGTCTTCGCCATTAATAGTGATGAGCCCAGCTGTTGGAATCTCAAAGCCTGCAATCATACGTAAGGTGGTGGTTTTACCGCAACCGGAGGGTCCAAGGAAAGATACAAACTCGCCCTTGTTCACATCCAGATTAAAATCCTGAACAACTGTAGTTCCCGAAAATTCTTTGGAGACATTGGAAAGTGTAAGATGTGTCATTTCAATTTACCTTCTGATGATTAATGCCCACCAACAAGTTGTGGTTGCCTGCCACGACCGATCAGGTCAAGGATGCCCATAGCCGCCCAGGTAAGCGCAAAACTGATGATCGTCGCGGCTGCTGGTTCATAAGCCTTGTTTTGGATCAATAATCCGATATAGGGGCCAAAAGCTGGTTTTGCAAGGTATTGGGCTAATGTGTACTCACCGAGCACTATGGCAAAACTCAGGAAAGCGCCGCTCAAGATCGAAACACGGATGTTGGGAAGAATAACGCGGAAGAGTATTGTTCCCCAACCCGCTCCCAGGCTTTGGGCGGCTTCTGTCAAAGTTTGCACATCAATGGCGCGCAGCCCTGTGTCAATTGCGCGGTACATATACGGCATGGATAAGATCGTGTAACCCGCCACAAGCAAACCCGGGCTATTAACGATCAAAAGCGGCGGATGGCTGTAGGTTCGGACCAATCCAAAAACATATACGATCGCGGGAACCACAAAGGGAATCAATGTAATTAATTCAACTGCAGAACGAAGTTGCGGAACTTTTAGCCGCACCCAATAGGCAGTTGGCACAAAGACTATGATCCCAAGAATAATGGTGAGGATTGCCCAAAAAACTGACGAGGAAAAACTGGTTACAAATTTTGGGTCAGCGAAAACATTTTGGTACGCTTTAAAACTATATACACCTTTTAAAGCTTTTAATGAAAACATGAAAGTTGCCAGTAACGGCAGGAAGAAATACAGGATACCCAATATCATCCACAACCAAGACCAAAGTAGACCACCGCGTTTCATTTCAGCCACCTTTCAGCTCTTCGTTGCAGTATCGTGTACCCCGTCATCACGACTGTCATAACGATTACCATGCCAAACGCCATGGCATATCCCAAGCCGGGATCATTCAAAACGTCACCGCGTAATTGCGCCCCAATCACGATGGTAGCCAAACTAACCTGCCCGCCAGTCAATGCCTGAGCTGTGGCAAAGGCACCGAAAGCATTGCCAAAAAGCAGGATCATAGAGCCTAAAATGGATGGCAACAAAATTGGGAAAGCTACATAACGCCAATATTGAAGTGTGGTAGCTCCCAGGTTTTCCGAAGCCTCAAGCCATTCACGACGCAATCCGTCAATCGCTGGGGCAATGATCAAAACCATAAGCGGGAACTGGAAATACATATACACTACGCTCAATCCCCAAAATTTGTAAAGTGTAAAGCCTTGGGCATAGAGATTGATCCCTGCGGCTTTTAGCCAAACCGTCAACATACCTGTTGGGCTAAGCAAAGCGATAAATGCAAATGCCAAAGGAACACCGGCAAAGTTCGAAGCTACTCCAGAAAAGGTCATCAAACTTGAACGCATGAAGCGCGGAAGTCCGCCACGAATGGCAGCGTATGCCAGCAGAAAACCAAAAATACCGCCGCCCAATGCGGTGACAACACTGATCTTAATGCTTAGCCAATAAGCACCCAGAATATAAGGGTCTTTCAAGAGGTTCAGAAGATTCTGGATCGTAAACACCCCTGTTTTTGAATCCTTAAAAGTACCTATGATGAGCGTTGACGATGGATACAGGAGAAATAAAAAAGCAAATATGAAGAAAGGCATGATGCCAAGCCATGCCCATGAAACCCTAGATAGGGCGGGACGCGCCATAGGCGCGTCCCGTTTTACAGAATGTGACACAGTCGTCACAATAAACCTACTTAACTTCTACGCCAACGGTCTTGTCCCAACCAGCTTTGATTGCGTCTCGCGCAGCGGTGAGCTGAGCGGGGCTGGGGGAAACAGCCGAGGCATAAGCACTGGAGGCCGGCAACTTGGCTTGCAGGTCGGCAGGAATAACACCGCGCGCTTCCATATCAGCCTGGTGAACGCCGTGAGCATAACCCTTCATCCAAGCCAATTGACCGGCGTCGGAATGAAGAACTTCCATCCACAACTTGGCACAATTTAGGTGGGGCGCATAAGCGCTGATCGCCTGAACGTACATGCTGGCAATCGTCGGGGAAGGATAAGAAACTGCAAGTTCGGGGTTACCAGCAAGGGAGTCTCTGTCGCCAAAGGCATTGTAGTCCCAGGCGAGAACGATCGGGGTAGCGCCTTGGGCAACGGTTCCAACCTTGGCAATTACAGGAACAAAATTACCGGCATCGTTCACCTGCTTGAAGAAATCAAGACCGGGTTGAACATTATCCAAAGAACCGCCATTCGCCAAAGCTGCTGCGAAAACGGATTGAGCGGCCTGGTTGGAACTGCGTGGGTCACCGGTAAGGGCGATTTGACCCTTGTATTCGGGCTTGAGCAAATCAGCCCAATTGGTTGGGACATTTGTTACAACAGCGGTATTGACTTCAAGAGCCATCACTCCGTAATAGCCGCCAATCCAATAGCCATCTGCATCCTTCGAGGGAAGACCAAGGATGGTGTCAGGAATTGCATCCCAAGTGGAAACTTTGTAAGGCTGAATCTGGCCGGCATCTTTCGCCTGAGAACCATAAGCATAGCCTACGTCAATAACATCAGGGGCCTGCGGGCCGGTGTTGCCCTTGTTGGCATCAATCGCAGCTAATTCATCGGCGGAACCAGCGTTCTCATCCAACGAGTTGATCTTGACACCAGATTTCGCTTCAAAGGCGGCAAAAATATCGCCATAATTGGCCCAAGAGGCTGGGGTTGCGATGATAGTCAACATGCCTTCGGCTTTACAGCCAGCAACTAAATCAGCCATCGGATCAACGACAGGAGCTTCGGTGGCGACAACAGGCGCTTCGGTCATGGCGGGCGCTTCGGTAGCAACAACAGGCGCTTCAGTGGCAACGGCTCCGCCACCACACGCAGACAACAAAGTTGCCGCAATCACGAACAGAGCGAACAATTTAAAAGCAAATTTTTGGGTACGCATTTCTTTCTCTCTCCTATTTGATTTGTGATTATTGATTTGACGAACAGGGAATAACGGATATATTTTTTGCTTACACCTCCAATCTGTTAATATTGCGTTAATATTGTAGCATCATCAATATTCAAAGTCAAACAAAGTGACTTTAAATATATTGATTAAAAGTGATTTTCTTCACAGGCTTGGTTTATTTCAAGAAGCCTATCAACCAGTAAATGCCTGCGGAAAATAATGCGCTGGCGGGAATGGTAATGAACCATGCAGTCACAATTTCCTGCGCCACGCTCCAACGGACTTTCCCAAATCTCTCGGAAGATCCCACACCAATAATTGCTGAACTGACAACCTGCGATGTGCTAACTGGCAATCCAAACGCAGATGCGGTAAGTATTACGATACCAGAAGTCAATTGTGTTGAAAAAGCATGTACCGGGCGGATCTTATAAAACTTTCCGCCAAGTGTGCGGATCAGCCGCCAGCCTCCCAGCGCCGTGCCAAGTGCGATTGCCGAAGCGCTTATCACAATCACCCAGAAAGGCACGCGAAACTCGCTGATATATCCGCTGATCACAAGGCTGAGCGTGATAATGCCCATAGTTTTTTGGGCATCATTCGTTCCATGACTGAATGCCATGCCCAGGGCGGTGATAAACTGTCCGTTTTTGAAAAACCAATTCACTTCCGGCGTGGTGTTGCGCGCCAAAAAATAGATCAGACGCGTAATTACAAATCCAAAAGCGAAGCCGATCAACGGCGAGGTAAACAGGGCAATTAATACTTTCTCAAGCCCTTGTAATTTGATGGCTCCGAAGCCTGCACCAGCCATTACCGCGCCAACCATTCCACCGATCAATGCATGTGACGAACTGCTCGGGATTCCCAAAAACCAGGTGATGAGATTCCAGGCAATCGCTCCGACCAAACAGGCAATGATCACCTCCAGGTTAAGAGCAGTTGACTGTGCAACTTCATGTCCAATGGTTGTGGCAACGGTCACGCCGAATAGAAATGGTCCTAAAAATTCAGCAACGGCTGTGAGCGCCAACGCAAACTGCGGACGAAATGCGCGAGAAGCGATCATTGTAGCTACGATGTTGCTGGAATCATGGACTCCATTTAAGAAGTCAAACACGACAGCCAGAATAATAACAAGAATCAATTCAGGAGACATTAACACCTTGTTAAGTTTTCTTTACAACAATATCTGCAATTGTATTCGCGGCTTCATCTCCGCGGTCTGCGGCATTGGACAAATGGCGGTACACCTCGCGCATTTTTAGCATCGCCACAACATGATGAAGATCCTCGGGTCCGCTGAACAAATCCGCAATGGCTTCACGATACACGGCCTCAACGCGATTTTCCAAAGCCTTGGCGCGATTCGCATGATCATTGGCAACGCTTGGATGACTGGGAAGGCGTTGCACTGCATGCCAGATCTCGTAGGTGGCATCTTTAAGCAGGTTTGCCATCCTCAACATATATGGCGTGGATGTCACTTTAAGAATGACCATCTCGATCACAGTACTGTCTGCATAATCCACAATATCATCAATGGAGCGAGACAGGGAAAATATATCTTCCCGATCAAACGGCGTAACAAAGGTATGGTTTAACTCATCAATCAAGATACGGCGTACTTCATCCGCCTCTTTCTCTTTAATAGAAAGCCCTTCGGCTACTTCCGGATCGAGTGTTTCCAAATATTTCACCAGCAATTTCAATGCTTCATAAGTAATGGAAGCCTGTTGTTCGATCAATTTTTGAAATACATCGTCCCTGCGCTTAAAAAATTTCAACATAAAATCTCCTAAATATTATGTCATTGCGAGGAGGGTGCTCTCCCCGACGAAGCAATCTCCGACGCTACAGGGGATTGCTTCGTCGCGAAGAGCAAGAGCGTTCCTCCCAATGACATGGTATTACTCCATCGGCTTCAACTCGCCTGCCACCATGCCCTTAAATTCGGCGCGGAGTTGCTCGTCCAGTTCAGGAGAGATCAGCGGAGTGGTATTGAGTGTCATAATCTCTTTGGCACGATTCATGGCACGCGTATAAATATGCATTGCGCCTTTCTTTTCCCAACTCGTGCGCGAGTCACGGTCTGCCAGTTTGGTCATCACGGCTTCGGTCTTCATGCGTTTGATCGTGTGCTTGGCAACAATAAACGAACCGCCGGGACCGATCTCTTTAATTAAATTGACCGCCAATTCATCGTCGCTAAAATTGATGCCGCGTTTGACGCGCTTCATCATCTGTGCCACTTCATCGTCGATCACGGCTTTGGCAAAGTCAAAGGTTTTCAACGCATCGATCAAGCCGCCGATATTGAACATATCCATGCCAGCAACCGTACCACCCATCGCGGACATACCTGTTTCGTACCCTGCTTGCGCATCATTTATTTTGGCGTTGGTTAAACCAATGTAACCGCCGCAAGGCACGTTGTAAAAACGCGCGATCTGTGCGAATGCCATGTGCAACATACCGCATTCAATTCCGCCAGAGGTATAAGCGCCTGAGCGCATGTCCGCCACCGTGGCAAGCGTGGCATAGATCAGCGGCGTGCCTTCCTTTACCATTTGCATCAAAGTTGCCGCGGCAAGGAATTCAGCATTGCCCTGCGCCAGTGTCCCAGCCATAGACATGGGTGAAGTCAGTCCTGCATTCGGTACAATGGTTGGATAAACGGGCAAGCCTTCCTTCGCAAAATAAATCACATTTTCGGTTGATAGATTATCCATCGTCAATGGCGAAACAACGGGACAATAATGATGAGTCAGGAATGGATGTTCCTTGTACGCCTCTTCGCCGCCAGCCACCATGTACGCCATTTTCATCACGCTGTTTGTATCCTTGCGGTCGGTCGTGGTGACGCGGATCGGTTTGAGACAATACTTGAGAGCAGGATACAGCCTGGAGATTGTGAACTGATCCGCGGGCGCGTCATCTGCCAAAGTGGATATGGAAAAAACGTCATAGGCAGCAAGCTCATTGATAAGATGCGCGATTCGTGCGATATCGCCCGAGTCAGCGCGTCTTTCACGACCCGTGACAGGGTCTAAAATATCTGGAGCAGAACTCGCCGTTACAATGACCGGGCTATCCTGTGGGATCGTTTTGTCAAATTTCGGGTCGCGCGCATAAAAGGTGAAGGTCGGTGGGTACATCTTGCGATATTTCTCCACCACCGCGCGCGGAAATTTAACACGCTCCTCTTCCACCACACAGCCGTGCTGTTTGAATATTTCACGCGCAGGTTCATAACGGACTTTTAAACCAACCTCTTCCAAAATCTCTAAAGAGGCTTCGTGAATACGTTCAACTTGTTCCTGAGTAAGTAAAGTTGCAAATGACATGAGTTTTATCCTTCCAATAAATTTTTCGGTGTCATTGCGAGGGCGGTGATCATCTGCCCGACGAAGCAATGACATTATTCAACCAACGATCTCTTGATCTTCCTTCGTTCTGTTTTCTTCCTTGGCAAAAGTCTGTCTGCAAATTTTCTACTTTCCTTCATCAGCGGACTTTGCTGTGCCTGCAAAAGAAATTTGTCCATTTCGACAAACCGATTATCACGATATACCATGCGATCCACGCGCAACTTGGATGCAAGCGCCTTGATCTCTTTGACAGGAAACATTTTCAAGCCGGAGCGTGTAACTTTCAATGAAGCCGCTGCAATCGCAAAGCGGACAGATTCTTCCAAACTCCAATTTTTGAGATACGCATAAATAAAACCAGATGAAAAAGTCGCACCCGCGCCAGAGCCGTCTACTGCCTTGACCTTCGGCGCATGGATGCGGACAATCTCATCATCCTGAACCACCATGCAGCCCTGACTCGCCATCGTAATGATCGCGGTCTTGATGCCTGCCTTGAGCAATTTCTTTGCGACAGAAAGCATGGCGCCTTTTTTCCCGATCTGTGCGGCATCGGTCACCGCCTGACAGATCGTGGCGCGGCTGGCATATTTTTCCATGATCTCAGGGTCGTTATGTCCATGCTCAATATTCAGGAACACCGGCACATTATGCCGTCTGGCTTCGTTCATTGCGCGGATGATATGGTCGCCATCGTACCAATCGACATACATCAACTTTGCGCCTTTCAGCATGGATAAATCTGCTGTATCGAGTGTATCCAAAATCTGAGGCGAACGCTGCCAGAAATAAGTGCGCGCGCCCGTTTTATCTGAAACGTTTACTTCAAGCGGCGTTTTATATTTCTTCGTAAAACGCACGTTGCCCTGCACGCCCATTTTGGTCAACGTATCAGCGACATAGTGCCCAAGCAAATCATCGCCGACAGCTGTGCCGACCATTCCGGTGGAGATTCCCCACTGGCGCAAGTTGCAGGCAATAATCGCCGCATCGTCATAGACATATTCGCTGACCTGATGAACAATGGCGCCAGTGTTATGTTTGGGCAGTTTATCCAACGCCATAATATAGACGGGGGTCAACATGCCGAAGCCAATATAGGCGGGAGAAGTTGTTTTTGTGTTAGGCATTTATTAAAACCTGTCATTGCGAGGGCGCTCTTGTTTTCCCTGGCACCGCCCGCCAGGGCAGGTGTGCCCGAAGCAATCTCCTGTTATATGGGGATTGCTTCGTCCGGAAGAGCACCCTCCTCGCAATGACGACTTACGCGCGCGCCCTTTCGCCTTTCGGGTCAAATAGCACGGTGGCGGTCACTTCCGCTTCCTGGCGACCTTCGATTAGGTCAACGGTGAAGCGGTTGCCTTGTTTGGCTAATTCAATCGGCAGGTAGGCATACAGGATATTCTTCTTCAACGAGAATCCATATCCGCCACTGCGGACGCGAGTCAGTACCTTGCCTTCGTGGTAGATGGCTTCGCCGCCGTAGATTTGGGTGAAGTCATTGCGGTCAGGCAGGGTAAGTGTGCAGAGTTTGCGGGTGATGCCTTCTGCCTTGCGCTTGACCAGCGCATCGCGCCCGATGAAGTCGCCCTTGTTCAGGTCAACACAGAAGCCAAGCCCGCCTTCGTAGGGCGTTTCGGAGACGGTGATGTCGGTGGTGAAATAGCGGTATCCTTTTTCAAGACGTAGAGAATCCAAAACTTTGTAGCCGCCGACTTCGATACCAAATTCCTTGCCAGCTTCCATCAACATATCGAAGACCATCGTGGCACGGTTGTATGGGACATAAAGTTCCCAACCCAACTCGCCGGCATAGCTGACTCTCTGGGCGTACACCCCAGCCCCGTTGATCTGGATTAGCTTTGTCGTTAAGTATGGATGCGCCGCGTTCGAGATATCGCTCTTCGTGATTTTCTCCAACGTCAATCTTGCCTTCGGTCCCCACAACGCGAGACAGGCATATTCCTGCGTAATATCGCGGATGGTCACTTCGCTGTCACTTTCTTCGATGTGCATTCGAATCCACGCCAGATCGTTGCCAATGAAGCCCGAACCCGTGACCGCCCAGAAGCAATTCTCTGCAATGCGCGTGACCGTCAGGTCTGATTGGATGCCACCTTTCGCGTTCAGGAATTGGGTATAGATTGCGCTGCCGACGGGCTTGTCCACGTTGCTGTCTGTGAGGCGCTGCATCAATTTCAACGCGCCCGCGCCGCGGACTTCGATTTTGCCGAAGGAAGTCAAATCAAATAACGTGACACGCTCGCGAGTGGCTTTGTGTTCCTCGCCCATGCGCTCAAAGAAGGGCGGCTTGCTCCAGCCCCACTCGCGCTGATCTTCGCCCATGCGGCGGGATGGCTTGCCGGGCTGGAAGTAATTCACGCGTTCCCAGCCAAACTTCTCGCCAAACACCGCGCCTCGTTCAAGCAGGCGGTAATGAATCGGGCTGACGCGATGCGGACGCGCCAACTCATGCTCGTCATGCGGGAAGCGCAGGCGATAATAATATTTCACGCTTTCTTTTGTTCGTTCCGCCGCATAAACGGGATCGTTGTAATAATCGCCGAAACGGTTGGGATTAAAGCCGTACACATCCATCGGCATTTCGCCGTCAATGATCCACTCTGCAATCAACTTGCCGATGCCGCCCGCGCCGCCATACCCGTTGAGCGACATGCCCGCTGCCATCCAGAATCCGCGCACGCCCGCCATCGGTCCAAGCATCGGCTGGCAATCGGGCGTATAAGCGCCAGGATGATTGACCAGCGTGATGATGCCCGCCTGATCCAAAAATGGCAAACGTCGAATCGCGCCTTCAAGCAACATTTCAAATTGGTCAAAATTGGAAGGCAGGGTCTTGCCGCCATGCTCCCACGGCACACCATCAATCCAGCGCGCAATCGGGTTCGGTTCATAGCCGCCGATCACAAGTCCGCCCTGCTCCTGACGCATGTAAACCAAATTATCAGGATCGCGCAAACAAGGCGTTTCGTGCGTGAACTCATGCCCAGGCACAGCCTTGAGCGCAATATGTTGATGATCCACTGGCGTGGTCGGGATGTTGATTCCAACCATCGCGGCGATACGCGGCGCCCACAAGCCAGCGGCGTTGATGACGATTTCGCATTTGATCGCGCCCTTGTCTGTCAGCACAGCCTGAACCTCTCCCTTCGCTGACAGCTCAATGCCCGTCACACGTGTGTTGGTATAAATTTCCACGCCCAACTCTTTGGCAAATTTCGCCATTGACGTTGTTGTGGTGTACGGGTCGAGTTGCCCGTCACGCGGCAGATAGATGCCGCCGTACAAATCCTTCTTGGAAATCTGCGGCATTTTCGCAAACGCTTCTTCTGCAGAGATGACATCCACCTCAAGTCCCAAAGCCTTCGCACGGCTAACGCTCCGCTCCAACTCTTTGAGTTGTTCCTTGCTCGAAGCGACTCTGACACTGCCAACATGGTCGAACAAACCCAACTCGCTGTACAACTCAATACTGTACATGCGGAACTTCAACAACGCCTGCGACGTGGCGAACTGAGTCACCAACCCCGCCGCATGGGATGACTCTCCGCTAGCAATCTCACCTTTTTCAACCAGCACCACATCCGTGCGCCCCATCTTTGCCAGATGATATGCAATTTGCGCGCCTACGATCCCACCGCCGATAATTACAATCTGAGCCTGATCTTTCATAGTTCACCTGTTGTTTATGAAATAAGTAGAAAGGTATATTTTTCCACCTGTATACATGTTTACACGCCCATCTTCTCACTCGTCATCAATACTTCAATCGAATGTTTTGCGAGGTCTTCCACAGCAGACTTGCCAAAGCCTTCATCTGTAACCAGTTTATTGATCGTATTAATAACAGCGACTTGAAAGTTAGATACCACGCCCCACTTGCTACGGTCAGCTACAATGATTACCTGCCCTTTGGTACGCTCGATCATGCGGCGCACAACCTCCGCTTCTGAATCGGTCGGCACAGTACAACCGTGCTTAAGGCTGACTCCGTCAACGCCGAGGATCACTTTATTGGCATAGACCAAGCCCAAATTGTCCAGCGCGAAGCGACCTGCCAAAGAGTTGGAACGTGATTGGAATTCGCCCCCAGTCAAATGGTAGTGAAAGCCCGGGTCGCCAATATCCGCAAGGGCGCTGACATTATTTGTGTAGACCGTGATGCTTGAATCTCTGCGAATATGTTGAAGAACCTGCGTAGCGGTTGTACCGCTATTAATAAAAACAATATCACCATCTTCAATCAGTGAAGCGGCGAGTTCGCCAATCAATCTTTTTTCTTCGGGATGATGCTGTGCGCGCTGTTGATATTCCTGCTCAAAAACCATACGCTGACTTAAGATCGCGCCCCCGTGCGTACGCTCCAAAATTCCCTTTTGCTCCAGCCATTCCAGATCACGGCGGACAGTGGCTTCGGAGGTTTCCAACAAATCACACAAGTCTATAGAACGAGCGATTTGATGGATTGCCAGATATTCTTGAATTCGTTCGCGTCGCTGGGCTGGAATGAGAGGTTTGCTCATTCGCAGGATTATATAAGAATTTGAAGGAATTTGCAAGTTTTTGATTTTTTTATTATAATTCGCGCAATTCCTGTCACCTGGAGTATTCAATGACCAAACTTGTAAAAGACTTAATGCACCCGGGCGTAATCACCTGCAAACCCACCGCCTCACTGGGACAAGTGGCTGTGTTACTTAATCAACACCAGGTTCACGCCCTGTTTGTCACCGACCGCGACGGGCGCATTATGGGAATCATTTCAGATTTTGATTTAATGGCGGGCGAATGGCTTTCTTCAGATTCTGAAAGTCTGGCGGCAATGCGAAATTTAAGCGCCACCGATCTGATGACCCATCCAGTTGATTCTGTCGACGCAAACATTCCCCTCGCTGAGGCAGTAAACCTGCTCATGGAAAAAGGTGTCAGCCGTCTGCTGGTCACTGAAAGCGGAAAACCTGTCGGCAGTATTTCACTCTCTGACTTTGTAGCCAGTATTGCGAGTAAAGTAAAAACAAAACGCGACACAGTTGGTGACGTAATGTCAGATGCCATTTTAGTCTGCCGTGGAAAAACTCCCGTTATCTCAGCCGCGCGCGCAATGACCTCTGCTGGCTGGCGCTCTGTGCTGGTGGTGGACGCAAAAGGAAAAATCCTCGGAGTAGTCAGCGGGTACGATCTTCTGCGATTCGTAAAAGAAGGCGTGGACGAAAAACTGATCGTCCGCGATGTGATGCACCCCGCGCTAACCATTGACCTCAATGCCAGTCTGCATGAAGCAGCAAACCTGATGATTCAAAATCATTATCACAGACTCGTGGTAATTGACAAAGACAACCCGGACGCATTTCCGCTCGGCGCAATCTCCAGTTTTGACATTGTGGCAGAAATGGCGCAGCCTGATTCAGTTTGGCAGAAAACATAAAATAAACGGTGGACCGTGGACAAAGGACGACGGAAAAATATCATTGGTCCATCGTCAGAAGCAAAAACATTTTCACAGGAGACACACATGTCCGAATTTCCAACACGAGCGCAAGTTGTCATCATTGGCGGAGGCGTGGGCGGAGCGAGTATCGCTTATCACCTGACCCTCATGGGCTGGAAAGATGTCGTCATACTTGAACGGCATGAATTAACAGCAGGCTCCACCTGGCACTCAGCGGGGCTTGTCGGTCAAATGCGCTCAGATGCAAACCTGACACGCATGATGCATTACAGCACCGACCTGTATCGCAAACTCAAAGCCGAAACAGGCGTGGATACTTCCTGGCGCGAAGTTGGCGGTCTGCGCCTGGCATCATCCGCTGAACGCATGGAAGAAAACAAACGTCTCGTTGGCATGGCGCGTTCCTTCGGTGTGCCGATGGAATTGATCTCTGCAAAAGAAGCGCAGGCAATGTTCCCACTCATGTCGATTGAAGGTGTGCTGGGTGCGGCATTCACACCCAACGACGGCAGTATTGACCCAACCGGCATGACCAATGCCATGGCGGCAGGCGCAAAAAATCGTGGGGCAAAGATTTTCACGAATACAAGTGTTGATGCAATCAATCTCAAAGACGGCCGCGTCTGCGAAGTGGTCACAGACAAAGGCACGATCAAAACTGAGATCGTTGTAAACGCTTCCGGCATGTGGGGACGTGAAGTCGGCAAGATGGTCGGGCTGAATCTGCCCGTCGTGCCGATGGCTCATCTTTACATTATGACCAAGCCGATTGAAGGCGTTACGCATAGCTTCCCTAACTTGCGCGACCCCGATCTGTTGGTTTACTGGCGCGAAGAAGTCGGCGGATTGATCACCGGCGGATATGAACGTCAGCCCGCGACGTTTGGTATGAACGGCATCCCTAAAGATTTCAAATTCCAATTACTGCCTCCCGATTGGGAACGCTTCACCCCCCTGATGGAAAACTCGATCAGGCGCGTGCCTGCGGTTGAGAATGCCGAAGTTGTCAAACTCCTGAACGGTCCCGAAGGCTTCACGCCCGACGGAGAATTCCTGCTGGGACCCACATCTGTCAAAGGTTTCTGGGTGGCGTGTGCATTCTGCGCCCACGGACTTGCAGGCGCGGGCGGCATCGGCAAGGTCATGGCAGAATGGATCATTGACGGCAACCCGGAATGGGATATGTGGCGGCTTGACGTGCGCCGCTTTGGACCGAACTACGACAGTATCAACTACACCGTAGCGCGCACCTTTGAAACCTACACGCAATACTACGATATTCACTTCCCCGGCGAAGAACGCATGTCCAAACGCAACGTGCGTACCTCCCCCACTTATTACCGCTTGCGCGACCTCGGTTGTTTCTTCGGTGAAAAGATGGGCTGGGAACGCCCGAACTGGTTCAAGCCGCATGAAGAATTATCAACTCACGGTCACGAACCGAGAGGCTGGGCGCGCCACAACTGGTCACGCGCCATCGGACACGAACACCTGATGACCCGCGAGAACGCCGGTCTCTTCGACGAGACATCGTTCAATAAATTTGAAGTGAGCGGCGTAGGCGCGTTGAAGTTCCTCAACTATGTCTGTGCAAATGAAATTGACCAACCGATTGGCAGCGTTATATACACGCAATGCCTCAACAAACGCGGCGGCATCGAATGCGATATTACCATCACCCGCCTTGCGGAAGACCGCTTCTTCATTGTGACAGGCACGGCGTTCGGTCAACACGATATGTCGTGGCTGCACCTCAACATGCCCGAAGACGGAACAGTGGCGATCAGAGATGTTAGTTCTTCATTTGCCTGTATCGGCTTGTGGGGACCGAAAGCACGCAAGATTTTGGAGAAAGTCACCATGGACGACGTGTCCAACGCAGGCTTCCCCTATATGACCAGCAAACAGATCACACTGGGAGACATCCCCGTCCAGGCTTCGCGCGTCACTTATGTTGGCGAACTCGGCTGGGAATTCTACTGCCCGACGGAATACGGTCTCAGATTGTGGGATACGCTCTGGGAAGCAGGCAAACCTGAAGGCATGGTTCCATGCGGTTATAAAGCGATAGATACCTTACGTATCGAAAAGGGTTATCGTTATTGGAGCGGCGAAATTTCCCCCGATTACACTCCGTATGAAGCGGGCATTGGCTTCGCTGTGAAATTGGATAAGGCAGATTTCATCGGCAAGGATGCGCTGGTGAAGCAGAAAGCCGAAGGCATTAAACGCAAACTTTGCACCCTCACCATTTCGGACAACCGTACCATCATGCTTGGCAAGGAACCGATCCGCATTGGCGATAAGATCGTCGGCTGGGTGGCTTCGGGCGGGTTCGGGTATTCGGTGAACGAGTCGATTGCCTTTGCCTATCTTCCGATGGAATACGCAAAGGTTGGAACGAAATTACAGATCGAGTATTTCGGCGAACAGATCAAAGCGGAAGTTGTACAGTCTGTATTATGGGACCCCAAGGCTGAGAGAATTCATCAGTAAGCAGAAGCAGATTCAACGTTAAGAAAGAAGCGATGAACGGAAGTGCGCCATATCTAACGGATAGATAAATCTCATTAAACAGAAAAAGTCGAAGTGAGAGAAATTATCCTGATCATTAAGGTGCGGCGCACTTCCTGTCAAATCAAAGGAGGCTGCCGTCTCAAATGGTCTAAAAGAAAGTTTACACGCAAGCAAAAATCCTAATCCTATTTGGAGATGATGTCATGGCAACACTTGCAATTGATAAAGCAATCGAAAAAGTTCCGTTTCTTGTCGGCTCAAAAAATATAAAAAAGACTCCTTTGACCGGCGGCATCACAAATTTGAACTTCAAGATCGATGCAGATGGCAGATCGTATGTGATCAGACTCGCGGGCGAAGGGACGGAGCAGCTCGGTATTAAACGTGACGTGGAATACGCGGCGAATTTTGCGGCCGGACAGATGGGGATCGCGCCCGAAGTAGTGTATTTTATTGAGCCTGAAAATTACATCGTGACACGCTTCATCACTGGAAAGCCGATCCCGCCCGATGTGATCAAACAGCCCGACTATCTTGCACGCGTGGCAAAAAAGCTGCGCCTCTTTCACCGACGCGGACCAAAACTAAAAGGCGAGTTCAATGTATTCCGACGCGTGGAAATGTTGGAAAAGATTTGCAAAAAGAATAACGCCAAATTCCCATTTGACTTTGATTGGGTCATGCAGAAAACGAAGGAAGTGGAGAAGGCTCTGATAAAAGACCCTTATACACCAACCCCTACGCACAACGATCTGTTGAACTTAAACTGGCTCGAAGAAGATGTTCCTGGCGAGATCGGCGAACTGCGTTTGCTCGATTGGGAATACGCGGGTATGGGCGATATCTTCTTTGATTTGGCAAATTTCTCGCATCACCATCGTTTGAATGAAGAGCAGGTGGATAACTTCCTGTATGAGTATTTTGGTGAAGTGACCGACAAGCAGTACGCGCGTCTGCGCTTGATGTGGCCGATGTCTGAGCTGCATGAATCGATGTGGGGTACGACACAGACTGGCATTTCGAAGTTGGAAGAAGATTTCCAGGGCTATGCGGATTTGTGGTTTGCGCGTTTCCGTCAGCATGTGACGGATTATCGCTGGGATCAGTGGTTGAAGGATACAGGAAAGAAATCCAAGTAGGAATTATGAAATATGAATTATGAAATCGTATCCTTCGTAATTCATATTTCTGAATTCATAATTTACAAGAATTCGGTTGTTCAAAAAGCAAATAAACATAAGGAGTAATCATGTCTATCGTAAATGCAAAAGAAATCATGGTTGAAGCGTTGAAGGGCAAGTATGCCGTCGGCGCGTTCAATGTCACCGACCTACTTCAGTTTGAAGCGGTCATTGATGCCGCCATCGAAACCAAATCACCAGTGATCGTGCAGACCTCCGTCAAACCGTCACAATTCCTGGGCACGGATATGATGGTCGCGATCTATCGCACATTAGCTGAGAAAGCTCCCGTCCCCGTCTGCCTGCACCTTGACCACTGCACAGATGTTGAGTACTGCAAGAAATGCGCCGATGCCGGGTACACCAACATCATGATTGATGCTTCCAAGCAGTCTTATGAAGAGAACATCCGCCAGACAAAGGAAGTAGTCGATTACTGTCACAAGATCGGCGGCATCTCCGTCGAAGGCGAACTAGGAACCGTCAGCGGCGTGGAAGACCAGATCAAGGTCTCGGAAGATGAAGCGCAGTTGGCGAATCCGCAGCAGTCCATTGAATTCTGTGAGCGCACAGGCGTGGACATCTTCGCCCCCGCCATCGGCACCGCGCACGGCGTATACAAGACCAAGAATCCGAAGATAGATTTCGAGCGCATGGCGACCATCAACCAAATGCTGAACGGCAATGGGATCAAGACTCCGCTCGTCGTCCACGGCGGGACGGGACTACCCGAAGATTACATCAAAAAACTACTGGCGGCTGGCGGCGCGAAGTTCAACGTCTCCACCGAGTTAAAGCGTGTGCTGATCGATGCGAAGTTCGAATATATTTCGACGCACCGTGACGAGTACGATCCCGGCAAACTGGATAAATTCGTGCGCGATACCACCCGCAAAGCCGTCATCCATTGGATGGAGATGGTGGAATCGGTTGGACACGCGTAAAGGCAAGAAAATGGTAAATAGAGATTGTAGATTAGGGCATCCCTAATCTACAATCCTTGAAGTAAATCATTAAAAATAAACTCAGGAGACACAGCATGAAAAAAATTGAAGAATTTTACGCCCCGTGGGTTAAGGGTATCCCGATGTACATTTCGGATCATATCGAGAAGGCTTGGCGCGACCCATCACTGCACCGCATGATGTCGAACGAAAATCCGCTTCCCCCTTCGCAGAAGGTTTTGGATGCGATGGTGAAATATGCGAAGATGGCAAACCGCTATCCCGATCAGGGATTGGTGGTGCGTACCAAGATCGCCGAGATGAACAACGTGGATGGTCCCGGTAATGTGATGATCGGTAACGGCTCCAGCGAAGTGTATGACAACATCTTCCGCATGTTCATCACCCCCGACGATGAAGTCATTCAGCACACTCCCTGCTTCGGTATTTACGGTCTACGCGGAACTTTGCTCGGTGCAAAGATGGTCTCGGTGCCGATGATCTACAAAGATCACAAAATGGAATATGATCCCGAATCCATTATCAAAGCTGTCACAGACAAGACCAAGATCATCGTGGTGGCTAACCCGAACAACCCGACTGGCAACTTCATGGATGCGAAGCACTTCATCACGATTGCCGAATTGGGCATTCCTTTCGTCGTTGACGAAGCCTACGTGGAATATGCCGGACTGGGCATGTCTCAGGTGCAGTTGACCAAGAAGTACAAGAACGTGTTGATCACCCGCACACTCTCCAAGGCTTATGGTCTGGCTGGAATGCGCTTCGGATACACCATTGCGGACAAGGAAGTCATCGACCAGATCGCGGGTTCACTTCTGCCGTGGAACGTAGGAACCATTCCCATGTGGGCGGCGCTGGCGGCTTTTGAAGATACCGAAGGTCTTGCGGAACGCGTCAAGTTCAACAACGATGCGGTGAATTTCATCAGCGAGTCGTTGAGCGTCATCCCAGGCTTCCACATCATGAATTCCAAAGCCAATTACATCCTCTTTGACTGCGGCGAAACCGGCAAGACCGGCAAGGAAGTTTTGGCGTATGCCGAGACCAAGGGCATCATCCTGCGCGGCGAGAGCAAGAAATACGGCTCCGACGGCTGGTTCCGTGTGACCGTTGGCTCGACGGAAGAAAACAAATTGTTCGTGGATACCGTCCTTGAATTCTTCGGGATGAAGAAATAGTTTTTATGTCATTGCGAGGAGGGCGCTCTTCCCGACGAAGCAATCCCTGCCATTGTGAGGAGATTGCTTCGGGCGAAGAACAAGAGCACCCTCGCAATGACATTTTTTGAATGGAGGAAACCATGTCAAAAATAAAAGCAGTGTTCTTTGACCAGGACGGCGTGATCATCGACACCGAACGCGATGGTCATCGTGTGTCGTTCAACATGACCTTCAAAGAGTTTGGCTTCACCGACGAATGGAGCGTGGAGTATTATCACGAACTGCTCCAGATCGCAGGCGGCAAGGAACGCATGAAACACCACTGGAAGACCAAGGGGTTTTCCAAGCCATTGACCGAGGAAGAGATTGACCTTCTCGTCAAGGATATGCACAAGCGCAAGACCGCCTTGTTCGTAGAACTGATCGAGACTGGCAAACTCCCATTGCGACCGGGCATTCATCGGTTTATGAAAGAGGCGATGGAAGCGGGTCTCAAGATCGGCATCTGCACCACATCCAATGAACAGGCGGCGAAAGCGATTACCGAGAAAATCCTGACCGATATCAAATTCGAGATCGTGTTGGCAGGTGACGTGGTCGAGAAGAAGAAGCCCGATCCTGAAATTTACAACCTGGCACTCTCCAAGCTGGGGCTTTCACCCGACGAAGTTTTCGTGGTGGAAGATTCCAAGAACGGCGTCAAAGCTGCAAAAGCCTCGGGCGCAAATGTGATCGTCACCACTAATCACTACACCGAAAAAGAAGACGTGGAAGCGGGCGACGTGATCGTCTCGTGCCTCGGCGACCCAGACGGTGAAAAAGCGGCGATGCGCAAAGGCGACCTCAAAGGCTTCGATGGCGTTGTGCATGTGAAGCAGTTGATGGAGTTGTTTGGGTGATTGGTAATTGGTAAGGGAACAGGAAGAAAATAATCATCCGTTCGTACACTGTTTTTCTGCGCTAAAAAATAGGCGCAACACATCAAATAGCCTGATTGACTGATAAATGACAGGTTCTTGTTCGCCAAACCTCGAAA
>Ga0335397_10003083_pt1 | contig 22537 bp, 19 predicted proteins | sample MAT04_FD_205740 | JGI IMG/M metagenome (GOLD analysis project Ga0335397, IMG submission 205740) | Freshwater microbial communities from Lake Fryxell liftoff mats and glacier meltwater in Antarctica - MAT-04 (spades assembly) (version 2) ... | reverse complement strand
ACGAAATCGGTGTGTCAGGGTTCCTTCGTCGTCGATGGTGCATCCGAGTAGCGTTCGTCGAATGGAACGGCCGACTCGCTTCGAACACACACGATTCCTCGGTGACAAGCGCACCCAGCTCGTCTACGACCTCGATACGTGGACCGACGGCGCAGTGATCGATGAGATCGTCGCCGCCGATATCGGTATCTGCTTCGGGCCCGACACGTTGGCCGAGGCCCGCAATCGTGGTTACACGGCTGCCAAGGCGGGCCAGACCCGTCGCCATCGCAAGCCGCGGACGTAGAACTCATCTCGTGAACGGCAGCTTCGATTCGAACGGGCTCGAGCTCGTCCGGCATCTCTCTCGGCCGGCAGGCCGTCCGGGCCCCACGTCCGGGTTGATTCTCTGCCACGGGTTTCCCATCGGCCCGCTGGATGCGCGTCGCAGCGGTGGCACGTTTCCAGAGCTGATCGACCGCATTTCCAGCGAGCTGGGCTGGGTGGCGATGACGTTCAACTTCCGGGGTTGCGGTGACAGCCAGGGCGACTTCTCGCTGCAGGGATGGGTCGACGATCTCCGTGCGGCAATCGATCATCTGATCGATGAGACCAGCCCAACCGGTGTGTGGCTGGTGGGCACCAACACGGGCGGCTCGATCGCCACGTGCGTCGCCGCCGACGACCCGCGCGTACGCGGCGCAGCGTTGCTGAGCCCTCGCGCCGACTTCGACGACTGGGCTGCCCAGCCGCGCCGCTTCCTGGAGCACGCGCGCGAGATCGGCGCAATACGAACGCCCGGCTTTCCGCGCAGCTTCGATGAGTGGGCACGTGAGCTCCGTCGTTTCCGTCCGGTCGACGCGGCGCGCCGCTTTGCACCCAGGCCGCTGCTGGTGATGCACGGCGACGATGACGAGAGTGTGCCCACCGCCGATGCTCGTCAGCTCGCAGAAGCACACGGCTCGGCGGAGTTGCGGCTGATCAACGGCGCCGGCCATCGCCTGCGCCACGACCCAAGGGCGGTCGCGGTGCTGCTCGGTTGGCTCGATCGTCAGCGAGCGCTCGACGAAGCCTGACGGCGCGTACGATGCGTTCGCGAACCGTCGCAATCCACCCTTGGTTCCTGCCGACACGTCGCCGGAGGCATGGCGCGTGCAGATGGCTGCAATCCGGTCGATGACGGTTGCCGAACGACTACAGCAGTGGGAAGTGCTCAACACGGCGTCATCCGAGATGGAAGCGGCAGCGTACGAACGGCGCTTTCCCGGCCTCTCGCCCAGGCATCGCTTTCTCGTGCGAATGCGTGAACGGTATGGCGTCGACCTTGCGACCGAGGTGTGGCCCGACCTCGCCGACGTCGTTGTATGAATGACCTGTCGGCGGCACTCATCGCAGTCGTGGAGGGCCTCGATCGTGTACGGATCGACTACTTCGTCGTCGGCTCGATGGCAGCTGCAAGCTGGGGTGTGTTCGGTCAACGCGTGACATCGACCTTGTCGCGATCATCGACTCGGAACACGTCGGCCGATTTCTGGAAGGCCTCGACAGCGAGTCGCTGTATGTTCCGACGGCACAGGCGCTGGAGGTGGCGAGCGGTGGGGGCAGCTTCAACGTCATTCACACCACGACCGGTGCGAAGGTTGACATTTTCGTTCCGCCGAGGGGCGACCCGTTCACGTCATCCAGATTGGCCCGTCGTCGCCGGGCAATAGTTGTCGGGGTGGAGGTAGACGTCGCTACGGCTGAGGACGTCGTGCTGGCCAACTCCGGTGGAGGCTCGAAAGCCGGTCGGACGTTCAATGGCGTGATTGCATAGAAATTGCGGCAACGAACGACCTCGACGTCGCCTACCTCTGGGAGTGGGCAGGTCGACTTGGCGTGGCGGCCGATCTGACCGACCTGCTCGCCGAACTCGGCGAGACATCCGGCTGACGTCCAGGTCAGGCGGGCATGCCGTCTGGGTGGGCGGAGTGCCACTGCCATGCGGATTCGATGATGTCGTCGAGCGTGCGGGTGGCGGCCCAGCCGAGCGTTGCGTGCACCTTGGTCGCATCAGCGAAGGTTTCGACGGGGTCTCCCGCACGCCGTGGGGCGACCTCGTAGGGAACGACCTGACCGCTGATTTTCTCAGTTGCGTGAATGATGTCGAAGATGCTGCTGCCGATTCCGGTGCCGACGTTCAGCGAAGTGGTTGCGCCGCCGTTGGCCAGGTAATCGAGAGCCCGCACGTGTGCATCGGCCAGATCTTCGATGTGGATGTAGTCGCGGATGCAGGTGCCGTCGGCGGTGGGGTAGTCGGTGCCGAAAATCTGTATCGGCGCACTCTTGCCCAGCGTGGCTTTCATCACCAGCGGGACCAGGTTCTGCGAGCGGCTCCAGTCCTCGCCGATGGCTCCGTCGGTGCTGGCGCCAGCTGCGTTGAAGTACCGCAGGCTGACTGCTTTGAGGCCATGGGTGGTGCCGTACCAGCCAAGGATGCGCTCGACCATTGCCTTCGTCTCGGCGTAGACGCTCTCGGGGTGGATCGGTGCGTCCTCGGTGACCGGGTTGCTGACCGGCGTGCCGTTCACTGAACAACTGGACGAGAAGACCAGCTGTGTCACTCCAGCGGCGAGAACCGCCTCGACGAGGTCGACCGAGCCGGCGACGTTGTTCAGCCAGTACCGGTCGGGTTGCTCCATCGACTCGCCGACGGCCTTGTAGGCAGCGAAATGGACCACCTGGGTGACCTCGTGTGAGCGGCACAGTTCGGTGACCAGCGCACGGTCGCGAATGTCGCCGACCATCAACTCCGCACCCAGCAGCGCGGACCGGTGGCCGAACTCCATCGAGTCGAGCACGACGACTTCACGGCCCTGGGTCCGCAGGGCTCGCACGGTGTGTGAGCCGATGTAGCCGGCGCCGCCGGTGACGAGGACGGTCATGTCAGGTCTTCCTTCGTACGGAACCAATCGATCATTCGTGTCAACCCTTCGCGAAGTGAGATGGATGGTTCCCAGCCGTAGGCGTCGCGAACGAGCGTGATGTCGGGGCAGCGCTGCATCGGGTCGCCCTCGCGTTCGTCGGGCATGGGAATGGCGATGATCTCGCTGCTGGAGCCGGTGATGTCGATGACCAACTCGGCCAGTTCGCGCATGGTGAACTCGCCGGGGTTGCCGACGTTGATCGGGCCCGTGAGTTGCCCGTCGAGCACCGCGGCCAAGCCGCGAATTTCATCGGCGACGTGACAGAAGCTGCGGGTCTGCATGCCGTCGCCGTGCAACGTGAGCGGCTCGTTGCGCAGCGCTTGCAGGACGAAGGTGTTGACAACGCGGCCATCGCGTGGGCGCATCCGCTCGCCGTAGGTGTTGAAGATGCGCACGATGCGCACCTCGACGCCGTGCGTGCGGTGGTACGCCATCGTGATGGCTTCGCTGAACCGCTTCGCCTCGTCGTAGCAGCTGCGTGGGCCGATGCTGCTGACGTTGCCCCAGTAGGTCTCGGGTTGTGGGTGTACCAGCGGGTCTCCGTACACCTCACTGGTGGAGGCGAGGAAGAACCGAGCGCCTTGTTCTCGGGCCAGGTCGAGCAGGTTGCGGGTGCCGGTGGAACCGACGGCCAGGATCTCCAGCGGCATGGTCTTGAAGTCGTCGGGTGAGGCTGGGCTGGCAAGGTCGAGCACCGTGTCGTAGCGGACGTCGGTGATTGCCGACGGGAACGGCGTCGTGATGTCGTGCTCGATGACGGTGCAGCGATCGTCGTCAGCAAGGTGGGCGACATTGCTGCGCCGGCCGGTGACGAAGTTGTCGACGATTGTCGCCGTGTCGCCTCGTGCAAGAAACAGGTCAACGAGGTGCGAGCCGACAAACCCGCCCCCGCCCGCAACGAGATGATGCTGCCCCGTCGTTGGTTGCGGTTCTAGGTTGGTCATCGTCCGATTCCTGTGTGGGTGAAGCCTGCATGTTGCCATGCGGTGCGGTCCAGCAGGTTGCGGCCGTCGACGACGGCGCGGCCGGTCATGACGGCGGCAACATCCGCTGCGGCCACCCAGCGGAAGTCGTCCCACTCGGTGAGCACGGTCAAGACCTGCGCTCCGGTGGTGGCGCCGATTGCGCTGTCGTGCACCTGCACCTCGGCGGGAATGCCCGGCTTGGCAGCCGCCACCGTCGGATCGTACGCCTGAATGGTGGCGCCGGCAGCGAGGAGGCGCTTGATGATGGACAGGCTGGGGGAGTCGCGCAGGTCATCGGTGCGCGCCTTGAAGGTGAGGCCCCACACGGCGACGACCACACCCTGCAACGAGCCGCCGGCAGCCACGCGAATCTTGTCGGTGACCCGATCGAACTGTTCGTCGTTGACGGCAATGACACCGGCAAGCAAGTCGAACTGGTAGCCCGCGTTGCGAGCAATGTTCAGCAACGCCCGCGAATCTTTTGGGAAACAGTTATGAGCAACCAAGCCAGCGGTGGTGACGACGGTGTGGTTGTGCGCAACCTCCACCGAGTAGACCGTCTGTCGCGAGTGCCGGGCAGCCACGCCGACGACGCGCACCCACGCAGTGCCCTTGCGGTCAGTTCGATAGCCGGTCGGAGCGATCCGCTTGCTCTGCATGGCGACGTGATTCATGACGGTCGCTCGCTCATAGGGCTCGAGTAGCCATTGTGCGCTCTCGATCTGGTCGGCGCCCGAGAGCACGAGCCAGTGGGCGTCGACGGTGCTCCGCGAGGTGCGACCGATCTTTTGGCGCACGACGAGCCCCTGCTCGCCGAGAAGGCGCATCATGCCGTCGGCGAGCGCCGCAGACACGGTGCCGTACTCCAGCGCAACTGACGGGCCGCCGTTGAGGAGCGACCATGACCCGTCGCCCGCCCACAGGCCGCGAAGCAGGGCCTGGCGGGATGGGCCCGACGCCTGCCAGATGAGGTCGGGGATTCGATGGGTGTAACAGTTGGTGCCGAGTCCGAGTACATCTTCGAAGAGCGCTGCCAAGATCCGCGATGAGATCGAGACCTGCATCGTCGTCTCCATTCGACGAACAGTGACCTTCGTCCCCAGCGATCGCCAGTAGTTGGCAACGAAGTCGGCGAGGTGGGTCTCGTCGGTTGGGTGAAACGACCAGCACACTCGTCGGCGGGCGCCATCCGTGGAGATGTGCCCTTCAGCCAGGTAGAGCCCGATCATCTCCCACCACGCCTCGTCCATCTCGATGACCGCAGGCACATACGTACCGTTCGTTGTCGTGCCGAGCAGGCCTCCGCGGAACGACACTCCGAGCAAGGCCGCCTCGCTCAGGCGAAGCGTCGCCGAGCGGCGGTAGTCCCACCGCCTTGCAGGTGGGAGTCGTGAATCGTTGGTCCGGGCGATCGTCGCCTGCTCCGGCGTGAGGCGCATGATGACTTGATCCCAGCGCAGTCCCGCAGCCTCCATGGCCTCGAGGACTGTGATCGTGGTTTCGTCGAGACCGTCGCCGAGCGGGGTTCCGAGCGAGATGGGCAGCCAGTCGGCGTCTGTGAGGTCGCCGGCGGCAACCATTCGGACGTCGTCACCGTCGCGGACGAAGAATGGATGGTCGGCTGTGACTGTCAGCCGTCGACCCATTTTGGTGCGAAGGTCGATCATCGTGCCGTCGTAGTCGCGTTCGGTGACAGCCAATGCCCGCTGATACTCAGGAATCACTTGGCCAGGCGCCCAGCTCAGGATCTCCAGCCCCGCGAGGTTCATCTGTGGCAGATCTGCGAATCGGATCATGCGCGGGCCGGCTCCGTCGCGGACCATTAGGGTTTCGTTGCCGTCAAAACAGGAACCGCCCCATCCAGGGCCGGGGCGAAGGAACTCGGCGCCGATTCGTTTGTCGTAGCCCATGCCGACCATCACGTCGTTCACGTCGGCGCCGACGCCTTCGCAGATGGCAGCGATGGCGTTGACGAAGCTGAGCTTGGTGGCGAGGAATGCATTGGCGGCGTACTTGATGGTCTCGGCCGAGGCAGGGTCGGTGACGATGACCTGGGCGCGTACGGAGTCGTACAGGGCGCCGACGGCAATGGCCGCCGATCGGTCTTCGCAGCCGACCACGACTCGATCGGGGCGAAGAAAGTCGTCGACCGCGGAGCCCTCGCGAAGGAACTCGGGGTTGCTGACCACGCGCACGTCGGGGCGCTGCAGCACCCGTTCGACGACGCGGGTGCTGCCGACCGGAACAGTCGACTTGTTGACCACGATGCACTCGTAGGGGAGAACCGGTGCGATCTCCGCAGCTGCGGCCTCGACGTAGCTGAGGTCGGCGGAGCCATCGTCGCCCTGCGGCGTGGGCACGCACAGGAACACGATCTCGGCGTCAGCGACCGCGGCTGCAGCCCCGACGACGAAGCGCAGGTTGCCCTCACGCAAGCCTTCGGTCAGCAGCTCGTCGAGCCGGTGCTCGACGATCGGCACTTCTCCACGAGTGAGCCGGGCAACCTTCTCGGCATCGATGTCGGCGCACACCACGTCGTGCCCAAGGTGCGCAAAACAGACACCGGTAGTGAGCCCGACGTATCCGGTTCCGATGATTGCTAGGCGTGTCATGAGTCTTCCAGGATCTGTCGAATCAGCTGCGAGGAGCGCGAATTGTAACCCTGGCTGGATGTCGACCGTGGGTTGCGGTGACTTCCATGGTCGCGTCACGCGGGCGCCGGTTCAGCGAGCGTCGGCTACCCAAGCCGTGCGTCGCCAGCTTCGTTGCGAGCCTGTTGCAGCGCATGCTCGATGGTTCGGATCCGGTCGCTGAAGGTGGAAGACATCTCGGTGCTGACGTTCTGCAACGTGGCGAGTGTGGAGTGAAGCGCCGCCACGCTCTCCTCCAGTCGATCGAGGCGCTCGTTCATCGCTGCTGCCTGATCGCGCAGTTGCATTTCGACGTGCGAACTGATCGCCCGGTTCGCACGTTCGCTGATCTTGCTCATCGGGTTGGCCCCCATCGTCATCTGCTCCAGATCTGTTTCAGTCGTTGCCGCATCGCCGCGCCGCAGACGGCCGGAGAGAAGTTGTTGAGCAAGTGCTCACGTGCTTTCGTGCCGACGGACCGAGCAGCTGTCGGGTTCTCGACGACGCGCCGCATGATGAGAGCTGCCTCTGCGAGATCCGGCTCGGCCCACGTCGACGAGGTGGGGTAGGGGGCGGCACTGGTCGGGATCGCCGCCTCGGACCACGGGACCAGATAGGCCACGTCGTCGCCCATGAAGTCCATGTTGCCCGAGTATCCAGTGGCGATCACAGGTTTACCGAGCAGCATCGCTTCCGCCATGCTCAGGCCGAGTCCTTCAGCTCGGTGGAGCGAGACGTAGCAGTCGGCGTGGTTCATCAGCGAATTGGTCTCGCTGCGGCTCATGACTCGGTCGATCAGGGTGATGTCGGATCGGCCCATGCTGGCCCAGCGCAGCCGTTCCATTCCCTCGGCGTTGGTTGTGCCGTTCATGGTCTTCAACACGAGCCGGACATCGTCGCCCTGCGTAAAGGCCTCGCGATAACACTCGACCAGACCCAATGGGTTCTTGCGGTCGAGAACACTCATCATGTCGAAGGTGAACAGCATCGTGAACCGGTCGTCGATGCCGGCGTCTCGGCGTGTCATCGCACCGTCGACTTCGGGCGTGCAGAAGGGCAGCGGCATGTGCGTGATGGGAAGGCCGGTCGGTGCCCGCTCGGCGATTGCGTTGCGCATGAACGTGGTGGCGGCCCATACCTCGTCGACGAGCGCGAACGAAGCCGTGAGCGACGATGGAAACGTCGACAGCTCCCAGAACCACTGGCCGATCGTGTACCGCCCATCGAAGAAGGCCGGGCCGAGGTCACCGCGTACCTGCGCGAACTGATCTGCGTTGACCGCCATCAGCACGGTGTTGTGCTGTTGGAGAGCGTCGATGTCGAATGGGTGCGCCTGCCGACTGATCGTGCGCTTGGTCGCAACGGTGGCGATGGGAACTCCGGCGATCTTCAGCGCCAGCGCTGCCAGACGGCCGGCTTCTCCGATTCCCAATTCGGCCTGGAGGTAACCGACGAGGTTGACACCATCCGACGTTGTCTCTTCAAGTGCTGTGACCATGTCGAACCGTCGATCGGCTTCATGGCGCCAACCGAGCAGCGCGACGTTGTCGTCATCGGCGCCACCAACTGTCGCTGCCCAGTTTCGAAGCCTGTCGATGTCTCCGGACGCCGTCTCGGGCATGCGGAGCCGAACGTCGGGGCGGCTGTCCCATACGCCGTGCAGGTAGCGCGGGATCGGTCGCAGTTCGTCGGGGGGCACGCTTGCCACCCAGTCGAGGAACGCTGTCGCCCCGCCGGGTAGGAACGGCGATGGTGGCCGATCGCACGACCCTGCGTCCGACCGGCGCAGCTGCCGGTGGAACGCACGGCGAATGTCGTGAGTGAGCCGAAGCCCGGGGAACGCGTCCGCCCATCCGTAGGGCAGTGATGACTCGCCGTCGGTAGCGCTCTCCAGACGGTCGCCGTACTCGTTGAAGAGTCGCATGAGTGCGGCGCTGTCGCTGACCCGCACGCGTGGTGCGACGGGTTGGTACTTGCTGATCCAGTGACGACGTGCGGGGTCGTAGCCCGAGAAGTGGAAGAAGCGGAGCGGCGAACCAGCCGCATGAAACGTGCCATCGACATCGGTGATCTCGCGCTGATCCAGATTCCAATACGCAACGTTGTAGCCGGGGTCGGGCTCGATGTGCGGACGGAAGATGGGAACGCTGAGGTCGATCCACTTCTGGTCGGTGAAGATGTAGTTGGATGGGTCGTTGAGCGCGTCTCGCCGGAGCCGTTCGGCCCACCAATCCACGAAGGCCGTCGACTGCTGTGCGACGCCGACGTACCCGAGGTTGTAGACCCCTGCGGCCAGCAGCCCCGGCTCGCTCGGCTGGCAGCCGTCTCGCTCGATCGGCAGGAGGCAGTGGGGGGTGAGTGACACGCCATGCTCGCGCGTTGCGGCGACCAACGGGTGCAGCGGCGCGTACAACTCGATATCTGGGTCGAGGTACAAGACACAGTCGGCGTTGCGCAGGAAGTGGCGGAGCGCAAACGGCTTGACGGCGGTCGCGAACTCTGTGACGTCATAGCCGGTAGCCATGTACTCGAAGCCCTCGTCGCCGAAGTCGATCTGCGTGATTGCGACCAACGATGCGTCGTTCGCCTGGCGGACGAGCACCTTCAAAGGGTGATCGATCACCACCGTGAAGAATGACGACTCAGGGTGTTCGCGCTGAAACGACTCTGCAAGCAGCCGAGCACGCGGCAGGTAGTTGTGCGCGACGATCGTAAAGGCAACGAAGGGTCGTTCGTAGGGAGAGGGTTTGCTCATGGGTCAGTCACCGCTTCGGACCTTGCAATTGTCCGCTCGACAGCGCCAGATCGTACACCGTCGCCCCTCAGCCTCTTGAGTGGCCGGCTGACGATGGGGCGTGCATGCCATGATGGTGCCAAGTGACTGAGCCCCAAAGTGAACGCGGCCGAACCTGGCTCGCCGGAATCGAGATGTTGCGCGGCATCGCCGCGCTCGCTGTTGTGTTCCACCATTCGTGGTCGCTCGGAACCACGCCTCGGTTTCCGGGTTATTGGGTACTCGAGGGCTTTGGAACATGGGGCGTGTCACTGTTCTTCATGCTCTCGGGCTTCCTTCTCGCCGACCACTTCTGGCGTGGGGCTCGGAAGGGACGCTTGCGGACGTTCTACGTTCGGCGCGTTTTCCGAATCGTGCCGGCCTACTACCTCAACATCGCAATACTTTTCTTGTTCTTTGCTCAGCACGATGCGCTGTTTTCCCAAACCGGGGCCAAGCAACTGGCGAGCAACCTCACCTTCACGCAGTTCTTGCGACCCGAGACCGCAAGCAACCTGAACGTCAGCGGCGTCCTCTGGACGCTGTCGATCGAAGCGATTCTCTACCTCGCCATGCCGATACTGGCGTGGTTCGTGGGCAGGACGTTCGGAATCGGGGCCTTGGTGCTCATGGTGGTAGGACTCGGCTATCGGTTGTACGTGGCACGAGCAGGCCAAGGTCTCCAGGACTTCTACTTTGGCGCTGGAGCAGAACCAGCGAACGCGCGTCTGTACCTTGCTCGGCAGTTTCTCGGTGTACTTCCGCTGTTCGCACTGGGCATCGGGCTGAAGTGGCTCACGACTCGACGGAACCTGCGGCTGCGCCTGCCGGTGCCGTCATGGTTGCCGAGCGGAGCGATGATGGTGGTCTTGCTGGTGCCCAGCGTCCTCTGGCTCGTGTTCATCGAACGGTCGTCGTTCTACACCCACTGGGTCTGGTTCACGGGTTTTGACTTTGTGCTGGGCGTTCTCTTTGTTCCAGCGATTCTCTATGTGGCATCGCCGCTGCCGGCGACCACCCAACTCGATCGTGCCGCGGTGTGGTTGGGCGAACGCAGTTACGGACTGTACCTGTGGCACTTTCCCATCATTTTGTCGGTGTACGGTCGTGGGCCGTTGATCGCCCCACCCAACGTCGACCCTGCCTTCTGGAAGTTGTTGCTGATTCTGGCCCTGTCGCTGGCTGCCGCGCATCTGAGCTGGACACTATTGGAGGAGCCTGCGCAGCGAGCCGGCCGCCGATGGGTGAAGCGCAAGGAGTGACCGGGCGGCCCCTTGGGTGCATGCTGGAAGCACCGGGTCGCGAAGTGTTGTGCGCTAGCCTCACCAGCTTCTGGCCACCTCACTGGAGAGCGATGACTGAACAATTGATCGGGTGGGCTGCCAACGGAGAGGATGTCGTTCTCTGGCGGGCGCTGAAGGGCCGGTCTCCTGGCTACTTCGTCGATGTGGGTGCATGCGACCCGGTCGCCGACTCCGTCACGCAGCTTTTTTCGTTGAACGGCTGGATCGGCATCAACATCGAACCCCAGCCTCCCCTTGCCGCTCTGCTGGCGGCGAGCCGGCCCAACGATGTCAACCTCGCTGCCGGTGTCAGCGACGAGCCAGGAGTGCTGGAACTGCACGTTGTCGATGACGACGTGCAGAGGACGACGTTCTCGTCGGAGCTTGCGGAGATCTATCGCGACGAAGGGCGTCGGGTGACACTCCATCGTGTGCCCGTGATGACGCTCAACAAGATCCTCGAGGATCACCCGCTGCCTCGCATCGATTTCCTCAAGATCGATGCGGAGGGATTCGAGGATCGCGTGGTGGGCGGTCTCGACCTCTCGCTGCACCGCCCGTCCGTGATCGTGGCCGAACACGCTGATTGGTTGAATTGCAAGTTCCCCCATGTGTTGGAAGCGGCGGGCTATCGGCAGGTCTTGTTCGACGGTGTCAACCGTTACTTCGTGGCGAAGGAAGATGACGAAGAACTCGGTGCGGCGCTGTCGTACCCTGCGTGCGCCCTCGACCGATGGGTTCCCGTTGGACTGGTCGACGCCCGCATGGAGCGCGACGCAGCCCAGGCCGCTGCGCGCATCGCACAGAGCCAACTGGATCTGGCGAACGATCAGCTCCTTCAGGCGAAGGACCACCTGGTGCAGATTCATGCGTCGGAGTCCTGGCGCGTTGGTCAGGCCGTGTCCCGCATGGCAGCGCCTTTCGTGAAGCTGTGGCGCCGTCGCTCCGCCGAGTGACGTCTTCGGCGATGGACCACGGGCGAATGGCCGACCCAGGTAGGGTGCTACGGATGTCGACGGTTCTAGTCACGGGCGGCGCGGGGTTCATCGGCAGTGCGCTGAGCCAGCGTCTCTGCCCTCTCGGAGTGCGCATGGTGGTTGCGGATTCGTTCCACCCTCAGGTGCACCCGCTGAGGACCAGACCGCCGCTGCTCCACGCCGCTGCCGAGATCCTGCCCTTCGACGTCACTCATCGGGAACCCTGGGAGGCGCTGCTCGACCTGGTGCGCCCCGACGCGGTGGTTCATCTCGCAGCGGAAACAGGTACCGGTCAGTCTCTGTCCGAGGCGTCGCGACACGCCGAGGTCAACGTGCTCGGCACGACACGCATGCTCGACGCGATGTACCGCAGCCAGCATCGTCCGGATCACATCGTGCTCACGTCGAGCCGTGCGGTGTACGGGGACGGGGCATGGCGAAGCGCAGACGGCTCGATTCGTTACCCGGGCCTTCGGTCACGAGCAGCGCTGGAGGCGCATCGCTGGGATCACCCGGATTCTGACGGCACTCCGCTGACGCCATGCGTCAGCATCGCCGGGATCACTGAGACCCACCCGACCAACGTGTACGCCGCAACGAAGTTGGCTCAGGAAGACATCCTTCGCTCGTGGTGCGCTGCTACAGCGACTCGACTCTCGGTACTCCGCCTCCAGAATGTTTATGGCCCGGGCCAGTCAGTGTCCAACAGCTACACAGGTGTGTTGACGTACTTCGCTCGACAGGTGGCGCAGCGCGACATCATCAACGTCTTCGAGGACGGCGAGATCGTCCGCGACTTCGTCTTCATCGACGATGTCGCTGCCGCTGTGCTTGCCGCATTGGAACGCCCGCCGGCCGTGTCTCGCCTGGTCGACATCGGCTCTGGTGTTGCGTCCACGATCCTTCAGATTGCGCAATCGATGGCGGCGGCCGGTGCCGCACCAGCACCGAGAGTGTCAGGCGACTTTCGTGACGGAGACGTACGTGCAGCCTGGTGCGACATCAGCGGAGCGCGAAACGAACTCGGTTACGAGCCGACGGTCACGGTCGCCGAAGGCGTCGAGCGGCTGCTCCGGTGGGTTGCGGAGCAACCGCTGTGAGTTCCGTGAATGAACCCACGTCGGTGGTCGCTCTGATCTGGATGAGTCACGAGGCAGAGATCTACTCGTCGACGGTGGCATCATTGCGGGCTGCACATCCAGACATCGAAATCGTCATTGGCGGGGCCGAGGGGGCTGCAGCAGGCTTCGAATGTTGGAATGTCGTCGAGTGTCCTCCGCGATGGCTGGTGCATGCGCTCGAGTTCGTGACGTTGACTGGCCCACGGCATGTAGTCGTCATTTCGGAGCCGGTCGTGGTGCCGCCAGGCTTCCTCGAGCGGGCTGTGGCTGCGGTCGAGGACGATCTTCGGCTGGCGACGGTCTCGTTCCTTTCCAACGCTGCTGGAGCGCTGAGTGTGCCGAGCCGCAACTCACCGATGATGCACCAGGTCGGCCCTCATGATGAGGTCTCCATCACTCGGTCGTTACGTACTCTCGAGCCGTCGCCATCGTTTGCCCCGATTGCGGGACCGGTCGGCCCGGTCACGCTCTTGTCACGGTTTGCGCTGAGCGCGATCGGAGGGTTCGATCGATCAGTCGGCTCCACCTCCGAATTACTCGTTGCGGACTTCGGCCTACGGGCGGGGCAGCGCGGCTTTGTCAACATGGTGGATGGCGGCACGTACTACACGCGAGCGTACGATCTGGCCCCGTATCAGGCTGGGCCCTTGGACGCTGGTGGAACCCGGGAGCACGCTCTACTCTCGCGTCGGTACCCGGCAGCGCTGATGGGGCACGAGCTGGACAGCCGGCGAGCTGACTCAGCGCTCGGCCTCACTGTTTCGTGCGCGGCGGCGAAAATCAGAGGCCTTCGCATCATCATCGACGGCCGCGACATTGGTCCCAAGGAAATGGGCACCCAGGTCCAGATCCTGTCGCTGGTTCGCGAACTGGCCATCCGCTCCGACGTGGATTCAGTGCAACTGGCGCTGCCAGGCGGCGTGCCGGCCTACGCAGCACCGTTCCTGCAGTCTGAGAAGATCGCGGTGATTGCCGCTCCGGACCACGACATGTCAGCGGCTGCACCTGCGGACATCATCCATCGACCGAGCCAGCCATCCGTCGCACTTCCACTGGACCTCTGGCGTGAGAAAGCAACTCGCGTGGTGGTCACCCTGCTCGACGTGATTGCGTACCAGGTCGGGGCGTACTTCGCCTCGGGTGACGAGTGGCTGAGATACCGTCAGAACCTCACGGCTGGTGCCGCAGGCGCCGATGCGATCGTCGTGACGTGTGACGATGCACGACGCCACATCGAGGCCGAGGCGTTGCCCCTTGAGAGCGATCGAACGTTTCTCGTGCCGCTCGGCACCGACCATTTGTCGGGTGCGGAGCCGGAGGAGTTTCCGGCAGAGTTGTCCGCTCGTGGCTTTGTCCATCAGGAGTTTCTGTTGGTGCTCGGCACCAACTACGGGCACAAGAATCGGGACCTCGCAATCCGGACCTGGCAGCAGCTCCGCGCCCACTATCCACAGCTCAGCCTCGTCCTCGCTGGCGCGTACGTACCCAACGGGTCTTCACGCCGCGCCGAGACGGTTGCTCGTCAGGATGGCGATACAGGACTCTTCGTGTTGCCAGATGTCACCTCGGCGGAACGCAACTGGCTGATGCGACACGCCTCCGCCATGCTGTACCCCACGTCCGCAGAGGGGTTCGGATTGGTTCCGTTCGAGGCGGCCCGGTTCGGAACCCCTACCGTGGGCGTCCGCTTCAGCCCGCTCCGAGACTTGAACCCTGGTGCGGCCGCCTTCGCCGAAACCTGGGACCCCGGTGACCTCGCACGGGCAGTTGGCCAACTGCTGAACGACCCCAAGCAGGCGGCCGAACAAGTACGAATCACACTCAACAACGCCAACCAGCTCCGCTGGGCCGACACTGCGGCGGGGTTGACAAATGTGTACCGCAACGCATTGTCACGCCCCGCCCGCTGGCCATATACGAGGTAATCAGATGTCCACGAAATCAACCAAGCCGGTCTCGCCAGTCGCAGAGCAAGGTGACAGCCCGGATCATCGACCGACGATCGACGCTTCCGGAATCGATGCGCTCAGCCTCGAGCAAGCGCTTCGCGACTTCGAGGTCGCCAACGTGCGAGTCGTCGATCTCACCGGCCGCTTGACGGCCATGCATCAACAGATGCTCGAGCTGCAGCACAAGTCGAGCCTCACTCACCTACAACTGGCTGCGACCATCGCCAGCGACAGTCAGCTGATGTTCGAGCGCGATGCGGCGCGCGAGGAAGTGGCGCTGCTGCGAGCTTCGAGGAGCTATCGAATCGGGAACCTTCTGGTACGAATCATCAAGATGGTGACTCCGTGAGTGAACGCCGTCGTGTGCTGCTACTGATCACGGTGTACAACGGAAGAGCGTTCGTTCCGCGATGCATCGACTCGGCGTGTCGATTGCTGCACGACGACTTCGACCTCGACATCCTCGTACTCGATGACGCAAGCCCGCAACCGGGCTGGAGCGAGGAGCTTCGTCAGTTCTGCGATGAGCGCAAGGTTGGCTATTACTGCACGCCGCGCAACCTGGGCATCCCTCGAAATGTGAGTCTTGGTCTGTTGTCTGCAGTTGAGGGCGGTTACAGCCACGTCGTGATCTCCAACTCCGATGTGATGTACGCAAGCAATGCAATGAGCCAGCTTCTCGCGTGCGTCGAGTCCGACTCGACGATCGGTTCGGCGACGGCGTTCTCGACCAACATCTCCATCTACTCCATGCCCAACGAAGACCCGGATCTTCACCTTGCCGACCAGGGCGTTCTCGATTGGCTCGGCGCGGTACTCGCCGGCCAGTACGGCGACACCGCCATCAACATCCCTGCAGGTATCTCCTTCTCGATGATGATCCCGACGGACGTGGTGCGCGAGGTCGGTGTGATGGATCCGGTCTTCGGCCGCGGGTATTGCGAGGAGACAGACTGGTCGTTGAGGTCACGGATGCACGGCTATCGCATCGTGCTGGCGCCAGGGTCGTTCGTGTATCACGAGGGGGGCGGCTCGAACCGCGAGGCTGGCCTGCTCGCGCACGGACATGTGACGGTGCCGGCTCACGAACGCATCGTCGATCTTCGGTACCCCTTGTTCCGCAGCGAGGTCGACGCATTTGGTGCCAGTGGCATCCTCGAGGAGCTGCACACGAATTCCCAGCAGTTGACTGTCCGGGAGGCGGGTCGCCAGTTTGGCTACGTCGTCCATGTCGGGTGGCTGCCCCGTATCGAAGCGCCCGATATCGTCCGCGTGATGGTGGCACCGTCCGGCGACACACCGTCGGTGACAGCTACGTTCAAGGGGTTTTCTGCCACCATCGACGCCGATGGCGGAGTCGCCGAAGCGATTCGGTTGTTCTTCGGGCGCGAACCCAGCGGTCTCGACCTGTTCTCCTATGGGCCATATTCTCAGGCACTGCAACTTGCGTTCCCACGCCAGGCTGCCAGCTCCGGTGCCCGCGCAAACTACCCCGAGAGGGTGTGAACGTGAACTCGATTCCCGCTCCTGCGGTCGGTGACGCCCAGCTCATCGAGACAGCGTTTGGGCCGATGTGGTTCCGCGCCGACGATGATGTCATGCGGCCGGCGGCGCGAAGCACGGGCCTCTGGGAGCCAGGGGAGACGCGTCTGCTGCAGCAGTTGGTGCGGCCGGGCGCACGCGTGCTCGACGTAGGAGCACACATCGGCTACTTCAGCCGTGTTGCCCACCACAGCGCTGCAGGCGTGACGATCACCGCGATCGAACCGGATCCATTCACCGCCAGACTCTGCGAGCTGAACCTGTTCGCCGTTGGTGCCAGTGCACGGGTGTACACCTGCGCTCTCGGGGATCGGGTCGACATGTTGGCCTTCACGAAGGCGGATCACAATCCCGGCGACAGTCGCGTCGTCACGTCGGCAACCGATGCGTCCACGGTGGTCGCCGTCGTGCCCGCCGATCAACTCCTCGAGGGCGAGGGCTTCGACATCATCAAGATCGACGTGCAGGGTTTCGAGGAACAGGTCTTGCTGGGCATGCAGGCCGTGATCGCCCGTAGCAGCGGGCTGCGGATGCTCATCGAGTTCTTCCCAGGTGCGATCGTCGAAGCGGGGCGTCGTCCAGCAGATGTCTTGTCATTTTACGAACAGATGGGCTTCGAGGTTCGTGCTCTGGTCGGTGACCAGGTTCGCGAACTTCCTGCCAGCGAACTGGTGAGCATCTGTGCAAGCGCCGGTGATCAAGGCTTCCTCACCCTGCTGCTGTCCAAGCGCTGAAGGTCAGCACTACGCAGTCATCGAACGGCCCATTGTCTCGATGGCCGCAAGTTCGGTTTGGCTGAGAGACTCGCCGCGCTGGTACAGCAACCCTTTGGCGACATAGGTCGCGCCAAGATTTCGGTTGACGACGTCGGAGAGGTGAACGGCCCCGATGACGCGGCGTACCGGAGCCGCTGTACAGACGCGGTCGAAGTCGTCACGCTCGAGATCGCCGATGTTGGCGTGAAAGTTGTGTATCGCTTCCAACGGAGTGAATCGGCCCGACGAGTACAGCAGGTACGTCAAGGCTGTTTGCTCGGCGACATGGATGTAGCTGCCATCGCCGTCGAAGTTGCGTTCGTAGGTCGACTGGATCTGGTTTGCCCACAAGTCCCACAGATCACTGTCTGCGGCGAGGGCGAACATCCCCGCAGACAGTAGTGGCCGGTCACGAAATGCGTTCGCGACATCCGCACCGAACAGTGCCGTCCACACCGGCGTCACGTTGTCCTCCACAAATCGTGTCGAGCTGGAGAACAGCGGGGCGTACGCAACGTCGAGCACTGGACAGATGGCCATCTGCGTAGGTCGCCATGCCACTGCCTCGACGAAAGCATCAAGAGTCGATCGATCCTGAATCCAGATGTCAGAATCGATCCAGACGATCGTGTCGCAGTGCGGCAGCAGAGTCGGTAGGAACGGTCGCAGAAGCAGCGCGCGCTGGTAGTGCAGGTGCGTGAGGCTGTCGGCGAACTCTTTGACCTCGTTGGTGAGTTCAATGCACGTCACCTCTGGGACTTCTCGTTCCAGCCACTTCCGCGTCTGCTGCCCATTACCGATGTCGATCCAGAAAAGATCGAATGAGCCGTCGAGCCCGCGATCGCGCAACGATGCCCAGAGCCCCTTTGCAAGGGGAAGAAAGTTGTCGTCGCTTGCCGAGACGATGATGGTCCTCATGGCTCGACACACTATTGGTGAGCGCACGCGATGGCGAATTGCCAGGGCGCAGTCAGCTCATCGTCCACTCGGGGCGCATCGTGACGACGCCGCCGGTCTCGTAGGGTTTGCCGGTCATCACATCGAAGCGCAGCGCAAGGTGCAGGTTGTCGTAGACGACCGCACGGTTGAAATCGGTGATCGAGGTGTGTACGTCATAGGTGCCCGGCAGCAAGTCAATGCGGGGGATCGCGATCTCGATCGTGCCGGTGCCTGACATCGTCGGTGGCACCATGCCCACGTCGCGCGTATTCGGTGCGGTGATGGTTGCCCCGCCCAAGCTCTCGATCTCGATACCCACGACAGGCTGCGGGATGGTCTTGTGCGCCTCGTAGTGCAAGCGCAGAATGATCGAGTCGCTGGTGCGGCAACGCTTCACGGCTTCGCCGGTGCCCCCAGCGAACATCTCCACGTTGGTGATCCGAATCTCGCCCGAACCTCGGCGAACACTGCCATCGGACGTGCGTGCATCGGCACCCAGCATCCGCTCGGTGTAAGCCTCGACGAGATCGGCCGGATCGCCGGCATCGACGACGTTGCCGTGCTCCAACCAAATGGCACGATCGCAAAGGTTCTTGATGCTTCCCATGTCGTGGGTGACCAGCACGATTGTTCGGCCCTCGTTGCGGAACTCGACGAACTTCTCCAAGCAACGCCGCTGGAAGCTGACGTCGCCCACGGCCAAGATCTCATCGACGATCAGTAGCTGCGGGTCGACGTTGATGGCGACAGCGAATGCCAACCGCACGTACATGCCAGACGAATACGTCTTCACCGGTTGATCGATGAACGTGTGCAGCCCCGAGAAGTCCACGATCTCGTCGAAGCGCCGCGCTATCTCGCGTCGGCCCATTCCCAAGATCGCCGCATTGAGAAAGATGTTCTCGCGACCGGTGAGCTCTGGATGGAAACCAGCGCCCAACTCGAGGAGTGCACCCATCCGTCGGTAGACCTGCACCGTTCCCGAGTTGGGCTGCAGGATGCCGGCCATGCATTTCAGCAGCGTGCTCTTGCCGGAGCCGTTCTGCCCGATGACGCCGAACACCTCGCCCTCACGCACGTCGAACGTGACGTCGTTGACGGCAACGAACTCCTCGAACCGGTTGCGGCCCCGTGCAGCGATGAGCTGCTTCAACGAGTTCGTCTTCTGTTGATGGATTCGGAAGGACTTGACGAGGTGATCGACCGAGAGAATGACGTCGCCGGACATCACATCTCCTCGGCGAAGCGGGGCGAAAGCTTGGTGAAGATCCATGTGCCGATTGCGAAAGTCAGGACGGCAAGCACTGCAAGGTACGCAACCTTCGATCCGCTCGGGAAGCGACCGTCGTACAGCACGTTGTGGAAGGCCGTGATGAACGCACCCGTCGGGCCGAAGTTGGCGATTGCTTTCATCGCTCGCCCTACGGGAACGTCTGGCAGTGACTGCGCGAAGTAGATGACCGGCGTGGCATAGAACAAGACCTGAGAGACAATGCCCCAGAGGTACTGCACGTCGTGGAAGAAGACGTTGAACGCGCTCAACGCCAAGGCGACCCCGGTGGTGAAGATGGCCCAGAGCAAGTACAACGGCAGCAGGACAGGCAGCCACACCATTACGTTCTGCCCTGCGAGCAGCATCGCGACCACAAGGATCAACGTCTCGATCAGCAGTGTGACGAACTGTGCAGCAACGACGGCGAAGACGAGATGCTCATGCGGAAAGCTGACCTTCTTGATGAGGCCGGTGCTTCCCTGAACGTTACTCATTGCGACCGAAGTGGTGATCGAGAAGAAGTTCCACGGCAAGAGACCGCAGAGAAAATACAGTGGGAAGTTCCTCAGCCCGCTCGGATCGCCCGGCAACGGCGAAGCCACGAACACGTACGTGAAGATGACCGTGAAGATCAACATCTGGCTGATCGGGTTGAGCAGGCTCCACGCCCAGCCGAGCAGGGACTTCTTGTAACGAGTGCGGAGCTCCTTCAACGAAAGGAGATACAGAAGGTTGCGATGAGCCATCGCCGAACGAAGAGACATGCGACCCATGAGCCTACTGACCTGCGCTCCCCTTCACCGGTCGCCGCGACGGCATAGGCTCCTGACGCATGAGTCACCCCCGGACACGGAGCGAGCACTGATGGCCGATGTAACGGGCAGCTACTTCGAGACTCGGTTCGTTCCCGATGACCGGCGGCGCGTGATCTGGCAGCACATAGCGGCGTACCTCGTGCGTTGGATGCCCGCCGACGGTGCGCTGCTCGACCTGGGCGCGGGCTACGCGGATCTCGCGAACGCCGCCCGTTGTGCGCGGCGGGTTGCGTTCGATCTTCGCGACGACCTTGCCGACTACACCGAGGCGGGTGTCGAGGCGGAGGTGGGCGATGTCACCGACCTGTCCCGTTTCGCCGACGGCACGTTCGACTGCGTGTTTTCCAGCAATCTGCTCGAGCATCTGACGTGGCCCCAGCTGGAAGCCTGTGCCGACGAGGTTCGGCGCGTGTTGAAACCGGGGGGACATTTCGTTGCGATCCAGCCCAACTTCCGACTGGACCAGAAGCGCTACTTCGACGACTTCACCCATCGCACCATCTTCACCGACGAGTCCCTTTCCGACTTCTTGGCCAGCCGTGGGCTGCTGCTGGCGCACCGTGAAGCCCGGTTCCTGCCGCTGACGATGAAATCTCGGCTGTCCTTCGGGCACCGGCTGGTTCCGCTGTACCTACGGTTGCCGTACCGGCCGCTCGCGGGCCAGATGCTGGTGGTCGCGCGCCGCAGCTGATTCGCTGGGTACGCTCAACCTTGGGGCTGGACAGACCGATAACAGCGGGCAGAAGCTGGAGGAAGGTCGCAATGTCTCGAAAGTTCACTCGCGCCACGTCGGCGCTCTTGTTGGCGGCGGCGGCATCCGCACTCGTGACCGTCGGTCAGTCGCCGACGGTCGAAGCTGCCACGACGACACTCTCCGTGGGCATCGCTACGGGTGGGTCGATCGGCAACATGGGTATCGACGCGATTGGTCCCGGCCTCCCCGGCGGCGGTGAGTACGACAAGTATTCCCGCTGGGAGAGCAATGGCAACCTCGTCGGTATGGTCAAGAGCGGCGCTGGTTACGTCGACGGGGGCGGGTCGCCGTTCACGGTGAACGGCACGGCCACGACGCTGCGAGTCGAGCTGTTCCCCAAGCCAACCAGCGACTACGACATCCCGTACGATGTGTGGCGCGGCAACGTCGGCGGTTCGGCCGCCCAACGCGACCAGTCGCGTGACGGGCCCAACTGGAGGAACTTCGGCATCATGCCGCTGCCGACCATCGGGCAAGGCGACGCCTTTCGAATCGAGGGTGCAATCGTGTCGTCGACACCGGTTCCTGATGGGCGCGTCGAGTTCGATGTCTTCCAGATCAAGTGCGGGTATCCCGACATCTGCATCGACACGAAGTACAGCTCGACCGGTGTCCCGGTCGGGTCGTTCGCCAGCGGGGCCAGCCGAAACAGCCGTTGGAGCGGCAGTGTCGGCTGGCCAGGCCGCTACATCGTGTTCGTCCGTGACAACGCCACCGGGCGCAAGGTGCACGGCTTCATGGAGATCGAGGACGGCAAGGTTCCGGCCATCGACCTCGATGTTTCATGCTTCGGAATGCAGACCTGTGTGTACGACGCCGGCTCGGCCGGCACCCCCTCGGGCGGCTTTCACCCGGTCAGCCCGACGCGCATCCTCGACAGTCGAATTGGACTGGGGATCGACACCGGCGCCGTACGGCCTGGTGACGGTCGGCTGGCCGACCCGAACCCCGTGAACCGACGGATCGAGACTCGCAACCACGAATTGAAGGTCACCGGTGTCGCCGGTGTCCCCACCTCGGGAGTGTCCGCCGTGCTGCTGAACGTCACCGCCGTTGCGCCCCCGTCCTGGGGCTTCGTCTCGGTCTCGCCGCGCCCGGCGGCAATCCGCGATGTGTTCGACGACCAAGCCACCTATGGCGCGTTTCCGGCCACATCGAACTTGAATCTCACCGGTGGCGAAACCGTGCCCAACCTGGTGCTGGCGAGAGTGGGCGCCGGTGGCACCATTCGGTTCACATACGCCGGATTCGGCGACATGAACATCCTCGCCGATGTGGCCGGCTGGTACGACACCGGTGCCCCGGAGGTGTTGCAGGGCGGTCTCGGCTTCACCGGTGTGGAGACGCCGGCGCGTCTCCTCGACACTCGCAACGACATCGGCGGTATCGGCGGGCGCTTCCAGGTCGGCGACGACAGAGCGCTGAAGGTGGCAGGTCTGGCGGGTGTACCTGCCGATGCGCAGTCCGTAGTGCTCAACATCACCAGTGTCTTCGCCACCGGGCTCGGCTATGTGACCGCGTATCCCAATGGCCGACCGATGCCGATTGCGTCCAACCTGAACCTCTACCCGGCCCAGACACGTGCGAACCTTGCCGTTGTAAAGGTGGGTACGGACGGCAAGATTCGCCTCGCCATGTTCGAGACCGACGCTGATCTGGTGGTCGACGTTCTCGGCTACTACGGCAGTAGGGGTGGCAAGACCACGGCCGTCGATCCTGTTCGGCTCGTCGACAGCCGGTCCGGCCTGGGTACTCCGAAGCAGATCTTCGGGCCCGGCGAAACTCGCAACGTGCAGGTTGCCGGCGTCGGTGGCGT
>Ga0335397_10003082_pt1 | contig 22538 bp, 17 predicted proteins | sample MAT04_FD_205740 | JGI IMG/M metagenome (GOLD analysis project Ga0335397, IMG submission 205740) | Freshwater microbial communities from Lake Fryxell liftoff mats and glacier meltwater in Antarctica - MAT-04 (spades assembly) (version 2) ... | reverse complement strand
GAGCCGCTCCACCGGGGCGAACGAGGGGCGGGACTGGCGCAGGGCCAGCTCCCGCGCTGGTGGCTCATTGCCGTGCGCGGACTCGCGCCACGAAGGATGGTCATGGCATTTCGGTCGAATCGCTCCGTCGCGCTGCTCGGGTCTCTGCGCGGTCGCTTCTCCGCGCCCGTCGCGACGCTCACGATCGTGACGTTCCTCGCGACCTTCGCTCCGCCGCGTACCGCGCGCGCGGACAGCGTCGAGTCGTCAGAGCCCGCGGACACGCCGAACTTCGCGGAGGCGACCAACGGCGTGAAGGGTGGAAGCGACGAGGCCGCTTCGACGACGAAGGCCACGAAGTCGCGCAAGGCCCCCGTGAGCGCGAAGGGCAGCTTCACGCGGTCGGTCGACATCCAGGTTCCGCCGGGCCGGCTGGGGATGACTCCGTCGCTCGCGCTCTCCTACGACAGCAGCAGCGTCGCCGAGTCCGCGGTCGGCGTCGGCTGGTCGTTCGGAGCGCCGTCGATCTCGCGCTCGACACGTCAGGGGTTTCCGAGGGTCGTCACCGACACGAATGGCTTGCGAGTTTACGACGAGTCCGCGGCGGTCTTCACGAGCCCGCACGGCGAGCTCGTGCCGGCGTCGGACGGACCGGTAGGCGTGACCGGCGTCCTCTACGCCCCGGCGCGAGAGGCGTCTGCCGTGCGCTACGAGTACCGCGCGGACATTCAGGACGGGATGTTCATCGAGCACGATCCGTCGGGGAGGAAGCGCTACTACGGGCTCGACACGTGCCTCGGGACGACAGGGCGAATCACCAACGAGCTCGGCACGCACGCGTGGCTCCTGGTTCGCGAAGAGGATCCGCACGGCAACTCGATCCAGTACGAGTACCACTACGCCGGTCATGCGGCGGGGCGCGCGCAGAATCACGACAAGACTGCGCAGGTGATGCCGATCCTCTCCCGCGTCGGGTGGGGCTCGAACGGATGCGCCGCGAGCACAAACCCGCCGTTCAAGGTCGCGACGACGCTCGACACCGTCAAGCAAGCAGGTCCGATCAACCTGCTCGAGGGCAACACGATCCTCGACGATCGAATCAGCAAGATCGACGTGCTCGTCGATGGCACGGTGAAGTGGACGTACTCGCTCGGGTACTCGATCAACCCCGAGACCAACAAGACGCGACTCGCCACCGTTCAGCGCGGCGGCGACGCCCCGGAGTCGACGACGTTCACCTACTCCGACGGCGCGCCCGCGAGCGGGCCGCGCTTCGTCGACATGGGCGCGATCGGAGATCCCGCCGCCGTTTACACGAACGACTCGAGGTGGTGGGAGTCGCTGAGTCCGTTCGAGCCCCTGCGAGAGAGCCCGGAGCAGGCCGTTCAGGCCCCCGGCTTTCGCGCGGGCACGAAGTTCATCGACATCGACGGCAACGGAACGACCGATGCCATCTACCACGCGGCCGGAATCGGCACGACTGCGACCCATCTCTTGTGGGCGGAGTCCTCGCTCCAGAGCCCCTCGCCGAACGGTCTCGGGACCTGGACTCTCCCGACGCTCGGGGCCTCCGCGGAGGGAAGTACTCAGCCCGCCACCGGCCTCCCCTACTTCCCGCTCTTCGGCTCATGGGATCGCGCCGACTTCACGAGCGCCGCGAGACGTGGTTTGCGCATACCTGGACCGCGCCCTCGGGTCCGCTCGACCTCGTCGCCAATCGCGATCGTTCGTGCGACGTGACGCGACCGCGGATCATCGACGACCTGGTCGCCGGCATGCCGACGTTTCCCGTCGGTACGATGGCGCAGACCGACATCAACGGTGACGGCCGTGTCGACATCGTGCTCGCGTATCAGCCGCACGTCACGGGCGTCGGCGATTGGCCGCCGCTGCGGGCGGTCTTCCTCAATACCGGGCGCGGTTTCGCGCCCGCACCGTCGTCGTTCGAGCTCCCGCCGGGCGTCGTCATCGCGAGCGATCTCCCCCGGACGAACCAAACCATCTCGACGCAGGCGCCAGGCGCCTGGCCTCGAATCGCCGTGAGCGATCAAGCGCGCTTCGTCGACCTCGACAACGACGGTCTCGTCGACATCGCCGTCGCGGGCACGTGCGTCCGGGACAACGTCAGCCTCACGAAGACGTGCATCCCCGCGAAGTGGTACCGCAACGCCGGGACACTCCCGGACCGCCTCGAGCGCATCGAGAGCAAGACCTCGATGACAGGCGGGACTGGCGCCTGGACGACGGTCGAGTACGAGTCGCCCAAGTCGAGCATCGTGCACACGCCGGACGGAGGCTTTCATCCGCCCGCGACGATGCGAGTGGTGAAGACGGTGCGGAGCGCGGCGGGCCCCTCTTCGGCGCCTGGCTCTGACCCGTTTCCGGTCCAGGAGATCCGGCTCTCGTATGACAACTTCGTCAAGGACGTCGTCTCGAACGAGGTGCTCGGGTTCGAGAAGGTGAGCGCCGAGTTCGTCAACTACTTCGGCACCGAGCGCGAGCACGTCGTCGTCACGCGCATCTTCGACGTGCAGCCGGAGTTCCTCGGAGCGAACGGCTCGCCGCTGCCGGTTCGCCATCCGCTGAGGGGGGCTCTCGTCTCCACGGTGACCGAGAGTGGCGGCTGGACGACGACGGAGCTCAATCAGTACCAGGTCGAGCAGCTCGGCTCGGGCGTCCGCGTGCGCTCTCGCCGGGAGCTCCACGGAGACACGAGTCCTTCGCAGACGACGGTATGGACGGGAGAGGAGACGAGGGAGTTCGATTCCTTCGGCAACCCGACCTGGCGGGTCGCCGGCAACTTCGACGGCGACAACATCGGCCCTGCCGAGCAACGCCGCACGACGGGGCTGGAGTATGAAAACCACACCGACACGCAGTGGATGATCGGGCTCGTCACGCGCACGCAGAAGCAGGGCTACAGCGTCGACATCGACGGCAACGTGGATCCCGACCATGTGCTCGAAGACGTCGTCAATACCTACAACGCGCTCGGGTCGATGGTCTCGACGTCGCGCGTCAACATCGCGGATCCCGCGTGCGCGGGCCCAGCCGACGATGTGAAGCGGCTCGACTACTGGCCGAACGGGCTGCTCAAGGCCTCCCACGAGAGCGCCGGCCCTGGCGGCGCGTACACGCGCGATGTGAGCTTCACGTACGACGCGAAGAACCTCTACGTCGCGACCGCGCAGACGAACGTCGGCAAGATCAGTCTCCCGATGCCTCCGCTGCCGGACCTCCCGCAGCTCCAGCCGGCGACGACGTCGCTGACGGTGACGTTCCAGACCGATCTTCGGCACGGCAAGACGACGCGCGCAACGGACCCGAACAACGCGGCGACCGTCTCGGTCTACGACAGCAGCGGCCGGCTCCTCACCCGAACCGGCCCGGACAGCACACTGCTCGAGCAGAACGTGTACGTCGACACGTTCCCGGTCAGCGAGACCAGCACGATCACCACCGACGTGGGCAAGACGTTTCAGCGCCGCACGCAGCTCGACGCGGACGGCCACGCCCTCTCCGTCGTCGAGGGCGCGGGGACGACGGCGGTGCCGTGGTCGCGCAAGTCGAAGGTGCGCCTCGACGCGTTCGGTCGCACGGTCGAGTCCTACCTCCCCGCCTTCGTCTCGACGATCGGCGGCGGCGTTGCCCCCTCGACAGGCGCGAAGGACGTGACCAGCTACGACGGCTTCGATCGCTCGGTCCAGGTGACGACTGCGGACGGGAGAGTCACCTCCACGGCGTACGAGCCGCGCGAGACGACCGAGACGAACGCGCGCGGCATCGTCACGCGGCGCGCGTATGACGCGTTCGGCGAGCTCGTCTCCGTGGATCGGAACCCGGGCGGGGCCGCGAGCGAGACGTCGTCGCACAGCTTCGTGCGCGACGGCCGCGGCGAGATCGTGAGCGTGACGGACGGGGACGGGAGCGTGCGTCGCATCCAGCGCGACGGCGGCGGGCGGATCCGCTTCGTGACGCTCCCGACCGCGCCCGGCCAGACGCCGACGCGCTTCGCGATGTGCCACGACGTGAGCGACAAGCTCGTGCATCTCGAGAGCCCCGCGGGACGCGTCGTGGACGTCATCCACGATGAGCTCGGGCGGACGCTGGTGTCGGCCGCCACGGACGCGAACGGGCTGTCGATCCGGAACACCGAGATCTATGACCAGGCCGTGCCGGGCGGCCTTGGCCGGCTCACGCGGAAGAACGACGAGAGCGGGGGCTACCGCTTCGAGTACGACGCCTACGGTCGGCCCAGCGTCGTAACGTACGCAGTCTCCCCGCGCGCGCAGGCTGGGGCGACCAACCTGAACGTGTCCGCCGTCTACGGCGCCACGTTCGTCTACACGCGGGCGGGCGCGCTCACCTCGGTGACGTTCAGCGGCATCCCCGGAACGAACACGACGCCTGCGCTGACGTACACGCGCGACGTGAAGGGCCGCGCGACGACCGTGAGCTCGAAGCTGGGCACGGCCGTCACGACGCTCGCGGCCAGCGTGACGTTCGACGCCGCGGACCGCATCACGAGCGCGCGCTACGGCAACGGCACGTCGGGCGCGTGGACGTTCAATCCGGTGAGCGAGCGGCTCGACAAGATCTCCTACCTGAGCTCGTCGAACGCCGTCCTCGCGTCGGTCTGGCACGACTACGACGAGAACGACAACCCGCTCTGGGAAGGCCGGTACAAGCAGGGCTCGCTGACGAGCGAGAAGTACCACCGCTACGACGCCCTGGATCGCCTGGTGACGTCGGACGCGTACTTCCCCTCCGGCAATCAGCAGGAGGCGTACGCGTTCACGCCGTCGGGCAACCTCGTGACCGCGGGCGGCGACACGTACACGTACGCGTCGCCGGTGACGGCGCAGGCAGTGTCGCTGGTCGAGAACGCCACGACGCAGAAGACGCGCGCGCTCGGCTACGACACAGACGGCTACCTCGAGTCGGACGTGGAGACGCGAGGAGACGGCTCGAGCTCGACCCGAGCGCTCGCGTTCGACCCGTTCGGGTGCATGCGCTCGATCACGCGCTCGGACCTCTCCTCCGGTGGCACGACGACGTCGTCTTCGAGCGACTACACGTGCGGGCTGGACGGGCGAGTGGTGGCGCGCTCGACCACGAAGGCGGACGGCACGCACTCGCGGCGGATCGACTTCGCGGGCCTTGCGGAGATCCGCCCTGACGACGGTGTCTTCATGCTGCGGGTGCCGCTTCAGGGCTCGGTGGCGGCAGAGGACGCGCGCTCGCTGACGACCGGCGCGCGCGTGAGAGGGCTCTCGAGCTACATCATGTCGGACGCGCGCGGCAGCGTGCTGACGACGACGTACCTCGACGTCCTCCCGGCGACCTTCGCGCGCGAAGCCGAGTACGACGCGTGGGGCAACAAGCTCGCGGGCTACTCCGCGCTCGCGTCACCGAAGCACGGCTTCGCGGGCGCCGAGCCCGACGAGGCCGTCGGCACCTACTCCTTCGGCGCGCGCACCTACGACCCGTCGCTCCGCCGCTGGGTCTCGCCAGACCCGCTCCTCGCGGGGAACCCCGACATCGATGAAGCCGTCGGCCCATCGCTCAACCTCTACGCGTACGGCGACGGCAACCCGGTCAAGAACACCGACAAGACCGGCTTCTGCCCGCAGTGCGCCGTGGGGCTCGTGGGGGTGGGAGCGGTCGTTGGCGGGGTTGCTCGGGGGCTCGAGTGGGCCTTCACGGCCTCGACGAACCAGAGCAACGGTCAAGCCCTCCTAGGTGGGTTGAAGGCGATGGGCCGCGGTGCGTTGGAGGGCGCGAGCATGGGCGCGACGATGGCCCTCACCGGCCCGGCAGTCGAGAAAACGGCCAGCGTCGCCGTACGCGTCCTCTCGACCGACGCAAAGGTCGCGACGCAGACAGCCGTCAAGGCGGAAGTTGCCGCAGCAGAGGCGGCGGCGGCGGCGCCCAGCGGCCCAGCACCAGGCACGAAGGCTGCTGGAAAAACCTATCAAACGTACACGAAGCAAAATCCGGCGACGGGCGAGGTATACTCTGGCAGGACAAGTGGCACGGGTACTCCCGCGAAAAATGTTGCCGCACGTGACAGTGGACACCACATGACGAAAAAGGGATTTGGCCCAGCGGCGCTGGACAAGTCGTCACCGAACGCGGCCGCGATTAGAGGGCGTGAGCAGCAACTCATCAACGCGAATGGCGGCGCAAAGTCGGCAGGCGGAACCTCTGGCAACAAGATCAACGGCATATCCCCAAAGAACCCCAAAGGCCCGTCCTATGTTGAAGCCGCCAAGGAGTTCGACAAGTGAGCCAAAAACGTAGGTTGCGATGCGCAGTCGGTGATGTTCTACGGATTCCGCTTGGAAGCGAGAAGTTTGCGTTTGCCTGGGTGCTAAGCACACCGCTCTTCGCTTTCTTTGACTATCAACAAGACGGAGAGCTATCGCCTGCTGTGGACGAACTGGTAATGCAGCCGATCGCATTTCGGATATGGGTGATGGATCGAGCCGTCGGCGACGGTCGCTGGAAGCGAATTGGGCACGCTGCGGTTCCGAGCGAAACGGCGCTCACTCCTTGGTTCTTTAAGCAAGATCCGATCTCGAGAGACTTAAGCCTTACGCAAACCGGGGCTGAAGAGGTTCCCGCGAGCCCTGAGGAATGTCGCGGATTGGAACGCGCAGCGGTTTGGGATCCTGAGCACGTCGAGGACCGACTCCGCGATCACTTCGCAGGCATGCCAAACAAGTGGGTTCAGTCAACGAACCTGCGTGCTTGATTGAGGACGATCTCCCTCTCGCTGTGCCGTCTCCCGACCACAGGGGGACCGGTGATTCAACACGTGCACTACGCACGCTTCAGCGAGACGCCTGCAGTGTTCGAACAAACCTTGCAGGTTGGGAGTGAGGCCCCCCTGGCGCAGGAAACCTGCCCGCTTCGGGCAGGTTTCCGAGCACCAGAGTTCGTACCGCTGAGATTTGATGTGAGCTCGGAAGGCTGAAAAGCGAGGCTTCCTGAGGCGCCGGCTTGCAGACGAATTTTGCGAATTTCTGAGCACGGCGGGTCGTCCAACCCACCGATGACGACCTGCGCTACGTCGTTCGCGCTGCCCATGATCGCCGAGTTCGCGGTCCTCCCCAACGAGCGCTGGTTTTCGTCGACGGGGTGCGTTGTCCGCCGCGGCGAGGAGCGCGACGTGTTCGTCGGGGGGACGCTCATCGGCACCTTCGGCGTGGGCGACGACGGCGCTCGCAACGCGGTCCTGATCGGGCTCATGGCCGACGAGGCGCTTCGCGTGGGCAAGATCGCCGTGGCGTTCGGGCTGGTCCCCGAAACGCTGCGGCTCCTTCGTGAAGCTCGCTAACCAGACGCGCATGAAGGAGAACCCGCTAGCGTTCGACAACAAGGGGATGCTGCGGAATGCGCCCACACGCGAGATCCAGCAACGAATCATCGCCGGCCGTATCGGTGAGCTTCAGCGGCAGATCGCAGGCCAACAGGCAAACCTTAGGGCGGTCGAGCAACAGCTTCGAAAGGGAGTCAAGTGACGCTGGCTGAACTCGCGGACTGTCTTCGAATCCTGCTGACCGCCGCAAAGGACTGGGGAAGTGCGGAGGTGGTTCCAGAGGACCGCGGTCTCTACTGGACGATGGACTCGGCCGACTGGCGTGATGTGTATCGGGAGCCGAAACTGCTGGTCGGATCCTTGGATGACGATGCGGCCGCGCTGCGGAAGTTGCTCGAGGATCCAACGCGAGCGACCCCGTTGGATCTCGAGCGAGCTGCGCACCTCCTATTGGTCGTCGCCGAACGCAAGGTGGGATAGCCCCGTCCACCGCTCTCTTCGGCGAACGTATCCGCCTATCGGCGAGTTGACCGAGGGCGCGCTGGCGTAGGTGGCGGACAGGAAGCAACGAGAGTCGGGAGCGTGCTGGTGAACCGAGCGACGCCGGCGCTGTCCGGCGTCGCGCGTGGATCTGCACGCTCCCCCCTCGCGCCCGGGTCACCGGCTGCGCGCCGCCAGCCACCGCGCGGTGTCGGTGATCGCAGCGACGACCGCATCGAGGTCGGCGAAGACCTGCTGGTCCGGCGCGCACACGGAAGGTGCGCGGCCGTAGCTCGGCGCGCGGTCGTGCCGACCGACGCCCGAGTGGTTCAGGCGCGCCTCTCTCGGGGCCGTCATCCGTGCTGTGCCTCGTGCTCCCGCGAGGCGCTCCTCCCCCATCCGCGCGCAGCCGCAGGCCGAGCACGGAAAAGGGGGAGGCAGCGGGCGAAGCCCGCTGGGAGAATGGATCTGCATCGTCTCCTCCTCGCGGACGGAGGCATCCTGAGGTCGTTCGTCGAGGTCACAAAGGCCGCAGTGCCGGTCTGAATTCCAGGCTCCCTTCGATTGCGGGGGCTCCGAAGTACGACGTGGCGTCGGGCGCTAAGGCGTGCCGCAGAACAGCTTGATCACGCGGATCATGCGATCAGCGCCCTGGTCCGTCGGGCGCACGTAGCAGTCGTGGATGTCCTTCGTGCAGCCCGACTTGACCGCATCGAGTTCCGGCTTGCATCCGCCGTGATCGGCCTCGAGAGCGCAGGCGTTGTAGGCGTCGAACGCATTGTCGCCGGTGTTGCAGTGGTCGCAGGCGTAGTGGACGCAGCCGGTATAGTCGGCCAGCTTCTTCCCGCAGCCCGTCGTCGAGGTATCGTGGTTGATGAGCGCACCGCATCCGGGCGCGTTCACCGCGGTCTCGTACGTGCCCGGACGAACGACGAGCGGACCCCACCGCCCGGACAACGCGTCGGCAGGCCCGATGCACTGGCTGCACAGGCCGCGGTCCGCATTGAACTCCTGACACGATGCATTGTCGCCCTGACCGCACTCGACCCATGCGGCGAGCTGACGGTCGGTGCACACGCCGAGATGCTCGCCGCTCGGCGGCTGGTAGGGAGCACCGGAGTAGTCGCTGACGCTTTGCGGATGACACGCTCCGTCGCCAGCGTCAGGTGCACCGGCGTCGGCAGTGTCGCCACCGTCGACCTTCGGCGCGCTAGGCGGTGGATTCGAGCCCCCGTCGGCCGGCGCGCTCAGAATCGTGGTCGTCGTGCAGCCACTCGCAGCAAGAGCGACGACCAATGAGACCGCCGCGAGGCGCCAGGACACCATCGGGCGCATGTTGTCGCGCGATCCCGACCGCCGTCAACCCACGCGAGGCCGCGGCTTCGAGACGGTGCTGATGCGGGCCTGGTTCTGCAAGAGCACCCAGAGCACGGCGCCGATCACCTGCTCGGTGTCGGCGCCGCGCGGAGGCCGGTGACCCCGTTCGCCAGCGAGAGCACGCGATGCGCATGCAGATCGTTCGTCGAAGAGCTCCTCGACGAACGCTCGGCTGTGCAGCCGATCCAGCTTCGATGCAGTACGGGAAGACGCCATGCCGCGCGGTTGACACGAACGCCGACCGGCGGACAGAAGTCACGCTGCGAGCGCTACGAAATGAGGGGATCCCTCAACGGCCTGACGCATCGCGCAGGTCCCCACGGCCACCGCCACAACGAACACGACACGGCATTTCGATGTCGTTGAGCCGCTTGAATCGCATCAACATGAATCGCAGATATCTCGCCGTCGCCCTCGTCCTCCAAACGCTCGCGGCGCTCGGCGTGGCGGGCTTGGCGTGTAGCCGGACGGAGGGTGGCGCGCGTCGCGACGAGGCAGGCCTCGACGCCACCCGCGCGGATGTCGTCGCGCCTCTCGCGGACGCCACGGTCGGGGACGCGCGGGTCTGTTCGCCACAAGCGCCAGAGCGACGCGGCGGTTGGGTGCCTCCGTGGCATCAGGACAAGTGCACGCCCGCGGAGGTCGAGCAGTTTGCTTCCGCATGCTTCGACGGCGCCCCAACCCGGCCCGTTTGCACGACCTTCATCAACGACCACCCGGACTGCTACGCATGCGCCACGTCGCTCGACACCGATCCGACGCGCGGACCAATCGTGCTCTTCGCGGATAGCACGTACAAGGAGCTCAACTTCGTGGGTTGCGTCGCGAATGCTCTCGGCGCGTGCGCTCCAGAATTCAAGCTCTTCCAGCAGCGATGTGGAGCGACCGTCGCCGACACGTCGCCGGACACCCCGACCGACATCTGCAAGAGCCACTACACTTCCCACGACTACATCGCGCTGTGGTGCGCCGCGCCCTCCGCGGATGCGGGGCTCGATGCGACGGCGACGGCGCAGACGCCGCTGACGAGCTCCGCAGCGAGCCCCTCCACGCCTCCGCGGCCTCCAACTCTCGCCTCTCCCCCACGCCTTGGCCGCGCGACCGTGCGATACTGGCGACCGCCCGCCATGAGTGACGACAAGGAACACGGAACAGGCCACATCATCCAGTCGCTGCTGGTGAACGTCGCGATCGCGGCCGTGAAGGCCGTCGCGGCGTACTTCACCAAGTCGGGCTCGATGCTCGCCGAGGCGCTCCACTCGTTCAGCGACTGCGGCAACCAGCTGCTCTTGCTCGTCGGCATTCGTCAGGCGAGAAAGCCCGCCGACGAGACGCACCCGTTCGGGTACGGCCGCGCCGTCTACTTCTGGTCGTTCATGGTCGCCATGATGCTGTTCCTCGGCGGCGGCGTGTTCTCGATCTACGAGGGCATCCACAAGATCCGCGAGCCCGAGCCCGTCGAGCGCGTGTGGCTCGGCGTCGGCATCCTCGCCGTCTCGCTCTTCCTCGAAGGCGGAGCGTGCCTGTCGAACATCAAGGAGCTCAACAAGCGCCGCGGCAAGAAGGCGTTCATGCAGTACCTGAAGGACACGACGGACTCCGACCTCGTCGTCGTCTTCGGAGAGAACTCCGCCGCCGTGCTCGGCCTCGCGCTCGCCATCGCCGCGCTCGGCCTCGCCTCGGCGACCGGCGACGGACGCTGGGACGGCATCGGCAGCGCAGCGATCGGCCTCGTGCTGGTCGGCGTCGCCGTGTTCCTCGCCACCGAGGTGAGCTCACTCCTCCTCGGCGAGCGCGCCGATCCGGACATCGACGTCGTCGCGCGCGAGGTCGCGAGGACCATCCCCGAGATGGAGAAGGTCCTCAACGTCCTCACGATGCAGCAGGGCCCGGGCGAGGTCCTCGTTCACATCAAGATCTCCTTCACAGCGACGCTCACGATCGAGGAGGCGTGCCTCGCCATCAACGTGTTCGAGGAGCGGCTCAGGAAGGCACGGCCCGAGGTGCGCTGGGTGTTCGTGGAGCCGGACATCCCGAAGACTCCTTCGCAGCTTCACCCGAAGCCGAAGGTTGCGGCTGTGGCTGCACACCAGCCCGAGGCCGGCGCCTGACCTGGATGCCGTGCTTGGGCCGGAGCGTGATCACCGGGTCCAGCACGACGGGGTGACTCGGCTCGAGCTCGAGCCGATGCTCGCGCACGATCATCGAGAGGAGGATCTGCGCCTCCATCATCGCGAAGTGGTTCCCGACGCACGTGCGCGGGCCGCCGCCGAACGGAAGATAGGCGTAGCGAGCGCGTTTGTCGGCGCGCTCCGGGCGGAACCGCTCCGGGTCGAAGCCCTCGGGGTTCTCCCAGTGATCAGGGTGTCGATGCAGGACGTACGGGCATAGCCCGACGATCGCGCCCGGCTCGATGGGGTAGCCGCCGAGCACGTCCGCGGTCACGGCCTGTCGCTCGAACACCCACGCGGGGGGATAGAGACGGAGCGCCTCCTCGAGCACCATGCGCGTGTACTCGAGCGCCTTCATGTCCTCGAGCACGGGCTCGCGGTCGCCGAGCACGCGCTCGGCCTCCTCGCGGACGCGACGCTCGACCTCCGGATGCTTGCTGAGCAGGTGGAACGTCCACGAGAGCAGGTTCGCGGTCGTCTCGTGGCCGGCGAGGATCATCGTGATGATCTCGTCGCGCAGCTGCTGGTCGTCCATGCCGCTCCCCACGCCGCCGCCCTCCTCGGTCGCGGCCATGAGGATGCCGAGGAGATCGCTCCCGAAGTCACCCGTGCGCCGTGCGCTCTCGCGGCGCTCGCCGATGAGACGGAACACGACGTCGTCGAGCGTGCGCTTCGCGCGCTTGAAGCGGAGATTCGCGGGCGTGGGGATCGACGGAGGAATGCGGACGAACGACTCCGCGTAGTCGTTCGCCCAGTGCATGGCCACCTCGAGCGCCTGCCCGACCTCCTTCGCGTCGCCGTCGACGTCGGAGGAGAAGAGCGTGAGGCCGACGATGCGGAACGTGAGGCGCATCATCTCCGCGTGGATGCAGAAGGCGCCCGGCGGCCCGGTCCGCTCGCCGTCCTCACGGCTCCAGCGCGTGAGCATGTCGCGCGTGGCCGTCGCCATCTGGTTCGCGAACCCGGCGAGCTTGTCGCGATGAAACGCCGGCTGCACGAGCTTGCGCTGGCGACGCCAGTGGTCGCCCTCGCTGATGAGCAACCCCTCGCCGAGCACCACCTTGAGCCCCAGGTAGTTGCGGCTCTTCGTGTAGGCCTTCGGGTTGTCGACGAGCACGTGCTTCACCACGTTCGGGTCGTTCACCAGGTAGTAGTCGAACGGCCCGAACTTGAACCGCACGACGTCGCCGTACTCGGCACGCGCGCCGAGGAAGAGGCCGAGCGGATCACGCCACGCCGGCAGCACGCTGCCGAGAAACGGCAGCCCCTTGGGCCCCGGTGCAAGATGTGAGACAGTCCTCATGTTCGGCTCCAGAATCTGAGACCACCCTCATGTTTGTCAACCCACAATGAAACCGCGCGCGTCGAATCCCGAGAACCAGACGAGCGGCAGGCGCATTCCGACCCAGGCGCGGGCCAAGGAGCGCGCGCAGCGCATCATCGACGCCGCATCGCACGTGTTCGCGGAGGTGGGCTTCGAGGCCGCGACGATGGAGGGGATCGCCGAGCGAGCGGAGACGTCGATCGGGTCGATCTACCAATTTTTCCCGAACAAGATGGCGCTCTTCAACGCGCTGGCGCGCAGCTACCACGACAAAGTGCGCGCGTTCTTCGACCTGCTCGTCGGCGGCCCGCTCCTCGAGCGACCGTGGACGGAGGTCCTCGACGCCAGCATCGATGCGCTGACGCTCTTCCACGAGCACGAGGTCGGCTTCCGCGCCGTGTGGGTGGGCCTGCAGGTCACGCCGGAGGTGGTTGCCGAGGGCGAGGCGATCAACCGAGACTTCGCGAAGCGCATCGAGACGGTGCTCGCGGCGAAGCTGCCGGGGCTACCCGCCAAGCAGCGCCCGGTCGTCGCCACCATGATGGTCGAGATACTGACCACCATGCTCATCGTGTCGGCACGCCGGCCGGCCGAGGCGAAACACCTCATGAGCGAGACGAAGATCCTGCTGCGGAGGTATCTCGCCCCCTTCGAGGAGGCGTCACCAGCAGAGCCACGCGCTCGCAAAGAGGGCGAACGCAAGCGGGCTGCGATACGCTCGTCACGATGAAGACCGTCCGGCCGAAGCCGCTCGGAGCCGGGACCGAGAGGCTCCACCTCACCGCCGAGGAGGACTTCGTCCTGGCGCGCATCGACGGGAACCTGACGGTGCGTGACCTCGTCGCGCTGACGGGGATCGCCGAGCCGCGCGTGGAGCAGATCGTCTCGAAGCTCGCGTCCGAGGGCGCGGTGACGCTCGAAGGCTACGACGCTCCGTCCGGGTATCTGCCCGAGGTCGGCTCGGGGCCGTCGCTGCCCGACGACGGCGAGACGACGTCGCTCGCCGACTTCGCCGCGGCGCTCGGGATGGATCCGAGCGCCTTCGCCGCGGGAGAGTCGAAGAAGCGAGCCGCCGTCGAGGCGCCCGTCCACGAGGCGCGCGTCGAGTCGCGCTCGAACTATCCGCCGCCGGCGACCAGCGAGTTCCCCGAGGCCATGCCCGAGGACGTCCCGTCCGTGCTCGCCAAGGTGTCCGCGGCGGACGAGCTCATCGAGCTCGGACCCGGAGACGAGGCCCCGACCGACGAGCTCATCGAGCTCGGGCCCGCCGACGAGGTCTCGAACGAGGAGGAGGCCGCCGCCGACGCGGAGGAGGACGAGGAGGCGGTCGTCCTCAAGGAGCAGGACTACCGCAAGCTCTACGAGGCGCAGTTTCATCCCCTGCCCGTCGACGCACGCGTCGGCCACGCGAAGATCGCGCATGGCCCCGATCTTCTCGCGCTCTGCCTCGACGCGGACGCGCGCGTCATCGCGGCGATCCTCGAGAACCCGAGCACCGGCCTCGCGCACGTGCGCCTCATCGCGTTCTGGCACCGGACGGGCGTCGGTCTCGAGATGGTCACGCGCCGCCAGGAGTTCCTGCGCGATCTGCTCGTCGAGCGGCGCCTGCTTCGCAACCCGATGGCCGGCGACACCGTCATCGGTCGCGTCATGGCGTCGAAGCGTCTCTTCCAGACGTACAAGATCGCGATCGATCGCGACGTGCCCGAGCTCACGCGCACGAAGGCACGCGGATATCTGCGCAAGAAGTACCAGAGCGCTCCGCCGGAGGAGCGCGCCGACCTCGTGCTCCGCACCGAAGGGCGCTGCCTCATCTACATGACGGGCTGCGCGTTCGACGCGAAGATGACCCAGATCCTCTGCGGGAAGCCGTACAACTCGGTGCTGTTCATCCAGAACCTCGCGAAGTTCTCGGCGACGCCGCCGGCGCTGCTCGCGCACCTGATGAAGCAGCCGTTCGTGCGCAAGCATGCGCCGCTGAAGAAGCTCCTGCTCCAGCACCCGAACATGCCGGGCGACGTGAAGCGTCAGCAGTAGCTCCGCCGCCTGGGCGGTCAGAGCGCGGCGAAGAAATCCCAGATCGCCTTCTGCGTGAACGCCGGGAGCGGGTAGTGGCCACCCGCGAACGAGCACCAGGTCACCGGATGATCCGGCGTGCAGCCGTCGTACGCGACGCACGGCGACGGCGTGGTGGCCTTCGACGTCGACGAGCATCCATTGGCGGTGAGCCAGTGATCGCGCGCCGAGACTCCCTCGCTCTGCGCGACGGTTCCGTCCTTGTCGCCGTGCGCCACCCACGCCGCGACAGCGCCCTTGCACGCACCGGCGGCGACGAGGCCGCCGGAGACCGGCGCGATGGCGCGGACCACGTCGCCACGTTCGCAGCCGACCAGGTTCGACATGTAGCCGCCGAAGCTATGGCCCGCCGCGAACACGCGCTTGGCGTCCACGCAGTGGGACGCCGAGATCTCCGACACCATCGCGTCGAAGAACGAGAGATCGCTCTCGGCCCAGCCCGAGCCGCCGCCCGCCACTGCCTGCGCGACGCCGTCGGGGTAGACGAACAGCGCCTGGCCCTTCGCCTCGGCCTCGAAGCCGAAGTAGGCGCGGATCTGGTTTCCGTCGCCCCCGAGCCCGTGGAAGACGAACACGAGCCGCGTGGGAAGGTTCGCGTCGTACGACGCGGGAACGAGGAGCTGATAGTGCCGGCTCACGCCGAGGACCGTCGTGGTCCTCTGCTGCATGCCCTTCGCCACGTTCGCGCTGCCGCAGCCCGCCGTGGGGACGGGGGCCGGCGGCGCTCCGGAGTCCGCCGGGGGCGCAGCGCCGTCGCCGCTGCTCGGGTCGGTCGGATCGCTCGCGGCCCCGTCGCCCGACGTCGGCGTGCCGTCGCTCGTCGCCCCGCCGGCGACGCTGCTGCCGCTCCCGCTGCACGCGACGGTCACGACGAGGGCCAGCGCGCCGGAGAGCACGACGAGGGACGATTTCATGGCGAAGCTCTACGGTAAGATCAGTAATTAGTCAATGCCTTCAATTACTCTAGGCACCGTGCCGCGCTTGACGCCGCAGCGACCTGCCGTGTACGTCGCCGCGTGGTGAAACGCGCCGCGAAGAAGAGGACGAGCCGCGAAAAGCGCGCCCCGGCGCTCGCCCCGGCCGCATCGCGCATCCTGAGCGCCTTCTCCGAGCGCGCGAAGCGCGGCGGGCTGCGCTCGGTCGTGATGGGCGAGCTCGCCACCGAGCTCGGGATGAGCATCTCCACGCTGTACGGACACTTTCCGTCGAAGGAGCACCTCGTGGCAGCGATGGTCGACGTGTGGTGCGCCGAGCTGGCGACCCACGACGCGCTGGTGGAGGACGACCGCGCCCCGATCGCGGAACGCTTCAAGGTCTGGGGCGACGCGTGGTCGGTCCGCATCATCCAGTACTCACCCGCGTTCTTCGCCGACCTCCAGCGCGACTACCCCGAGCAGTCGGCGCGGCTCCAGCGCGATCTCGAGCAGCGAAAGGCGAAGGGCGCCGCCCTCCTCCGGCCACACCTGAAGCCGGGGCTCATTCCAGGGGCCGCCTTCGCGCTGCTCGACCTCATCTACACGCATGCCCACGACCCGCGCCTCGGCGACGAGGTCGGCGTCGCGCGACGAGACGTGGTGCGTACGGCGCTCGCCATCTGGGGCGACGGCGCGCTGAAGAAGTGAGCGGGCCTGGCCCTACGGCTTCGTGATGACGTGCGTGAACTCGACCGCGCCCGCGCCGTCGATGAACTCGGCGGTGAGCTTCTTGCCGTCGATCACGATGTAGAGGAAGCCGAGCTCGATCGACTGGAAGAGCGAGGGGTTCGAGCCCTTCAGCTCTGTCGTCTTCGCGCCGGCGCCGGAGACCGCGAGCTCGGTCCCCATGCAGCTCTCGTTGAGCCACTGCTGGCTGTGGTCGTGCCCCGAGAGGTAGACGTCGACCTTCCCGCAGACGGTGCCCTCGAGGAAGGACTTCACCGCGCTGCCGTCGACCGGCGGGATCGGAATGCCGTCGTACTTGCCCGCGTTGCCGTGCGGCCCGTTCGACTTGTAGGGGTGGTGGCCGAGCGCGATCTTCCACTCCGCCGTCGACGCGGCGAGCCAGGCGTTCACGTCCGTCTTCTGCGCGGAGGCCTGGGAGAACAGCGCCATGTTCGTGTCGAGCTCGAAGAGCTCGACGTTCCCCTTCGTGAAGTGGAAGTAGGCCGAGGGCATCTTCCACTTCTTCGACTTGGCCGTGTAGTCGACCTCGTTCTTGCCCTTCGGGAAGTCGGTGCCCGCGCCGTTGGCGCCGTAGTCGTGGTTGCCGAGCACCGCGTAGAAGTCGAGGTCGATCGCGGCGTAGGGAGTCTCGAAGCGCTCGGCCCAGATCGGGTCGTCCACCGAGCTCGCGCCGCTGTCGTAGAGGTTGTCGCCGAGGAGCTGGACGAAGTCGCAGCCGTCCTTCTTGCACTTGGCGGCGACGGCGTCGGCGATCGTCTTCTGGCCGGGGCTGCCGGTGCCGGTGTCGCCCATGGCGACGAAGCGCACGGCCTTCGATGCGGGGACCGTGCCGGAGGTGCCGCTGTCGGTCCCGCCGCTCGTGCCGCTCGTGCCGCTCGTGCCGCTCGTGCCGCCGGAGGTCGTGGCGGCCGTGGTGGGCGCGGGCGCCGGCTCCGGATCCGAGGGCGAGCCGTCACTTCCGCAGGCGACGCCCGCGACGGAGGTGGCGACGACGAAGGACGCGGAGAGGGCGATGGCGAGCGGGGACGCGGAGCGGAGCATGAGCACCTCGAGAGGGTCGGGGCGCTCTCTTACTTCATGCGCGCGCATGCCGCCAACGTGGCGTTCTGCAACGGCGCCGGCTCAGTGTGGAGTCGGGAACGTCATCGGAATCGTGATGGATTTTCCGGGGCATTTCGAGGCCTCGGCGAGCGGCATGCTCTTCACGACCTTGAGCATGCACTGCGCGACCGAGTCAGGGAGCGTCTTCTCGACGATCTTGTACGACTTCACCTTGCCGAGGGTGTCGATGTCGATCGTGATGCGTACGGTGCCCTTCAGGTCCGGCTCCTTCTTCTTCGCGGTCGCGTAGCACTCCTTCATCTTGGGGCGCGCGCGCTTCTCGAAGTCGACGCCGATGGGCGTGCACTCGTCCTTCGGCTCGGGTGTGGAGGTGATGGCGCCGGTCGAAGGCGGCGGCGTCGCAGGCGACGGCGACGACGACGGCGCTGCGCCCGCATCGAGCTCGGCGAGATCGGCGGGGTTCACCTCCGCGAACGCCTCGGACCCGGCCCCGGAGTCATGCGCGGTGTCGGGCTGGAGCGGAGGAGCGCCGCCACCACCGCAGGCCACGAGGAGGAGAACGAGCAGCGAAGAAGCTGTCAGCGAGCGCATTGGTGCAGTCTACCCGAGATGGGAGCAACGGCCGTTGCCCTGATCAGGACCGCGCGCGCGGTCGAGGTCGTCTGCGTGGCCCGCGCCGCGCGACGATCAGTCCGAGCACGAGCAATGCGTGCCATGAGCGAGAAAGGGCAATAGTCACGCACCACTGCGCCAGGGCCGCGGCCTTCTCCGGTCGTTGGGCGCTCCGTGGCGAGCCACACAACTGGACAACGCGGACCAGCTGTCGCGCGAGACTCGCGTAACTACCGATGTCGCTCAGCCGGGCATGCGGATAGAGTCGAGCGCAGTTCTGCAGACATTGGGTTCGCGGGGTGCGTTGGAGGGGAGCATGGATCAGCGAGGGAAGCTCGGCGAGCGGCGTGCATCCACCGACGCAAGTCTCGGCGCGGAGCGAGCCAGTACGGATACCGCCGCCGAGCGGACAGCGGCGAGCAGGCAGCGCTCGGTCGACGATCGGCTCGACCGCGACCGGCTCCGTGCGGACGAAGGGCTGCTGAAGTTCCGTGAACGGCTGGACCGTGCAGTCGCACGCGAACGTTCGGAGGCGCCAGCGCCGACCAGTACCGTGAGGGCCGAACGTCTCCGGGCCGACGAGGGCAAGGAGACCGAACGCCTGGCAACGGATGCCCATCTCGATCTGGAACGCCGAAGAACCGACGCGATCGTCGACTCGCAAGTGCGTGAGCGCGCGGAAGACGACGCCCGACTTGAAGCGCGTCGAAAGGACACGGACGACCAGCTCTCCACGGAGCGAACGGAGACAGACGTCGTCGTCGCCTCACTCGTCGAGACGGAAACGGCTCCCCTTCACGGAGCGTCCGATGATGCACGGCGCGGTGACGTGCTCGCAATCGTGGCCCACGACCTCCGAAGCCCGCTCAGTGTGATCTCCGTCAACGCCGAGCTCATCGCCGACGTGAGCAAGGAAGCCGAGACCCTCACGCTCATCCAGGACGTATCGCTTGCCGCGGCGCGAATGGAGAGGCTCCTGGCCGATCTGCTCGACGTCGTGCGCGTCGAAGCGGGAACATTTCGGATCGTCAGGCGACTGCACGACGCGCGCGAGCTGGTGGCCGAGGTCGTTCGCGCGTATCAGCCGCTCTTCGTCGAACGAAGGGTGACCTTCGCCGCAGAAGGCCCGGCGAGCCCCGTCGTGGCGTCCTTCGACCACGATCGCATCGTTCAGGTGCTATCGAACCTTCTCGGCAACGCGATGAAGTTCACCCCTCCCGAGGGAAACGTCGAGCTTCACGTGGAGAAGACGACCGACCAGATCGAGTTCGTCCTCCACGACAGCGGCCCCGGTATCCCCGCCGATGCACTGCCCCACGTTTTCGAGCGGTTCTGGCAGATCGACAACCACGAGCGCCGCGGGCTCGGCCTCGGCCTCTACATCTGCGAGCAGATCGTCGGGGCGCATGGTGGCAAGATCTGGGTCGAGAGCGAGCTCGGCAAGGGCACGACGTTCCGCTTCACCCTGCCCGCGAGCTGACACTCCCGAAGGTCGGCTCAGCGCGCGAGGACCCAATCGTGCACGGTGAGCTCGAGGTGGAAGTGATTGCGGTGCTCCGCGTTCCAGTTCGGCGTGAGGACCACCTGGAACTGCTTGCCCGCCGCGGAGCACGCGATGTCCCAGAGCTCGTTCGGTGACGGCGCCCCCGTCGCGCACGTGAGCGAGCCCACCTTGCCCTTGAAGTCGCGCTCGACGACGAGCTTCGTGCCGTCCTTCCTGCCGAAGCTCGCGACGTCGACCGCGAGCGCGGCGCAGTGCTGTTCGCCCGGATACTTCACCGTGCAGCCTCCCTCGGCCTTCGAGCGGTAGGCCGAGAGATGGATCACCTCGACGATCCCACGTGGTGCGAGGCTCGCGGCGAAGTCGTCGAGGGCGATCGCGAGCCGGCAGTCGACGAGGTCTGCTCGTGAACGGGCGCGCTGTGCGGCGGGTAGCGGCGAATGAACGGCGACGCCGTGCAGCGGCGACGTGATGCGCACGGGCGCCCGCACGCCGGGCGTGTCCTCCGCGCGCGTGAAGCCGATCCCGCGCTTGCCCAGCTCGCCTTCGCAGGCGTCGCGCTCGAGCGAGGCGTAGCCGAGCACCGGTGAGCCCTCGGGCACCGCGAAGAGCGAGAACTGCTTCGGGGGAACGCCCTTGCCGCTCCACGCCGAGGCGGGCATCCACGGCACGAGCGGCGCGATGCCGGTCGGCCGCGGGAGCTCGAGCTCCTCTTCGGGCGCTGCGGGCGACGAGGATGGAGAAGCGACCGGCGCTGCCGAGATCACGCCCGCGTCACTGCCCGACGTGCCCTGCGCGGTCGGCGCCGCGCGCTTCACCAGCGCGCAAGCCGGTAGAAGCGCGACGACGAGCCCGAGCACGTATGACGCCCGACGCATGCGTCGATCGTAGCAGCCCGCCGGCCGCCTACTTCAGCGCCTGACCGAGGAACGCCGCCAACCGCGACTCGGTCAGCGTGCGGCTGCGTGCCGACGGGATCCGCTCGACCCAGCGGCGCAGCTCGCTCTTGCGGAACCCGCGAGGGAGCTCGAGCTCCGGCAGCGTCGCGAACAGACGCGAACGTCCGGCGGAGAGATAGGCGAAGTCGAAGAGCGCCTTCTCCGCGGTCGCGAGCTTGATCCCCTTCTCGGTCTCCTCGAAGCCACCGAACACCTCGGGCGCGACGTGGTGGAACGAGAACGTCCCCGCGCGCGTCGTCACGCGTTGCGTGCGTCCGAGCGTCACGGCGTAGAGCACCTCGGGGACCTGCTCGATGAGCCCGCGCAGGTGGAGCGCCGTCTGGAGTGAGAGATAGCTGTCGAGCGGAGCGCTGAGGTGCTCAGGCAGTCGATACGGGTCGACCGCTCCGTCGATCCACCACATTCCGTGGCGCACCGACGAGACGAGCCCCGCAGCCACGAGCCGCGAGAGCGTCATGCTCGCCGCGGTGCTCGAGAGGCGGAGTGCCGTAGCGGCGTCCGCCGTGTGGATGACCGGCACGCCGAGACGACGCAGCCGTGCGTACGCATCTCGCGCGTTCATCGCAGCGCCTCGAGGCGCGAGACCACGGCATCTTGCATGGCGTCCCACGCCGAGCGGCCTTCGAAGAGCTCGGCTTGCGCCGGCTCGAGATACGACACGACCTTGGACGTGTAGTCGTCGAACGAGATGCTCATGGCGCGCTCGATCGCGTCGGGGACCCACGCCCGCTGCGCGTCCGTCAGCGGAACGGCATCGGCTTCGGTTCGCGCCAGGAGGAGATTCAAGTCGAAGACGTCGCGTGCCTGCGGCTCGGTGCGACCCGCCAGAGCGTGGACCTTCTGCACGATCGCCGCCTGCGTCGCGTAGTGTGTCGCGAGGAACGGCGTGAGGCCGTAGGGTCGGAGGGCGGCGCGGTCCAGTGCCTCGAATCGCGCGCCGATGATCTCGCCACGCCGCGAGAACTCGATCTTCGTGCGGATGGGGACGTCGAGCCCCTCCACGCGAAGGCCCGCCTTCCACCGCTGTGTCGTCTCCGTCTGTTTCGGTGTCGAGGTCTCGACGACGCGCACTCCCTTCGCCGCGAGCGGCGCCACGATGAGAGGCGACAGGAGAAGACGGTCCACCTTGTTCTTCAGCGTGCCCTTCGAGATCACGGTGACGTCGAGGTCGACGTCCTCCGAGTAGCGAACGCTCCCGAAGTAGAAGCGCAGGTTGCAGCCGCCCTTCAGCGCGATGAGCGCCTTGTCTTCACCCTTCGCGACGAGCGCGCGCAGGAACACGAGGTGGAAGAGCTCGACGGCCTGGCGGGCGGAGAGCGCCATCCATTATCAATACAGACACTTCACGCATGTGTGAAGTTTCTGTATTGATGCGGCGGCCGGATCAGAGCAGCTCTTGCTTCGCTCCGGGCTTCATCTCGCCCTTCTTCGTGGTGACCTTGAACTCCTTGCCGCTCCACAGGAGCGTCACGAGGCGGAAGGGCACCTTGCGCTGGAGGATCTCGCTCTTGTAGCGAGCCGCGTGCGAGCCGCGCTCCCACGAGTCGGGCGAGCTGAGCACCGAGTAGAGGCCGACGGCACCGGCGTCCATCGCCTCGCCGATGAGCTGCTCCTTCTTCTCGTCGGCAGTGCCGACGACGAGCTGAGCGTCGAGGTCCTCCCACGTGAGGATCGAGAGCGTGCCCGGACCGCTGAAGAGCGACAGCTCCTTGATCTTGCGCGACACGGCCTCGACCGTGACGCCCGCCGCCGGGTCGGGCTTGTCGAGCAGCACGCCGAGCCGCGACGCCGAGAGGAGGCGCGCGAACATGCGCGGGTCGTTGGGGCCGGGAGTGCCCTCGCCGCCCGCGACCTCGCGATCGATGCGGAGCGCCTCGTCGACGCGCCCTGCACCGGCCGCAGCGTTCGCGAGGCGAAGCCACGCGAGCGGGTTCTTGCCGTCGAGGTCGGTCAGCGTCTTGTACTGGCGATACGCCGCGGGGTACCAGCCCTGGCGGAGGAAGATGTCGCCG
>Ga0335397_10003079_pt1 | contig 22563 bp, 12 predicted proteins | sample MAT04_FD_205740 | JGI IMG/M metagenome (GOLD analysis project Ga0335397, IMG submission 205740) | Freshwater microbial communities from Lake Fryxell liftoff mats and glacier meltwater in Antarctica - MAT-04 (spades assembly) (version 2) ... | reverse complement strand
TCGTTAGTTATTGTTATTAATACCCCGGTAGCTTCTGCCATGGTTCTAAACAGCTGTTCGCTTTCTTTTAAAGCTAGTTGGGTTTCCATTTGTTTAGTTACATCGGTATTGGTGCCAAACCACTGTAGTACATGGTCGTTACCATCTTTTATTGGAAAAGCCTGCGATAAAAACCATCTGTAATTACCATCGGCGCCAAGCAATGGAAACGTGTCTTCCCATGGTTGTCCCTCTTTCATGGCGCGCTCAAATTTCACTATTACTTTTTCCCCGTATTCCGGGTGATGTATTTTTTTCCATCCCCTGCCCTTCAACTCTTCAAAGGGCTTGCCGGTATATTCTAACCATCGTTTATTATACCAAAATATTGAACCTGTTTCATCAGCCATCCACGCAAGTTGGGCAATATTGTCGGCCATTGTTCTAAATCGTTCTTCGCTGTTTTTCAATGCCAACCCGGCCTTTTTTTTATTGGTGGTCTCAATAACTGTTACCAGCACGCCACCCACCTGTCCATCCTCAAGCCTAATGGGGCTGTACGAAAAATCGAAATAACACTCTTCTAAAAACCCGTTTCGGTTTATTGGAAGTAAAAAGTCGATGCTGCATATGGCCTTTCCCTGCATCACCCCATCAAACATCGGCTTTATAATATCATAACTTTCCCCAAAAGTTTGGCTTGTACTTTTGCCTAGTGCGTTGGGATGCTTATGTGTACCTAGTATGGGCCGGTACCCATCGTTATACAATTGAATGTATTCGTTTCCCCAGGCTATATACATGCCAAACGGGTTATCCAGCAGCATTTTTACCATTGTTTTTAAACTTTGTGGCCAGGTTTGTGGAGGACCGAGGCAGGTAGTGCTCCAATCTTTTTTACGTATTAACCTTCCCATTTCGCCGCCCGCCTCAATAAAATATAACGGGTTAATATTGGCCCTGGGCAAATTGCTGCTGGTTGTCATAACAATATTGGTTTTAAAACATTAACCAGGTCGTTATACGTAGATGGTTTGATTATAAAATCCTTTGCTTTAAGTAACATCACCTGCTTTATTGTAGGCGCATGCGGTGTGATTAAAAAAATAATAACCGGAATATTACGTAATCCCTGGTCTTTATTTATTTCTTCTAAAAATTGTATGCCATTGTTTACCGGCATGTTTAAATTAATAAAAATGGTGTGGGGTTTAATTTAGCGGCCGGTAAGTTTTATTAGCGCCACTACCGTATTGCTTAGCACTGTGCAGCAATCCAAATAATATACCCGGGCAACTGCGGCGGTAAATGTTTAATGGTCGACCTCATCGTTATCAGTAAGCACAATATGTTTATATTTCATACAAATAAAAGTAACTGGTTAGGTTAAGTTAATTGGTTACCTGTTTTGCTTTTGACTGCTTATGCCTTACAAACCTCAATTAGTGGATAGTACAAATTGTAATTTTTTTTGAGGTCAAAACGCATTTGTAATAAATGTTTAATATTTTTTTGTATCAACATTAATTATTTAGGGGTAATTTTTTTAAGCCGTTAGTGCGCTTATTTGGTAAATATTTGCAGAGTGCTAAGCCTTTTTATTGCAAAAAATTAATTGACGCTTGTTTATAAGTACAGGCCCTTGATGTTTACAGGTGTACAAAGCGGGCAATGTAAATGCCCCACCAAATCATAAAAGTATAAAAAGGTATTTGGTACGTACTTCTGCACACCATAAAAGCTTTACAACTGGCTGTCAAATAATTAGCCACGGTAAAAAGCCATACGTGTATTTACAAAACAAGCAGCTGCGCTGCCAATATTTTTATATGTAAGCTTTCTGTTGATTTATAATAGGCTTTAAATAGGTGTCGGTAATTTTTAACAGGCAAATGTTTTAAATGATGGAAGGTCAATATTGCTGATGTAACCTTGCCTGGCTATAATTACAACGGTGTATTTTTGTAGGGCCACTGGCATTTGTATGGCACCTTTTTACAATGGCTTTGCAGGTTCAATTGCACATGCGATGTAAAGGAGGTGAGGGGAACTGACAGCTTGCTTATTAACACCAATAATTGGTGGCACAATAGTTTCATTATTATATTAACATTTAAAACAAAATATATGACCATTAAAGAGTCGTTTACATTGCATGGCGAAAATTTGCTAAAAAAAATAAGAGATCTGATTGCAGAAGGCAACATTAGAAAAATTACCATATCGGATAGAGATGGAAAAGAACTGCTGAGTTTTCCGTTAACGATTGGCTTAGTTGGGGCTGTGTTTGCCCCGGTATTTGCTGCCATTGGAGCGTTGGCAGCCCTAATAGGTGATTGCTCAATAACCGTTGAGAGGGAGGTGGAGGAACCTATCACCAAAACCGAAAGTTTTACTGATACCGAAAGTTTTACGAATACCGAAATGTAGGTGGCCGATCAACCTTTTATTGTAAAGTACTATGGTATTTGGTTTTGCATTAATTACGGCCTTTGATATTTATAAAGCACAACGGCTTTTAAGTTTTAAGGTGTATAGTTATAAACTTTATATAAAAACAGCGGAAGCTGAGGTAATGTAAAATGGCTAGATATGCAGTTAAACAAGAAAATACATTTTTAGCGGCCCCCTGTTTTTTACTTCAATCGCTCCGCGGTATTCGGTTTCAAACGCATGTTTTACCATCTCCCAGGTCGATTCTGAAATATTTATTCGTCCCGGAACCGAATTGCTTTCCATGCGGGATGCAATGTTTACAGTGTCGCCCCAAATATCGTACTGCCACTTTTTAATGCCAACAATGCCAGCTACTACCGGGCCGGTATGTATACCTATGCGAACGTTAAAATGGCTTAGCCCATCGTTAGCATTCATTTTACTTTTTACAAGTTGCATCATATCGTTTGCTGCCATTAGTACATTGGTAGCATGGGCAGGGTTTGGTGTGGGTAAACCGCAGGCACACATGTAAGAGTCGCCAATGGTTTTAATTTTTTCCAACCCATACCTGGTGGTTATCATATCAAAACCCTTAAAATATTCGTCAATACTTTTTACCAGTTGTTCGGGTTCAATATGCTCGGCCCTTTTACTAAACTCAACAAAGTCAGTAAATAGTACGGTCACGTCATTAAACTTTACTGCTTCCACCTTACCATTTAGTTTAAGTTGCCTGGCGGTTTCAGCTGGTAAAATGTTCAATAGCAATTCCTCCGATCGTTTTTTCTCGCTGGCTATGCTTTTGTAAAACCAATACAGTGTACCTAAAATTATAATGGTTAGTGCCAATACTGTAAAAAGCAATATCACCAGCTTTTGCTGGTTTTCTTTTTCGCGGTACAACAGGTTTACCTCCCCTTGTTTTTTCGATACTTCAAAGTTGGTTCGCAGGTCGGCCATGCGGCGTACCGAGGTAAGGTTATTAACGCTATCGCGATTTATAATGTGTGTTTTATAAAAACCAAATGCATCGGCCACATTACCAATTTTTTCGTATAGCTGCGAAAGCGTAAGGGCGGCGTCGGCAATTTGTTCCTTCAACTTGTATTGCCTGGCAAGCGAAAGGCTTTTTTGTGCGTATTGCAACGCTTTTTCAATCTCGCCCCTAATCATAAATAGGTTGGCCATTGTAAGCAGAAACCCACAAACAGGGTAATAGTCGCCACCACTCTCTAAAATGGTTATAGCGTCATTAAGGTTTTTTTCGCCAAGGGTTGTGTTACCAATGGCTGCATATACCACGCCTATATTGCCCAGGCTGTACCCAATACCTGGCTGGTATTTTATTTTTTTAAAAAGATGGTATGCTTCGGTACAATACACCAGGGCGGAGTCGTACATTTTTACCTTTAAAAAATCGTCGCCAAAATTGTAAAGGGCCGAAGCCAGATTTTTAGTATTGGATAATTGTCGTAATGCTGCAATGGCCTGCCGGTAATACGGCATGGCATTGGTGTGGTCGTTTGCCAGCGAGTAAGTATCTCCAATAGCGCCATAAGCGTCGGCTTCGCCCGAAAGGTTTTTTGATTTTCGGGCTACTTCGGCGCAGGTAAAGTAGGCCTTCAAAGCCTCGTCAAGGTTGCCCAGCAGTCGTTCCTTATTACCTTTTAAAAAATAACCCCGGCGCAAATAGTCTTCATTGTTTTGTTCGGTGGCTAATTGTATTAATTCCCGGGCATACTTCAACGCCAGCGGGTAATCGCTTAACTCATTGAACGAAAGATTTCTTAACAGTTCCAGTTTGGCTATACCGGTTAGGTTGTTTTGATTATAAATGGGGAGAAGGCTGTCGGCTATCCTTTGTTTTTGTGCCGAAACAGGGATAATATGGAGAACAAGGCTAATAAGGCCAACACAAACAGCACCAATTTTTTTTTAAAAGCAATTATATTAAAGAAGGAGGTATTTACCGAAATTTTAGGGTCGTACAGATAGGACTTTCCACTGGCATCAATATACCCAATCGAGTATTCCTCAGTAGCCGGTAAAGTCAGGTCTTTTATTTTACCTTGCCAACGTGTAGTGCCCTGTACTGGTTTTGGATCGCCGGGTTTAAATATGCTCACCGAACCGTCTTTAGGCTCAATACAAGTAATAGCAGTTACTCCCGACCTGCGTTTGATCTTCCAGGTAATAACCGCTTTTTTAACGGTTCGGGTATGCCCGCTATCTGACAGCTGTAAGGAATGGTCGGCATTGATGCCTTTAATGATAATTGTTTTACTGGCCATATAAAAACACTTTTTTTTATTTTGGCAGAATGAGAAATCTACCAGAGAATAGTAAAATATGTTATTTAGAATTTATTTCAAAGTATTGATTAATAATTAATAGTAGATTAATAACAATTTTGTAACCGTGTAAATTTTTACAGTCACAAAACGGATGCTTAAAACTGGTGGCTATTTACCTCTAAATGGTGGCAAGCCTTTTATACCTCACTTTTATACTTTTTTATTAACACAACTATCTTTAAGCCGTTATCGGTTACTAGTTTGTACGGGCGTTGTAGAAAATCAAAACATCCTGTAGTTACTTCGATTTTTACTGATTTTTTTAGCAGGTTGACAATATTTAATTATATAGGTCAACTGTAAAATTTTTTTGCGTTTGGTGATATTAAGGGCGGTAACCATGCGTTTGCCTGGTTGGCGTAGAAGTATGAAAATGGATTAGTTACCAATATGGTATTATGGTTATATTTATAACACAATAACACTATACCAAATATTAACCCATATGACTAAGCCAATATTGCTTGTCGGCTGCCTGTTGGTAGTGGCTGCCATGGCCCAAAACTCCGTTACAAAGTATACATCTTTACAAAAAAAAATTAACGAACAAATGCCTTTGCCTAACCTGCCCCGTATTGCCATTGCCGGGCTGGCAATTGAAAGCAGTACGTTTTCGCCGGCAGTAACTATTGAAGAGGATTTTGGTGCAAAATATGGAGCCGATGTGTATAGTTTGTACCCGTTTTTGTCGGTTGACTCGCCTATGCTTTCCAATGCCGAGTGGATACCTACCATTGTGGGCAAATCGTTGCCCGGTGGGGCAGTAACCCGGCAGGCTTATGAGGCCCTGGTTAGCAAAACACTCAACTCGCTACAGGCCCACCTTCCGTACAACGGTTTATTGCTTGACATACACGGAGCCATGAGCGTTATTGGCCTTGAGGATCCCGAGGGCGATTTTATTACCCGTATAAGAAAGGTTGTAGGATATGAAACTGTTATAAGTACTACCATGGACCTTCATGGCAATGTATCGTGGAGGCTGGCGCAAAATACTGACCTTATTACCTGTTACCGTATGGCACCCCACGAAGATGCTATGGAAACAAAAAAGCGGGCCTTTACTAACCTGTTGCAGCGGCTGCAAAGTGGTAAAGGTAAGCCGGCTTTTAAAGCGTACGTTAGCATTCCTGTTTTGTTGCCGGGCGAAAAAACCAGTACCCGCATAGAGCCCGGCAAAAGTATTTATGCGGCTGTAGCACCAGCCGCCACCCAGCCCGGCATTATTGATGCAGCCATTTGGATAGGCTATGCCTGGGCCGACGAACCCCGTAACCATGCCGCAGTAATGGTTACCGGCGATGACCAGGCCACTGTAACCGCCACCGCCGAAAAGTTGGCGGCAAATTTTTGGAACGCCCGAAAAGCCTTTGCCTTTGTTGCGCCCACGGCTTCGCTAACCAGGTGCCTTAACAAGGCCATTCGAAGCCGGGAAAAGCCATTTTTTATAAGCGACTCCGGCGATAACCCTACGGCAGGTGGTGCCGGCGATGTAACGTGGACGCTGGCCGAAATTTTAAAGCGCCCCGAATTAAAAAAGGCTGATGGCCCATCGCTGATATATGCATCCATACCCGCACCGGCATTTGTGCAAAAAGCAATAGAGATTGGGGTAGGCGGTACCATATCAGCCTACGCAGGCGCCCAGGTGGATGCACGATTTGCGCCCCCGGTTTTGTTACAAGGCGTAATAGAGGCCATAGTAACCGGCGATAAAAATGCCGAAACAGAGGTGGTCATAAAAACAGGAAGTGTTAGGGTGATAGTTACCCAAAAACGAAAGCCATACCATAAAGAAATTGACTTTAACCGCCTGGCACTGGACCCCCGCAGCAGCGATATTGTGGTGGTAAAAATTGGCTACCTGGAACCTGAACTATACGCTATGCAAGCCGATTGGCTGCTGGCCTTAACAGTGGGCGGCGTAGACCAAAATTTGCAACGCCTTCCCTACAAAAATTTGCACCGGCCAATTTTTCCTTTGGATGACAATATGCCGACGCCCGATTTATCGGCACGGCTGGTGCCGGCGTCGGGTAAGTAGAAGATTATGGAAAAGGATGCTAAATGGATGGTACCGGAGTAAGAAGTAGTATTGACCTTTTACAAGTGATATGTTTATAGGATGTAGCAAGGCGATAAATTTGCGGCCCCGGGTTTCTTTAAGAACTCAGCAATCCTAATAGCTATAAATATGCAATCCTTTCAAAGGGTTATTTGTAAGATTACTGAATTTGCGGGGAGTTATTAACGTGACATGACAGGTGACAAACAAAGTTGATTTATAAGACCAAAAGCGGCAAAAACTTCAATCACCCTAAAGACAACATTACGCACACAGGTCAAAATCTTGCAGCAGCAGTACACCGTATAGCAAATGAAGATGCCTCTTTGTTAAAGCTAATTACACGAAGGTTGAATGCGTTATTACCAGGTATAACTAGTGTTAACGTTATTGATGATAAAGTGGGAAAGCAATTTGTTATACAAATAAAAACGCTTGATGAAAGAGAGTTCACATCAAGAGTTTTATCAGAAGGTACCTTACGCCTGCTGACACTTTGTGTATTTTTAGTAGACTCTTCCCACAAAGGATTATTGTGTTTTGAAGAACCTGAAAATGGTGTTCACCCAGCCCGGATGAAATTAACAGCAGCGTTGTTAAGAGATTTGGCATCGCATTTTGATGACGATGACCAGGGACTAAGGCAAGTTATTGTTAATACACATTCTCCGGTACTTTTAGGTGATACATTTCAATTGGATAATGAAAATATTTGCCGTATTTGGCTTTCGCAGTTTGTTATTTAAACGCTTACAACAGGTGGCTATAAACGGAAAATCAATGTTACTAAAATGCTTCCTGTTGTAAAAGGCAATATACAGCTTGCCATATCGTTTACTGAAAACGAGCGGAAATTGACATAAGCAAACGTTGTTGCTTATTTGCAAAGTGCCGACTTTGACGAAGAAATTGTTAAAATAGAAGCACAATGAGCAATATTGTAACAATTGCTTTTACCTCTTAGGGGGTAACAGATAAGCGATTTCTTGAAAATATTATCAGAAAAACTTTTGAAGAAGTGGCTTTGAAATGTGAAGGTGAAATAGAAGTTTTTGATTTAAGGTATATGCAGTTCAATAAAAAACAAGGTTTCGTAAAAGACATTGCTCCAATAGCTACTGATGCTTTAAATATGGGCATAAATATACTTTCCATTCATGTAGACGCAGATGATATTAATGACCTTACTGCTCGGAAAAATAAAATTCTTCCTGCACTTAAAGCTGTTAAAATAATACCTGAAAATAAAGCTTGTTATAATATAGTTGCCATTATACCGGAAGCTATGTCTAAAGCCTGGATGTTGGCAGATAGGGAATTGTTTTAGGATGAGCTAAATACCACTAGGTCTAACGAAGAATTAAATTTACTTAAATCACCTGAAGCCATTTCAAATCCCAAAAGCAATAATTCAGGAAGCATTAAAAATAGCACAGGCTCATTTACCCGGGCGGCGGAATAGAATTGCTATCGGAGAATTATATCAACCCATAGGCCAAAAAGTAAAATTATCTACACCTGAAAAGCTGGGTTCATATTGTAAATTTAAAATATTAGTAGAAGAAGCTTTCCGTAAACTCAATTTTTTAAAATAATTTAAAAATATAATTTACTAATCAGAAAATAGGATTGTAATTTATATGTTTGTAATCTTCCCGTACACCCCCTCCGCCTCTTTTACCCAAATCGCCAACGATCTTTTCAATAAGTACATCATGCGGGTAAACGGCAATTTTTACCGGTTGTTGGAGATAGAGTTTTATTACAACGATCCCCAAAGCCATATAGATACCTATACACACGGCCATAAGTGGCAAAAAAGATCGGGCTATTGGTATGTGCATGGTTCAGGTATTGACATAGCCATAGGCAACCAAGAAGTACCTGGCGGTATTTTACTAAGAAGCATAAAAAGCTTTCGCCAGTACCAACAGATAAAAATGAACAGTATACGTTTGGACCGCTCATTGTGCTAACCGAACTTGTCAGCGGTTTTAATAATTGCTTTAAAAACGTGCCGAATGTTTTTGCATTGCTTAGCCCGTCTGATCATACTATAAAAATGGAAACAGTATCACAAGAGGATAATGTGAAGTGTGGCCGAATAGGACTAGTTTTAAAAGATGCAAAGTTTAAAGACGCACCTTATCGTTACCTCATTTATCCGCGTCTTGCCCATAGAAAAAAAACAAAAATTGCAGAAGCACCGTTTGAAAAATGTGGAAGAGATAAGAGTAAGCCAGATGAAATCAAGATGCGAATGGGGAGTAAGTTTTTGAAGATGTACCGGTAAAAACAGGTATCCAGTTGTTTGCTTATATGTTTAATGATTGTTTCAGATTAGTGTTTAAACGCTTCGTTAATACGCTTAGCAATCAATGATAAAGTTACCGGTTGCCATTTTCGGCAGTTTTATTTTAAATACCACACGCATCTTCGTTTTCAATTACCTATACAATTTTAAAACTATAGCAGGCTGTTTAATAAACTACATCCGAAAATATAGTTGGTCAAACCCCCTTAGCATCCCCAAAAATTAAACTACCACCGCTTGTTCAGTTGCTACCAGCACCGTATGTTCACTTCCATCATCCAAAAGGGTAATAAAGCCTCCCTGCTGCTCCACTTCATCAACCATTAGGATCATTTTTTCGCCAACCAGCATTTGCATTACTTCAATATGATAAACTGCACTTTTATACCGGTAATGCACCTTAAACGACTCCCACTCCCCTGGTATGCAAGGCGTGCAGGTGAGTTTATTTCCCTCGCGCTGTAATCCAAGAAATGATTCGGTAATCAGGCGGTATAACCAACCGGCGGAACCGGTGTACCACGTCCAGCCTCCGCGGCCGGCATGGGGTGCACGGGAGTATACATCGGCTGCAAGTACATAAGGTTCTACTTTGTAAATGGCCATGGCGGCCGGGGTTTTGCCGTGATTGAGGGGATTGATCATTTGTAACAATTCCCACACCCGCTCATTATTGCCTAACCTGGCAAAAGCCATAATCATCCATACGGCTGCATGGGTGTATTGGCCGCCATTTTCGCGTACGCCGGGTACATAGCCTTTTATATAGCCGGGGTTTAGATCAGATTTATCAAAGGCTGGTTCCAACAACTTAATAATGCCAACGTCTTTTTGCACCAGGTTTTTATAGGCCGACTCCATTGCAATGCCAATGCGGCTTGCATGGCCGGCGCCCGATAAAACCGACCAGCTTTGGGCTATGGAATCAATTTTACACTCATCGTTGGTGTGGGTGCCCAATGGTGTACCGTCGTCAAACCAGGCACGTTTGTACCATTCGCCATCCCAGGCGCTTTTATCAATGTTTGCTTTTAATATTTTTGCCTCTTTTATACAAATATCGGCAAACGCCGTATCGTTGTATAAGGTGGCTGTTTCGCCAAAACGGTTTAGTATTTCGTACATAAAAAATGCCAGCCACACACTTTCGCCTTTGCCATGCTGTCCAACTTTGTCAAAGCCATCGTTCCAGTCGCCGGTACCAATTAAGGGCAACCCACGTTCGCCAAAATTAAGCCCATGATCTATTGCCCTGGCACAATGCCTGTATAGGGTGGCCGATATGCGGGTTTCAACAGGCAGGTCATAATACGATTCTTCGCCGGGCGCTAACAGGCGCCCATCTAAAAAATCAACGGGTTCTTTCAGCACTTCAATATCGCCGGTATGTTTAACATAGTAGGCTGTTACCAAAGGCAACCACAAATAGTCGTCCGAAATGCGTGTGCGCACCCCACGGCCAACCGGTGGATGCCACCAATGCTGTACATCGCCTTCTTTAAATTGCCGCGAGGCACAAAGCAAAATTTGCTCGCGGGCAAGTTCGGGCCTTGTATGCAGCAGCGACATTACATCCTGCAACTGGTCTCTAAAACCAAAAGCCCCGCCCGACTGGTAAAAGCCGCTACGGCCCCACAAACGCGAGGAGAGGGTTTGATACATTAGCCAGCCATTGGTAATAATATTAATGGCCACATCAGGCGTTTCTACCTGCAATGCACCAATGGTTTGTTCCCAATATTGTTTTACATTAGCCAGCGATGCTTTTGCCACCTCCACTCCCCTAAACTGTTTGGCTATACAGCTAGCTTCTTTAATATCTCTGCCTGCGCCAAGCCTAAAAATAATTTCCTGTTCCTCGCTATCTGCTACAAAAAACGGAACCTGAATGGCCGCACAGGGGTCTAATGCCAGCCCTATTTTTCCGGAGAGTTTTATACGGGATAATGCATCGGGATTTTGCAGATTGCCGTTACGGCCAATAAACTCTGTACGGTCGCCGGTATATGTTTTTTTCAGGTAATCAACATCAAAAAAAGCCACCCTGTTATTAAACTCGGTATTGTATTGATTTTTGGCAAATAGCGCCCCACTGTCAGGATCAATTTCGGTATGAATGTGCATGGCAGTCTTTGTTCTTTTATCGCCCAACACCCACTCGGCATAACCGGTGGCCGATAAATTACGCGACCGTCCTGATCGGTTTCGTATTTTTAAAACGGTAAATTTAATGGCCGATACCATATCAACAAAAACGGTCATTTCGGTATAAATACCATCTTCTATATGTTCAAAAACACTGTAACCAAAGCCATGGCGGGTTATATATGGCGACCGGCCACCTGCAGGTAGTAATGCGGTTGACCAAAAATGTCCGCTTTCTTCATCCCTTATATAAAAGGCTTCGCCAGTGGTGTCCGATACCGGGTCGTTGCTCCACGAGGTTAATCGTAATTCGTGTGCATTTTCGGTCCATGTATAGGCCGATCCGCCCTCGGAAACAACGGTTCCGAAAGTTGGATTGGCAATTACATTTACCCATGGAGCCGGCGTTTTATTTTGGCTATCTGTAATAATAACGTACTCTTTTCCATTAGTAGAAAAACCTCCTAACCCATTAAAAAATACAAGGTTGTTTGGTTGCGAAATGGCTATTGCCGAACGTGCAAATGTTTTTGTTTTATTAATAAACGGAATGGCCACTTTAGCCAACTCTTTTTTGTTAACCTGGTCAGCCAAAGTGCCGCCACTATCGGCAATAATTACGCGGGCTACCGTTTGAAATAAAATGCGGTCCTCGTTTGATATCTGGTCGGAAGCTCTTATAAAAATGCCTCCTTTTTTGCCATTTAACTCGGCCGGAATAAGTGCATTGATGTCGTTTTGAAACGCCTGCCTGTAGCCATCGTGCGTTTCGTTCCATATTACCAGGTCAAGTACCAGCCCCTTTAAACGCCAGTAGGCTTGTGCCTGAATTAGTTGTTTTACCAATGGTAAGTTTTCGGGGCTTTCAATTTTTAAAAGAACAATGGGCAAATCGCCCGATATAGCATACCCCCATAAACCAGACTGTTGGCGATGGTTGTTAATAAGTATAGCCGGATCGGCACGAAACGAAGTATTTGCAAATAGAATGGAGCTTGCCAAACGGCTATATAACTGTGCATCTGCCTCGGAGGCATTTAATTGGCGAAGCACTACCTGGCTATGCGACCAGGCCATTTCGAACACGCGGTCCTTGTGCGATTTATTGTTATGGTATTTATTTATCAAGCCCTGGCAAATTTCCTTTGTTTCGGCAATGCCTGTAACCATATCAATGGTAAAGCTTTCTTTGGGCTCAAGGGTTATTCGGTACCGTATGGCAACAATGGGATCTAATACCGACCCCTGGCCACCACCAAGTTTACCCGGTTTCATAGCCTGCGGATTAACGGTAGAATTGCCATGGCCAATAAAAGCCATACGGTCGGTTTCGTACGATATTTGGTCGGCCTCTTTTCCCTCCGTTGCCATCAAATGAAACATCCATGGCGATCGCTCTTCGGCCGACCGTGGCCTGCGTGTACACAGGATAGTATTTTGATGTGGAATAATTTCGGTTTGAACAAAAAGATTGCTAAAAGCAGGGGCTATCATATCCGATGCCGCCGAAGCCAATACTACCTCGGCATAGCTGGTAAACTCAAGGGTTTTGCGCATGCGCGAACAGTTGGTTACATGCAGCCTGCGCATTTCTATATCGTCTTCGGGCGAAACCACCATTTCGGTATGCACATCTATTTCATTTTGGGTGATGTGAAAATCGACACGGCCCTGCGAATAGGCTACTTCATATTTTTCGGCTTTTTTTAGGGTTGGCTGGTGCGTATTGGACCAATAAGAATCATCTTCCAAATCGTGGATATAACAAAAAGTACCGCGGTTGTCGCAGGTAACATCTTCGTGCCAGCGGGTAACAGCAATATCCTTCCACCGGCTGTAACCACTGCCGGCATTGCCTATCATAACGTGATATTTTCCGTTGGATAATAACTGTACTTCGGGTATGGATGTATGGGGCGTAGTAAGGCATCGCGTTTCCTGGCCGCTTGCTATATAATTAATATCGGCTATATCGGTAGTGTGGGCAAAAAAGGAGGTTGCTTTTGGAATTCTTTCCTGCAGCAATAACAAGGTTGCCTTAAACTGTGGCTCGGCTTCAAACAGCCTTTGCATGGGCTTATCGTGCAATAGATAGGCCAACGACAATAAACTCATTCCGTGGTGATGCGCCATGTACGAATAAACAATGGCGCTGGTTTGCCCACGTTGTAAACGCGATGGGGTATAGTCGATGGCTTCATAAAATCCGTACTTGCCTTCAATCCCTTTTTTGTATAATAGCTGTAGGTTTTCACATGCCTTTTCGGGCGCTACCATAAGCGCCATTGTACTTGCGTAAGGCGCTACTACTGCATCTTCCTCCAACCCTCGCTTTAACCCCAGGCCCGGTGCGCCAAATGCCCTGTACTGGTAGCTGGAGCCGGCATTGATCATATTATAACCCGATTCCGAAATACCCCACGGCCTGCCTGTTTTTTTTCCGTACCTTATTTGCCATTCAACGGCTGTTTTACACGTTTCGTCAAGCAATGTATTGTCGTAGGTGGGCATTACCAACAGCGGCATTAAGTATTCAAACATTGAGCCGCTCCACGATAAAAGTATAGAGCCACCATCTACATTGGTTAATAAACGGCCCAATGCAAACCAACTGTCTTCGGGCAGTTTACCCTGCGCAACACAAACAAAAACGCATAACCTTACTTCGGAGGCCAGCAAATCGTAATAGCTTGCATCTATGCGGTGTTCCTGCACGCTGTAACCTATAGTAAAAAGATGGCTTGTTCTATCGTATAAAAAATCCCACTCCATATCGGCAAACGCATTGCACTGCCGTGCAAGTTTTGTACATGAATGCACAAGGTTGCCTGCATGATTAATGGTGTTGGTTAAAGCGGTCCTCATTATTTCAATCCAACGGTTTTCATCGGCAGTGTTTTGCTGTTGCTTACTATTAATTTCCGCCAGCAATCCGTTTGCTTCGTGTAATAGTTCATTCCAGGTAATGTGTACATTGGGGTAGGGTTTATTTTTAAATTTATCAGTAGCTGACTGGAGTAAAAACCAAGGGGTAAAAATTTGAAAATGTGTATTTAGGTGATCTAATTGTGTAGAAAGAAGTTGTTTCCACCGGATTATTTCGGCATTGGGCACGCCGTTTAGTGTTTCAACTATGGCAAGCAATTTTTCTGCAACACTCTCATACAATTTATGGGTTTGGAATAAAGTGGTTACGTTAACATTGCAAGCAGCGTCAAGGTCAAGGGCAAGTTGTTCGGGTAACCTTATTTGGCACGCTACCACTGCGTCCGATAATACGCGATAGGTATCCCTAAGCCCCTCGAATATTTTTGGACTTATTATTTTTTGATTGGGCATTGCCAACAAGCCCTGGCGTAATACCAGCAAATGGCCGCCAAGGTTGCCACTGTCAACGGTGGAAATGTATTTTGGATGAAGCGGTTGCAGTGTTTCAGTATCGTACCAGTTATAAAAATGGTTATTGTACCGTTCCATATTTTCCATTGAGTTAAGGGTATTGCTGATACGCTCAACCAGTTGGTTTGAAGTTATGTATCCAAACTCGCAGGCGCTTACACCGGCCAGTAACGACAAGCCAATGTTAGTGGGCGATGTGCGGTGGGCAAGCTGTTCTGTAGGTTGTTCCTGGTAATTATCGGGCGGTAACCAGTTGTCGTTAATTGTTACAAAACGTTCAAAAAAGCTCCATGTTCTCCTGGCAAGCTTTTGAAGAAAAATATGTTGATCACTGGTAAGTATGGTAACCTGTTTTTGCTGCGGTTTACTGGCATACCAGGTAATAAACGGCGCAACAAACCACAGTAATAATACAGGTGTGGCTATAGGTAATTTTTCGGGCGAGTAAATAATCAAAAAAGCAAACACAACAATGGCAAGCACCGGTTCTATCCACATGGTGCGATAAGAAAACCGGATATCGGATTCACGTGTATTTACTGCATGCGAGCTTGGGTTCCATTGCAGCAACCTGCGGCCCGAAACAACCATTCGCCAAATGGTACGCATTATTGCACGCAAATTTGCAAATGCTTCGTAGGGCAGGCAAATAAGGGTAAACAATGTTTTAACCGTAATGTCTTTTATGTTCTGTAACGAATTTATAATGTGGTACTTAAATACTACTTCTTTTGGTTTACGGATAGTATCCCAGAGCGAGGTAATAAAAATGGGGAAAACAATTATGGCCGACACTGCAATAGTCCAAAATAAGGCAGAAGGAAGCACCAACCACGACAACAACAATAATACTGTTAGTGCAATGGGTACCAGGCTGCGCCGCATATTGTCAAAAATTTTCCATACCGATAAAGCAGAAACAGGGTTTTTATAATAGCGATTATTTTCGGCCTTTACCCATGGTAATATCCACGAAAAAATTTGCCAGTCGCCACGTATCCAGCGCAACCGCATTTTCATATCGGCGTTGTAGGTGGTGGGGTATTTTTCAAACAATTGCACATCGCTTAACAAGCCCGAGCGTATGTAGCAACCCTCAATAAGATCGTGGCTGAGAATGCGGTTTTCCAAAAACTTTCCGTCCAGTACTTTTTGAAATATATCAACATCGTAAATACCTTTTCCAATGTAAGAACCCTCGCCAAACAGGTCCTGGTATACATCGGACGAGGCTCGGGTATACGGGTCAATACCGGGTTCGTTGCCATGCATTCGTGTGTACCGCGAACCCGTTATGTCGGGTAGGCTAACAGTTATTCTTGGCTGCAATATTCCATACCCTTTGGTAACGCGTTTCTTTTTATCGTCGTACCAGGCGCGGTTAAGCGGGTGTGCCATGGTGCCAATTAACTTCCAGGCAGAGCTAAGCGGCAGTTGTGTGTCCGCATCTAACGTAATTACATATTTTATGTAGCGGTAAATAGATTCACTTCCAATAATCAGCGAAAAGTGTTTGTTTGTAACACCCCTAAACAACGAGTTAAGATCTGATAGTTTACCTCGCTTTCTTTCGTAGCCCATCCACACATTTTCCTGTTGGTTCCATTTGCGGGGGCGATGAAAAAGAAAGAACAGCTCATTATCTTCCCGCTGATACTTTTTATTTAGGGCTTCAATCCCATTTTTTACAGCATCTAACAGTAGCTGGTCGTTGTACAGGGTTTCATGCGCAGCATCGGTAAAATCGGTTAGCAAACCAAAATATAAATGTGCTTTCCTGTTTGCTAAAAACCTTACTTCCAGCGCTTCCAACAGAAAGTCAATTTCGGTTACGGTTGTAAGCAACGATGGAATTATGACCATTGTACAGGATGAAGGAGGGATTTTTGCCGAATAATCCATTCTAGGCAACAAATTGGGCTTAACCAGCAGCGTGGCAAAAAAGTTGACCACAGAAATGGCAAGCTGGCTTGCACCAATAGTTGCCAGCAACGTAATTAACACATGTAACCAGGTGTGTGTTGTTGACGCCTGCACTTTAATATAAATGGCAGCGCTGATACTGGCAGTAATAAATATAATAAGCAGTAAATAAATGGGAAAGGCAAACTGCTTAGCAACAAGTTGCATATTTGCAATAGCGGACCTCCTTACTTTGGCGTTCTTTTTTGTTTGTTCTACACCGTCGCCCACCAGGTAAAAGCCAACATGGCCCGCCCTTTCATCGCCAGCTGGTGTGGGTACATGTGCAAGCGATAACTGTATGGCAATACGGGCAACTTCTGCTTCACTTAAATCACTTTTTTTGGAAATACGCTCCACCATATGACGATAACGGTCGCGGGTTTCAAAATCCATCAGCCCATAAATTCCATCGCGATCCTGCGATAGTACTTCTTCAACCTTGCTGTGTGTTTCAACAAAGGTTCGCCAATCCATAGCGCTTAGTAATCGAAGGCTTCCAATACTGTTGCTAATGGAAACCTGGTCGGCAGCCTGTTTTTGGTTTTCAACATTTACCATTTCGTAACCCGTTAACCCGCTTCCTGACAATTGCTGTTCAAGCCAGTTAAGCACCAGTGCCAGGTCGGGGCCTTTGCCACGAAGCTGGCGAATAAGTTCAGACACAAATGCGCCCACAATGGGCGGGTTTGACCGGGCCATATCGGCTAATACCAAAATCAAATCTTTGGGCGTTTTTTCGGCGGTATCTATCATTTTTTCGGCCCAGTAATCGGCAAGGTTCCTATCTACCTTATCAATGGCTATGCGGGCCGAAACACGCCTGATATTTTCGATTAACGCAAGGCGAAGCATAATAGGAATAGACCACAGCTCGCCCAATTTTAGGTGGGTAATGGTTTGATACGCCGTTATAAAACAGCTTAGACTTTCCATATCAATTCTTCCATCGCTATGCGATATAATTTGGAGTACGATATCGTAACTGCGGGTAACCCCGGCCGATGTGCCGTTTACAAGCTGGGGTAAATCTTCGCTATAATTTTTGGGGAAATGCGTTTTGGCTATGCGTATATGTTCTTCAATCAGGTAAAAATTATCAATCAGCCATTCGCCTGCAGGGGTTACCTGGTAGTTTTTTTTTATTGAATCGGTAAGTAGTTTGCGAACTTTCTGTAATGTGTCTTCATTGTCGGCAAGCCGTTTCAACAAACGGTCTTTGCCGGGGTTGCTACTTACCTTATGCCTTGCTGCCAGCGTTTTGCCAAATTGATCCATTTGTTCAGAACTAAATAGTTCTTCCCGCATGGGCTCTTCAATTAAATAGCTGAGATTATTATCGCTAACCTGAAAAAAGGTTCGCATATTGGTTATAAGCTCATGCGCTGCCGGAATTAATGTAAGTTTCATAAGTTGGTTTAAGTCATTAGAAAGCCAGCGTTGACAATGGTTTGGGCCTCATTAATATTTTTTTCTGATAATCTTTAAATAAAAAGCTACAACAAAAAACTTTTTATTATAATGAGGACTATGTTGCTACAGTTAAAAAACCGTCACCGATACATAATGCTTAGGTGGTAGCAGCACCTGCCTTTTGGTTATTATACAATACTGGTTGTGGTTGGTATGGCGGGCAAAAAAATACCACGATCGTTTTTAATGGCTAACCATCGCTGCATTGCATAAGGCATTAATTGATTTATGCGTATGTCCCCGATCCAATCAACCGTTAAGAAACTGAATGTAGGATCAACCATTTTTTCACCACTTCCAGATTGAGCTTATAGTGTTTTGGATTTCAAATAATAAACACCTGCACCTCCCAACAAATCAACACCTATGACACTCTTAGAGTCGAGGGGTATGTATCAATGATATTACCAGGGTTTGCGATGTAAGTATTCAAAAAATCGTGCCGACGGGTAGTCGCAGCCTTTAGCGCTTTTTTGTACACAACTCTTTTAACCTGCTAACGATTGCTTTGCAACAATTCGTTGGCTTTTTTGGATCCATTCAGTTATAGAAGTAATAGCATGCTAACCATTGGACGGATTGTATTTAAACCCGCCATCGTTAGGCGGATTTTGGGGAGATGTAAAAACAATATCATTGGCCAAACCCTTTTTTTGCCCTGCTATTTTAATGGTTTAGTGTTCTTTTATTATAGCCAAATCGAGCCAGCCACCGCTAAAGCCTGCCCTTTGTAAACCATTTATAATGTGCGGGCATCTTTTTATTATATCCCATATTAGTCGTGATTTGTAATTTTCAATCATAAGTATAACCGGCCCCTGGTTTAACCCAAATTGCCATTTGGATATCCAGCTTTTGGAACTTGTATTTTTTGCCGCAAAGGTGTGATTATAGCTGGCATCAAAACCATAGGCAGTATGTTTTTTACCAGCCAGCCTTGTAATGGCGTGGCGCATGGTGCTTAGTACCACTTTTGGCAAAAACGGCAGAGACGATACTACGGCCCAAGGTGCTGTGGTTCCATCGTCGGGGCCAAATGGAGCGCCCCTTGCTTTATAGTTATAAAATTTTCTTTTAACACCATTGATGGTACGGGTGGCTGGGCCGGGGCCATCGCTGGCCGTAAATCCCCAGCCGTTTTGTCCGTAATGGGCAAAACCCATTGGGTTTTCCACAGCATATTGTTGCTGTAGATAGGTTGCACGACCACTGTTTTCGAAATAATCAATACCTACCTTTCTGTTCAAATCGTCGTAAATGCCGTTGCAATCCAACCATATTTGCGACATCTGGTGGATAAACAGCGGTCCGGCATAAATGCATTCTATATCGTATAGTTTTACCCATTCAAACGTTGCTATCCATTTTTTATAACCAGAGGGATTGATTGGAAAAGTTGGTGAGCCAAGCGCCAGTATATAGATAATATGGGCCTCACAATACCCCTTATTCCAACGGGAACGAAGAAAACCTTTACCAGGTTTCCAACCGTGCGAAATACTGTCCTTGCCGTTCAATGCCCATTGCCAGTCTACCCGGTTATACAGCTCATCAGCATACTTTCTTATTTCGGTCTCGGATTTATTATCTTCTGTGTAATAATACCTGGCGGTCAGTATGGCGGCTAATAATATAGCGGTATCCACTGTTGATAGTTCACTTTGCCATGCCCGCTTACCGGTTTGCATATCAAGAAAGTGGTAATAAAATCCTTTGTATCCTGTGGCATCAGTTTCGGTGCCCTGGTGGCTATGATAAAAGAATTTTAAAACGGTAAGCGTTCTTTTAATTGCTTCGGTGCGGGTTATAAATCCGCGTTCAACTGCTGCAATGTAACAGCTAAGCCCCATGCCTGTTGCTGCAATACTTGCCGGCGACCCCGGCTGTGTTTTGTCAGCTATCAACCCGGTTTGGTCATTCACTTCGTTTAAAAAATAGGAAAAAGTTTCCCGTTGCAGCACACTGAGCATTTCGTTATCAGGACCAGGTGGATTTGTATTGGGTAATTTATTGGATTTTAGCGTGTGTATCATTCAGTTTTTGGCGTTATATAAGTTACCTGACCGCGAGCCACCGTTATTTATACAAATACCAAACCCTTTTACTGGCTGGTTGCTGATTGCCATAAGCCATATGGTGCAGCTAATAAACCGGGTTTAAAGCAAAATACATCCCGGTTTGGTTCAATAAGCTGGAAGAAAAACGCAAGCGTTAAGTTAGGTGTAAGTTGTTAGTAGTAAATAGTAAGCCCTTTAAGTATAATTTAATTATTTACAACTGGCTATTAACTTGTTAACTGGATTACAATATTTTAAAAAAAATACGACACTGGTTTTCTATCGCTGTTTGCAAAGCTGAAGCCGCTTCAATAAACCTGCCACCAAAACCGGTCCTGTTCATATTATCTTCTTCAACACCCGGAGTGCCAATTTCCATCTATTAATTTCCACTTTTTTTAGGCCTGGCCAAGGGTTGGGGTTTCATACGAATGTTCATGCTTCGTTGTTCTTCATATTCCTGCGGAAAATTTGGGTTTGCACCTCCAGGTTCCAGTTTCTTGGTTAATGATATGGTTTGTTGTTTTATAGTCGCGTTATTTTTGGGTGACTTGTTGTTATTATTCTTTATTATTTTTTATGCGTTTTTACATTTTAAGTTTCAAAAGGATAATTTAAAAGTGTTTGATAATTTTTATTGTTACATAACAGATTGTTGCAAAGCTGCAATGTATTTGCCCTGATGTGCGTCAGCAGTGATTTTTGCCTGTTTGTATAATAGTTTTTGGGCTGCTTCCACATTAGCATCCTGTCCTTTCCAAACATCCAAAGCGGGTTGCTGAATAGCTCTTGCAAAACAAAAAGAAACGATCCATGGCAATTGGTCTTTAAACTTTGTGTGGATGGCGTTCAAATGGGCAGCCGCATCTTTGGGCAATTGTCCGCCGGATAAAAATGCAATGGCAGGCACCTCTGCTGGTACCGAAGCAAGCAAACAATGCGCTGTAGCATCGGCCACTTCGTTAATGCTGTTTTGATGAGCGCTTGCTGCACCGGCAATTACCATATTTGGTTTTAAAATTATTCCTTCCAAATTAATTTTAAACTGGTAAAACTGGTAGAAAAAGGTTTGTAAAACCTGCTCCGTTATGTCATAACATTGTTCTATTGTGTGGTTACCAGTCATTAATACTTCGGGTTCTACAACGGGTACAATGTGGGCCTCCTGGCATAAAGCAGCATACCGGGTAAGTGCATGTACGTTTGCATTAATACATGCTTAAGTTGGCATGTTATTATTTATTGTAATTACAGCGCGCCATTTTGCAAAACATGCGCCCATTATTTTATATTCAGCTAAACTTTCACGCAATCCATCAAGGCCTCTGTAACTTTTTCATGGGTAAAACCAGCCATTGGTTTAGCACCCATATCCACTTTTATGCCCGGCATAATTGCATCTTTTTTTAATACATTAGCCATAGGTACGCCATCTTTAGTTTGCTGCCTCATGGTTTCATTGTACAAAATGGCGCCACCTATGCTTTCGTTTAAACCGGGTGTTGTTACCATTAGCTCACGATACTTACGCCGCATCTCTATTGTTTGCGAAATGCCTGCTGCGGCAAAGCGTTTGTTGCAGGTGCCGGTGCTTTTGTCCATAGCAAGTATGCCTTTGTTACCGGCAAAGAGTTGTTGAATGGTATTTTTTAATATTGAGTTTTTCGTAGTTAAAGTATTGAGATAACTAAAATTCTGCATCCTGGTTATTGGTTGAAAAAAATATTTTCTTACAAAAGCTTTTTCCTGTTTTTATATCTTTTCTATTTTTAAAATTTTTCGGGTCTGTTATATTCAATTTCTGTTACCTTAAATTTAGCATAACTGAAATCACCTTCTTTCAATCTCCAAAACACTTCAGCTTGCATGGGAATGATTATTCCGCTTCTTTCTTCATAATTATTTGGTTTCACTATCCATGTTTCCAGCCGCTTTTCATTCATGTAGCGCTTAGTTTCCATTTCTAAAATTTCGTTGGCGCTGTTGAAATGCACTATATAATACAGTGATAACCCATTATAGTCAAAACTTAATTTGGCCGAAGAGTTATCAATGGCTGTCCATTTCAATTTTTCAGATGGCAATAAGTTTGTGGGGAACCAACCACTTTCCCCAAGCCAGCGTAACAGTTCACTTTCATCATACTGTTGCTTTCCGTGAATGTCCACCACATTAATGGTTGATAGAATTGTTGCAATTAACCTGCCTTCATCAGCCAGGTACATATCCCGGGCAACGAACATGGCCGTTTTACCTTTCCAGATAAAGCCTGGTTTTTCGGTGGTGAAATATTGTTCTCCTACAATATTTACCCAATCTTTTGTCAGGTTTGTTTTAAATTGTCCATTATGTTTTAGTCGTACGTAGCTAACATAA